>Ga0272446_1000338_pt1 | contig 74418 bp, 62 predicted proteins | sample YNPCB0061_FD_194587 | JGI IMG/M metagenome (GOLD analysis project Ga0272446, IMG submission 194587) | Hot spring microbial mat communities from Yellowstone National Park, WY, United States - YNP-CB-006-1 | ecosystem: Environmental > Aquatic > Thermal springs > Hot (42-90C) > Sediment | place... | reverse complement strand
CTCAAGAGATCCAGGACGCTAAAGCAAATTTCCAGCGAGAAGCACTGATGCTGATCGAACTTAATCAGCCAGGTCATCCCAATATCCCTGAAATTTATGCCTATCTTGAAAGTGATGCCTGTCTGGTGATGAAATATATTGAAGGTCGGTCACTTGAAGATATACGTACCCAACAAGGGGGGGCGTTTACCAATATCGGACGCTCTTAAATACATACGTGATGTTTGTTCAGCGCTCGTCTATATGCATACTCACCCTGCTGGTCCAGTGTTACATCGTGACATCAAGCCAGATAATATCATGCTTGATAGCAGTAATCGTATCTGGTTGATTGATTTTGGACTTTCTAAAACAATTTCTGCCCAACCTGCACGTGCTCACACTAAAGGAACTATGCTAGCGGGAACCATTGGTTACACACCTGCTGAACAATGGCAGCAAAAAGCCGAGCCACGCTCAGATGTGTACGCACTGGCAGCAACACTCCATTCTCTGATCACCGGTTTTCGCCCTCCTTGGTCACAGACTGATATTCCTGACATCGTGCGAGGGCATAAGGGTGAATTCCCGCCAGCAAGGAAACTAAATCCTGCGGTGAGTGTAGAAATTGAAGAGCTTATACGGCGCGCAATGTCGTCCGAGGTATCAAGACGGCCAACGGCACAGGAATTTCTTGACTGGCTTGATTCTATTCTTCAGCCCACCCCTATTCTCGAAGCGCCTGATGGCACAAAGATCAAGAATGAGCAGGAGTTAGCCCGTTGGAGTGAACAGCACTGGCAACATGCGGTACAGTGGTTATATGACCGCGACAAACTGCCATCCCAAATCGAGCGGCTTTGGGGTAAGAATAAATTGGCCAAAGATCTCCGAGATATTGTACAACAATATACCGACAACTGGGATGCTGGATTAGATGCGGCGTTAGCAGTGCTCGATCCAGCGGGATTTGGTGTTGCACGTCCAGCTTTTCAAGTTGACAAACAAGTGGTTGACTTTGGCTCCTTAGCGGTTGGTGTGACCAGCGATACGATGATGACATTTTACAATAGCGGACGACGATATACAAAGATACACGTGACTACGCTTCCTGTCTGGTTGTCAGTAGATACTCCCGTACTATCATTACCCCCCGGACAAAGTCGCACTGTAAAGCTGACCGTAAACACAGGAAATTCACGGATTGGAGGAGCACTGCATACGGTCTTAACATTCAACAATGGAAATACGAACACTTCTGTTAAAGTACAGGCTTTCGTTTCACGTTGGCGTACACTTTTGTTGAGTAACTGTAAGGAATTAGCATCAATAATTACTGCAATCATCGTTCTTTCGTTGATTATAATGGGTTATATGCTCGCATACAATACGGGAATCACTATTGCTGAGTATTATCGTCAATATAGAGAAGTTGCTCCTATTGCAAGGTTAATAGGAGCGTGCGTTGCCGGGTTTTTCTTTGCTGGTTTTATGTTAGGAATAGGGAGTGAAGATCTAAAAGATGCAACATCGGTGTTATTTTATGGTGGCTTCATGTATTTTATGGCTACTGCTTTCAGCTATTACTTTTTGGGTTGGCTTGTGGGCATTCTTGTAACATTTGTAGCGGAGGCTGGTTTTTTTCCTTTTATTGGCATAATCCTGGGGGCAATAGTAGGAATTGTTATTGCTTCGAAAACGCACAAGTTTATTCTTCAAGGTCTTATGTGGCTGGCACGTATATAGGAGGAGTATTATACATAGAAATTGCTACCACAATTTCAGCTACTTATTTCTTAATCTTCATTAGACTTCATCAAGATTTGTTTTGATTTTCGGAACACTTCTTGCGTTCTAACCGAATTCGGAAGTTATACAGCCCGCACCATGGTTCCATAACCATATCCCGAAATTCGGAACAACTGAAACGTAATGTCGTGAATAATCCGATACCGCTTGATATCGCCAATGACATGTTCGATACGGACGCGAACAGATGAGATACGCCGGTTTTCCTCCTTTTCCTGCGGCGTGAGCGTTCCATTGCGCGGCTTCTTCTTTGGCTGCATGATCTGCACACCAGGCAGGCTAAATCCTTGAAATCCGGCGTCTTGATAGAGCATACTCCCTGTTGGAAGGGTGTATCTCGCTTCATCTGCGATACATTTATCATGCACCCTTCCTTCGTAGGTGTCGCTCAAAAAGTGAATAGAGCCAAAAGGATCGACAAGAAGCACGTTTTTGAGCGTATGTCGTTTCTTCTTGCCGCTATAATACAACTCTCGGTCGACTTTGTCGCTCGGACAATACATGAGACGTTATACGCCGTCATGGATAAAAAGGGGGCGCATTCGTCGCATGTGACGGTTCTTCATACGACGGTTCTTCATGCAATCGCCGCACCAGGTCGTCGGCAGTGCGTGCAGGGAGGAGGTTCTGCTGTGAAAGCGCATAGTTCAGCGCTCCATGCAAAAGATGCACCCATTTGCTCACGTTCGACTGGCTCATCTGAAAGATGTGTCCGTGCATCACTTGCGTTGGATTTTGTTTTAGGTAGGTCAAAATAAAGAGCAATTTGTCTTCTGTTGTCGGAAGCGGCGAGTTTGCATACGAGACGGAGCGACGACAGTATCGGACGTGACCATCAATGGTTCGACGTTTCATATACACTTCAAATGCAGTGTGGAAGATCGGAACCAGCGCATGGAACTCGTCAGCGGTCAGTCCGGTCATAGAGCGTCATTTCACCGGATTTTTCGATAATGGATCGATACTTACATATTGTTTTTCTCCATTTTCAGATTGTACAAAAATAGTATATCACTGAATCTTGATGATGTCTAATGTTGCTGGACAATTCCCCCCATTCTTGGATTACATAGATTCTTGTGCATTGATGTTGATGAATCAGGGCGTTATCGAGAAAAACGTCTAACGAAACCATTGGAGTTCTTTGGAGAATTCTTGAATATAGTTTTTTACTATCCCGCATTCATTGAAAAAGTGTGCGAGCAAGACGTTTATTTCAATAAATCGTGGTATGACTGCAAGGAATGGTTATTTTTCAACGCATAAGCGGCATAGGAACATATAGCGATGATCGTTCAAGCACCTTGTTATTCCCCAATTTAAACAGACGCATTCGGTGCGTTTGTTTGTACTACGATTTGTTGCAAGGCAAGAACGGGCGATTGGCAAATATTGATAGATTTCTTGGAAGTGGGTTTCAACCCGAGCGTATATTTGTGATTGCTTTGTTATGCGGTGATACTGGTAGTGGACTATTTCTTGATATTGGTTATTTCTTGAAGAATATGTTTCCTGAATCGCTAGCACTTTGCATCCTGACCGTTCCCGAAATATATCCGTCTGCATCCCACTTCTCAGATTACTTCAGGGGCAATGCTTATGCAGCGATAAGGGAATTAGAACATTTTTCCAGAAGCCATTACGAATTTGGTCCCGAAAATTATCGTCTTGTTTTTGACGGTGTGAATCCATTTTCCGAATACTGGGTAGTTGGCAACGAAGAGTTCGCTGGTTCAAAATCTGATTTATCAGCCTATTTTACAGAAATTGCACGAATTATGACTGAAAAAGTTGTATTATCAGGTTCTTTAGATGACAAAGCAGTGTATTTACCGTTATCAGAACATATCCAGTATTGGAAGTCTTGGGAGCAATCATTTCACAAGGTTATGAGCGACAGCGATTTTTCGCTTTATATCAGTCGTGAACTTGAATAAAAGCGGCATAACACCGGCTTGCAGTTGACGCCGCTCCGCTGCGCTTCGCGGCGGCTGAAGCGCAAGCCGTTAGGCTGCTTATCTCCCTATGGGGCTCTAAACAGATGATTTCAAGAGGTTGTTTTGGTGATGAGTGAAACTACGACCTTGGTCTTACCGCTTGCCGTAAGAGAATCTCATAGTCTCTATCGTTCCAAGATCGACTCCTGTGCAAAAAGGTTGAACGTTACCAACTGAAACATGAGATGGAACGCCGCTCAGGGGCAAGGAAGAAGCACCGGAAAAGCGAACCAAATCATATCTGCCGCCGGTGCCAAGGCATTTTCTGCTTGACGGCTGCTCTGTTCTTTCGGTCCTCCAGGCCATTCCGCCTTTTGCTGCGCCAGCAGGTAACGGTGCATTGGCCGCATGGTGCTCACGGTGGCCGAACCTATCACCATCCCGGCAGCCCGGAACACCCCTCGTACCGGCAACGTGCCTGCCGGAAAAGGATGCCTAACGCTGCGCACAATGGCTTCGATAGCGGCACGCAGATGGTGTCCGAGGGGACAGTCGGCTTGGGCGATTTTCCGCCGTTGTGCACGCCGCAGAGCGGCCTGGTCGAAACGCAACCGGGTGTCGGGTTGTTGCTTGTACGGGGTCACCGGGCATGTCTCGCGCAGTGGACAGCTCTGACAGGTCGCTTGCAGGAAGCGGGCCAGGAAGGAGGCCTGCTCTGCCGAGTGCGTGCCTTCGACCGTGTGCCCGTTGGGGCAGGTCATCTGTTGCGGTTGACCGTCTGCAGCGCAGGCACCCGCGAAGTCGTGCAGGCCCAGACGATGTTCATCGGGAGTGCGTCCGCGCAGCGCCGTCTGAATGTGCGTGATGCCCAAGGCATGCAGCAAGGCATCGGGTTGCTCGTTGGCAGAGGCGCCGTCTGTGATGGCAGCCCGCAAGCCGGTGCGTGCTTGCAAGCGGGGAGCGGCTTCCAGCAGCACCTGGGGGTCGTCAGTGTTGGCCGGTGCAACGTGCGGATGCGTCATGAGTTGAACGGGATTGTCTGGGTCGCCAGGCTGGCTCAGGTGGGCGGAGAACCCCGGCACACGTTGTCCGTGTTTTGCGCGGTAGGCCGCCTCCAGGTCGTCAGGCGATTGCGGACGGGAAGCGCTCAATTCGTCTCCCTTTTTGCCCTCCAACCGCTCGGCGACTACCCGACAGTGTTCCACGCCCACCCGCGCCGGTACGGCGTAGGTCGGGTGGGTGTGATCCTCCGCTTCCAATGCGCGCACCAGGCGGCGCATGTCCGTGCCGATGCGCTGAAGCTGTTCGGCCAGGTCTTCCGTCTTCAGGCGATAGACGTATTGCCCGGCATGCCCCTTCAGATCGGGCGCCAACAACTCCGCATCGCGCCGCTGGTCGGCTTCCCCCACCATACGATGCACCCGCTGCAACACCGTCACCAGCAGGTGCACGCGTCCCATCCGCCGAATGTTGGAAGCCAGCAGCGTGCTGTTCATGCGCTGGTTGCCCGTCTTGCGCGAAAAGGCATGGATGTGAGCGTCAGTCCCCTGCGCGAAGGCCTGGCCAAGGAGATTGACGCCGGTTTCCTGCATATAGCGGCTGAGACGTTCGCGGAAGGAGTACAAGGTGCGCAGGTCAACATCCCCCGCGCTCAACTGACGATACCCAATGGCATAGCGCACCAGAACGTCGAAGCAGGCGTTATCGTCCAATTCTGCATCCGTCTAACCGTTGGCTGCTTTGAGAAATTCCAGCGATACCAGCACGGTGACTGGCACATGCGGACGCGAAGGCAGGTCTGCCTACCACCCTTCGCAGGGCGTTTCATCCAGACGGCAAAAGAAGTGCTGGGAGAAGGTTTCCGCCCAAGAGTTGTGTAAGCGTTTGCGCAGCGGCTCAGGCAATTCATCCACATGGCTGGGGAGAGGGATGTGCAGGTGACGGCTGTTCTTGCGGAACATGACGGCTCTCCGAGAGTTTGGGTTGCCCGCATTATATTAAGGTTTGCCCATTTTGAGGAGGGTATTCGGATAAAATTTGTCGACTCGTTTTTGCAGTGGAGTCATTAGTTAAAATACCCGATGCGTAGGTGGTTGAGATGAAGAATAAAAAAACAGGATTGCTGACCAAACGCTAGTGGTTACCGTGTACTCACAGCAACATGATGGCAAGTCGCTCCGATACATGAGGTTATACAGAGCGTTTGCCCTACTTGAAATACTAACTGACCATTCCCTCCGAATTGAGATAGGTTGTTCACCTGTTGCCTACTCTTCGCGGAGAATATAACCCACACTACGCACTGTATGAATCAGACGCGGTTCACCATTCGCCTCGAGTTTTTGCCGCAGATAGCGTACATACACTTCGAGGATATTACTCTCACCCCCGAAATCGTAATTCCATACCCGGTCGTAAATAATATCGCGGGTGAGGACCTGATTGGGATGGCGCATAAAGAGTTCGAGGAGATCGTACTCTTTCGCAGTCAGTTCTACCCGTCGTTCACCGATACGTACTTCCCGTGAGCGGGTATCGAGCGTTAAGTTGGCGAAACGCAACACATCTTGCGATTGAGCAGCTTGCCGACGGCGCAACTGGGCCCGAATCCGTGCCAGTAATTCCTCGAAGGCAAACGGCTTTACCAGGTAATCATCGGCCCCGGCCTCAAGGCCGGCTACCCGATCGCGCACGGCATCGCGTGCTGTGAGCATAATGATAGGCACATTTGAATCTGCACGGAGTCGACGAGCGACCTCGAAACCATCAACGCCCGGCAGCATCAGATCAAGTACGATCAGATCGTAGTCAATCGTAGCTGCTAACTCTAAACCGCGTGTGCCGTCGAAGGCCACATCGACCTGATACCCTTCAAGACTAAGGCCCCGACGCAGAAATGAGGCTATTTCAGTCTCATCTTCAATAACTAAAATTCGTATCATACTCGTAGTATACGCAGATAGAGCAGGCTCGTCAATGCGGTAAGGTTGTGTAGGATTTTCAAAGTTTTTTCCCGCCTGACAGTGGTAGGAGCGGGGATAGGGGTAAGTGGTAGGGGCAACCCACTCTGGATAGCGACATACTGATGCGGCGAGCGATAGTTCCTGGTCACGCACCACAAGACCTGAGCTAGTGGCCCGCACTCTCGGAGGTAGTAAGAGTGTTTTTCAGACACGATCTATGCTGTAAGGTATATGCCTGCATCCTACTCGTATCACGTCTTGCTCATAGATGAGGAACGGAAGAAGACGGAAATTGGACGTCCCTTTTCAGTGGGGGGCTGCCGCACCTTATCCTTCCTGTCGTTTTTGACTGGGAAGGAATAAGGTGTGGCTCGCCAGCACATCCTAATGCGGCTCACTATCCAGTTCGTTGAGAAAATCCTCTGGATGCTGCCGAATCTCCAGACTACGCTGTTCGATCTCTCGTCGTAACTCACGGCGTAGACGGGCTGCCATCCAGCGCCGTCGTTGTTCGGCAGTTTCGATCCGGAGAGGTGGCACCGGGCACGGACGAAACTCCTCGTCAACGGCAACCATCGTAAAGTAGCAGGTCATCACGTGACGCTGCGTCCGAGCGGTAATGTTTTCGGCGACCACTCGAATCCCAACCTCCATCGAGGTGTTTCCAGTATAGTTGACCGAAGCCAAAAATGTAACCAGCTCGCCGACATGAATCCGGGCCCGAAAGATGACTTGATCTACTGAAACGGTGACAACATAGCGCCCAGAATAGCGTGAAGCACAAGCATACGCTACCTGATCGAGCAGTTTCAGAATATGACCGCCATGCACATTACCGGCAAAATTGGCCATATCCGGTGTCATCAGCACAGTCATTTGCAGAGTGCGAAATTGTTCAGTCTGTGACTGCTCATGAGAGGATTGCATACACCATCCCACTCCCTGGATCAGGTATGAGTTTACTACTGTTTTTCAAGTATACTCATCCGAGATACGAGACGGTCGTGTTCATGTTGCCTGGTGCCGGCTTTTCAAAGAGCAGAAGATAGTAGCGCCATAGACCGGCATTCAGTGTTCTGGTCTGGGCAATACAGGCTCGCATGGCGGCTATCTGGAGATTAGACTGTAGGCGTAGGGCGTGAAGGATTAGGGCCGCAGGTAAAGTTAATTGCGCAAAATGACCGAGGAATCGTAACGATGGCCCGGCGCTGAGCGTCAGATCATCACGTTGGCGTAACCGTAAACCGGTATGCTCTGCTAACGCAACCAGTTCATCGGCAGTCAGCAGATCAGGCATGGCCCACGGTTGCAACCAGGCCCGTAGTTGCTGACGCTCGGCAGATGTCAGCGTGGAACGAGCGGCAAAGCGGTCGGCAACGATCAACCGTCCGCCCGGACGAAGCAGGCGAATGATCTCGGTAAGGAGCGCTGGTTTATCGGGCGCGTGGCAGATACTCTCCAGCATCCAGATCACATCACAACATCCACTCCGTAAAGGGGTGGCAGCGTAATCGGCACAAAGAAACTGCGCATGACCAGCACGCCGGGCACGTTTTGCCTGTTCGGGTACTATCGTTATGCCGATGACCGGCCCCTGGTGGCTGGCTGCAATGCGGTTGGCACTGGCCCCGGCGCCACAGCCAGCATCTAACAGACACTCACCCGGTTTCAGGTCAACGGTCGCCAAGAGCGTTTCATCAATGGAACGAAGTGCAGCTCGATGACTGCGCGCCTGCTGCCATAACCCGGCATGCATCGCCTGCGACCCACGAATCCAGCCGAACACGCGAAACATCCAGTCGGTCTGACGGTAGAAGGCACGAACAGCTTGATGATGAGCAGACATAGCTATCGAAATGACCAGATACGCACTGTCGAGTCATAACTACCGCTGGCCAGCAGATGACCATCTGGGGTAAATGCAACACAGGTAACACTTTCATTATGGGAACCGAGTTCCCAGCGTAACGTTCCATCACTGATTTGCCAGACGCAAACAACCCGACCGTAGTGGGCACTGGCGAGGTAACGACCATCGGGGCTGAATGCCAGCCCAAAACATGCACCGGCAGGTGTGGACAGAACTTGCAGTGGTTGACCATCGGTAACACGCCAGATAAAGATCATACCATCGGCGCTGGCACTTGCTGCCAGACTACCATCTGGACTTGCTGCCACGCTAAAGATAGTATCACCATGACCGCGTAGAGCGTACATCAGCGAGCGATCTGTCATTCGCCAGATGCGAACTATTCGATCATAGCCGGCCGAAAATAGTAACGATCCATCAGGACTAAAAGTAAGACTATTGATCAGGCCCTCGTGACCGACGAAAGTACCGATTGACTGTCCATCAGTGCGATCCCAGAGGTAGATCACCTGATCCCAACCACCAGTGGCAATCACATGACCTTGCGGTTGAAATGCCACACTGAAACAAGCACCATGGCGCTTTGGGTCACCAAGGTGGAAGAGAAACGTTCCATCTGCGACACGCCAGACTCGTACCCCATGGAGTCGACCGGCTGCGGCTACCAGTTGACTATCGGGGCTGAACGCTATCGCGTTGATCTCACCGATATGACCGTTGATCGCCTGACGCAACTGAATATCGGGTAAATTCCACAGCCGGAGCATCCCATCCCATGATCCGGTTGCCAGTATCTGTTGATCTGGGCTGAACGCCACACTGCTTACCCAGCTTTGCACCGCCAGTATCTGATATAACAGCGGCTGTTGCGATACCCTTGCCGGTGGAATCGGTTGTTCAAGCTGAAACAGCCGATGATGGACGGCTAACAACTGTCGGCTCGGTCGCAGCGCCAATCGTTCTGGTTGGCGTAACCGTCGTCCAACCAACAAACCGTATTCACTATCGCGCAATTCAGGCGCAATCAGCACCTCAAGAGTCATGGCATCGACGGTGAGTAAACCGGCTTGAAAGAGTAATTGCAGATCGGCGCGCAACAATAGCGCATTGTGCGGTTCGAGTGGCCCCTGGGGATCGATTAACGTTGGTCGTAAGACAGCACGAACCTGACAGCCACTAATCGCACAGGTTCCATGGTAAGCAACCAACAATTCACGCCACAAAACATCGAGTGCCGACGAAGCGGGGTCGGCTGGTGTAGCGAGGAATCGGCCAGGAAATGATTGCTGCTGCATTGTCGTGTCGGACTTCCATCATACAAAACGGCACTGTTCCCACGTGGTAATCATCAGGATAGTGCTCATAGATAAACTACGGCTGTGTATGACCGATTGGCAAGATAACTTTTCTTTCAAGTAGATGAACATTGAAGTATCACATGATCGATGCACGACATGCCGACAAGCGAACAACACACTCAATAATAGTAAGAGCGTGGTGTCATAACAATTTGCCTGTGCCAGATCGGTACGCGCGATGGTCATTGCCTTGATCCAGCCTGCAATGGGGAAGGCCGACGAAGATAATGAGCGGTCATCGCGCCTGATTCGGGATACCACTTAGGCACGAAATTGCTCTTGGAGCTACGAGAGAAACGGATTACCGGCTGTCTCGCCATTCAGTACCGGAGGCATGCATATCTAGTGCTACCCTGTTGGCGAGGAAAATGGCGAAGATAGCAATCTTAAGATTTTTTTAACCACCTGGATACCGTCACGAGATCCTCTGGCGTATTGATATTTACCAGAGAGCGGCACTCCGGATCAAATTGCTGCCAGAGTTCAGGGCCAGGATCAACCCAACGCAGCGTCGTTAATACTACTTGTAAGCGGCGTTCACCGGCGGCAAAAGCCCGGCGTAGCGGATCGAGGGCACTCTGCCGGTAGACAGCCAGAAGTGGTTGCGGTGATCCTGGTGCTCCAGGATCAGTTGGCGCCAACACATCACCAACAAACGGCCAGTGTGCCAGGGCTGAAAGCAGTGCTGGTTCAATGAGTGGCATATCAGCGGCAATAACCAGAGCTGCCGGTGTGTGCATTGCCTGGAGCCCGCTGATCAGACCGCCAAGGGCACCACTTCCCGGCTCTTCATCGGCGACGATGCGAGCCGGTAGATCGGACCACGCGGCGCCGTCGTTCATCACGACGATAGTCTCAACACAGAGTGGTTTGAGCAAATCAACGGCGTGCCCAAGCAAATGCGGTCCCTGATCTCCCCACAATCGTAATCGCCGCTTGTCGGTGCCAAAACGACGACTGCGCCCGCCGGCTATCACAATGCCACTTAACGGATGATCAGACATATCAGCGGATGTTCAGACACAGACAGATGGTAATCAGGAGCCAACTTTACCGAGTGAGGCCAGAAACTCGGCGTTGCTCTTAGTCTTGGCCATACGGGTCAACATCAGCTCAGCGCCCTCATTTTCGCCAAGCATACTGACCATCCGGCGTAACATCCAGCTCTGGCGCAACGTTACCGGATCAAGCAGAAGGTCTTCACGGCGTGTTCCTGAGCGCTGGATGTCAACGGCGGGGAAGATACGCTTCTCGGCCAGTTTCCGGTCGAGGTGAAGCTCCATGTTGCCGGTACCCTTAAACTCTTCGTAGATTACGTCATCCATCCGTGAACCGGTATCGACCAGACAGGTTGCGATAATGGTCAGTGAACCACCATCTTCGATATTACGTGCCGAACCGAAGAAACGCTTCGGCGGGTAGAGTGCTGCCGGGTCAACTCCACCAGAGAGAGTACGTCCGCTTGGTGGCATGGCAATATTATAGGCGCGGGTCAAGCGCGTTAGTGAATCCATCAGGATAACGACATGGCGGCCATGCTCTACCTGGCGCTTTGCTTTTTCGAGCACCAGTTCAGCAACCTTAATATGTTGTTCAACCGGTTCATCAAAGGTAGCGGCAACAACCTCGCCTTTAACCGAACGACGCATATCGGTCACTTCTTCGGGACGTTCTCCAATTAAGAGCACAATAAGCTGAATATCGGGGGCATTGGTCGTCACCCCATTTGCAATCGCTTTCAACAACATTGTCTTTCCGGCCTTGGGTGGGGCGACGATCAACCCACGCTGACCACGTCCAATCGGTGCGATAACATCAACAATGCGCGTGGGCAAAATATTTGGCTCTGTAGAGAGCACAATCTGCACATTCGGGTGGATAGGGGTCAACTGTTCAAAGAGGGGACGTTTCTGCGCCATCTCTGCTGGTAGGCCGTTGATTCGTTCGACGTACAGCAGTGATGGGTAGCGCTCAAGTTCTTTTGGTGGTCGAACCCGACCTTCAATCATATCGCCGGTACGCAGATTGAAGCGCCGAATCTGCGATTGAGCGACATACACATCATCTGTGCTGGGACTGAGTCGCGCATTGCGCAGAAAGCCATGCCCATCCGGGACAATTTCTAGCAGACCAGCGCCCTGGGTGGTCACCGGTTCTTCAAGAACAGCGGTTGCTACGGTTGATGTAGTGGTGATGTCACCTTCACCAGATGACACCGCGTCACCATTTACCCGTCGCCGACGGCGACGAGTTCTGTCTGTTGTGTCAGAAGTTCCTGTAGTCATAGATTTTTCTTCCATCTTGTGATACATTACTCCTCTTTGTGGGATTGTTCAGGCGACTGTGCAGCTTCGCCAGATAATGTACCCGGTAGACGATCTGCCGGACGTTCACGATATCCAAGCGCTTCAAGGCGTTGACGAATCTCTTCGATCCCTTTGGCGCCCAGATTGCGGATGCCCATCAATCCACGATCATCAAGGCGCAGTAACTGACCAATGGTGTGAATATCCGCTCGCCGCAAGCTGTTGTAAGTACGAGTGCTCAATCCCAACTCATCAATTGAACGACTGGCGATCTCGTCGGGGATAGGTGGTGGCAAATGTGCTGGTTGCTCCACTTCTTCCGGCTGACTCAGGTTAACAATACGCCCGAAATACTGAGCCAGGATTTGTGCGGCATGGCTCAGAGCGTCACCCGGCTTGATTGTGCCATCGGTCCAGATCTCGATGATCAAGCGGTCGTAGCCGGTAAGTGGATCGTCACCAACCTCTTCGACCAAGAAGTTCACTCGTGGGATTGGGCTGAAGAGGGCATCAACGGCGATTTCGCCAATCGGCATCCCGCTCACCGTATCCGCCAACTGCACGCCACGTCCACGCTCGACAGTAAGTTGCATCTCAAGGGTTGTGTGCTCGTCGTCAATCGTACAGATATAGTGTTGCGGGTTGACAATTTCTACGGTGCTGGGCGTATCAATATCTCTGGCGAACACAGGTCCAGGACCTTGTTTGACCAGTTGGAGCGCAACGGCGCGATCACTGTACGAACGGAGGCGAATTCCTTTGATATTGAGGACCAGTTGTGTCCCATCTTCTACTACGCCGGGGATGCTGGTAAATTCATGAATAACACCTGTTATCTTAATTCGGGTAATGGCCGCACCAGGGATAGACGAGAGCAGTACCCGACGGAGGGCATTCCCAAGCGAGGTGGCATGTCCCCGTTGTAATGGTGCAATTGCAAATCGACCGTAATTTTCGGCTGCAGCGATTAGGGTAACGCGAGGGGTGATAAGCGATAATTCAAGTGTTTCCATATTCCTGTTCCAGAAGACTCCGCAGCTTGGATCGCACCGGTTTCACATCTGCCGGTCTGGCGTGTTCAACAAATGATGCGCCTCGCCAGCCCAAGGCGTTTCGGCTCCATCAACTCAACCACAGTAACGAGAACGGGAAGCTGTGCTTACAGAGCGCCTGTTCGGCGGCGCTGTAGCGCAGTTGGTGGCAGAAATGCTCCCCAATGTGCGCGTGACCTTATTGTACCGGTGAGAGTTACACACTGTGATGGTCACAGACTCGTTATATAATACCACAAATTGTGATAAACGTGGCAATACAAGGAGTTGCTATGTTGACAGGCATTCGCCGTGAATGGCTTATAGCGACTCTTATTATGAGTGGTGTGAGCTGGATTTTGATCAGTCGTCCGCCGGATAATCATACCATGTCCGTTAGTCCACGAGCGGGTTTTATCGCGCCTGCGATTGTCTTGCCACAGCTCGATGGTGAGCTGGTCAGCTTAGATGCGTTCAAGGGACAGGTGGTGATCGTCAATTTCTGGGCCAGTTGGTGTGGCCCGTGTCGTGCCGAGATGCCAACACTCGAACGATTATACCAGATCGAACAGACACGTGGTCTGACAGTGCTAGCCGTCAACAGTACCTTCCAGGACGATCAGACGAATGTAGCGCAAATGCGACGCGATTTAGGTCTGAGCTTCCCAATTCTGCTCGACTACGAGGGTACGGTCGGTCATCGCTATGGTGTGCGCATGTTACCGACAACCTTTATCATAGATCGGCAAGGGGTGATTCGGCAAGTTCTGTTTGGTGGGCCATTGAGCGAGGCGAGCTTACGGAACGCTGTTGAACCGCTCCTGCGTGAAGAGTGATCGGGTTGTTTCGTTCTTAACGATGCTCGCTTGACCACGAGCGAGCAATGTACATCTATGCTTCCAGTCGTAAACATTGGCCCATTTGCCTTATACACGCCTGGCTTGATCTTCTTGCTGGGGAGCTGGTTGATCGTACAGGCAGTTCGGCGTGCTGCATTTACCCAGGGTCTCGACGGTGAGCGAATGGAAATCATTGTCGTCATTGTCCTCGTCAGCGGGATAATTGGCGCTCGTGTAGGCTATGCCCTTGCCGCATGGCCGGCTTACGTAAACGATCCTTGGGCATTCCTATCTCGTGATCTGCAAGCGTTTTCGTTGCCGTATGGAATTGTCACTGGTGTCATTGTTGGTAGCTGGCAGCTCTGGCGTCAACGTTGGCCACTATGGGTCGTTCTCGATACTCTGGCGCCGGGAGTAGCCCTGGCTGCCCTCACCTATGCCCTCATGCAATTCGCCAGTGGTGATGGTTACGGCTTACCCTCAACAGTACCATGGGCGATTCCACTTTGGGGCGAATACCGTCATCCAACCCAACTGTACGCCGCGCTTACTGCGCTAATAGCGCTGATCGTCTGGCGGAAGAATTATCGCAAGCCGCAACCCGCCGGGAGTCTTTTTCTCAACGTTTGTGCAATCCTGGCCGCCGGTACCCTGATTGGTAATGGCTTCAGCGCAGCCGACTGGCTCTTGCCGGGTCGGGTGAGAGCATCACAAGTTATTGCGCTGGCAGTCCTTATCTTGATTATCTGGGTTCGGCCTAAAATAACGCTGCAACCAAAGATCCAATAACACGATATACTAACAGCAATATAATCTCTTCTTTCCAGTAAGAAAAGACCCATGCGAGTACTGATCGTCGAAGATGAATTGATTATCGCTCAAGACCTCAGCCATACTCTGAAGCGCATTGGCCATTCGGTGATCGACGTCGTTACAAGTGGTGAGGATGCGCTCAGATCGGTTGAACGTCAGATGCCCGATCTCGTCTTGATGGATATTCGTTTGAGCGGAAGCATGGACGGAATTGAAGCTGCCCGGCGGATATACAACCGCTGGGGGATTCCAGTTGTCTTTCTCACCGCTCACGCTGACGATCAAACGGTACGTGAAGCATTACTGGCCGAACCATGGGCATATCTCCTGAAACCCTTCGACGAACGCGAACTCGAAGTTGCTATCACGGTGGCAGCGTATAAACACCGCTTGGAACGCCGTCTCAGATCAAGTGAGCGCCATCTGCGTACTACACTGACCAGTATTGGCGATGGGGTGATTGTCACCGATCCGCAGAGTCGTATCACCTTCGTCAATCCGGTAGCCGCTCGCATGCTCGGTATCAGTCCCGAGGAAGCTATTGGCTGGCCGCTGGCCCGTGTCTATACCCTGGTCGTCACCAATACCGGCTTACCCGCAGATAGCGCCGCGAACAATGCCATGAGCGATCTCCCAATGCCAGTGACGTTGTTGACCCGCCATGGTGAACAGTTGTTGGTTGAACACACGGTTACGCAAATTACTGGCGATGATGGGGTTAACGAGGGTGTGGTGATTGTGTTTCGCAACGTGAGCGAACGACAACGCGCCATTGATCAATTGCAAGAAGCGCGCCGACAGTTGCATCAGACGCAACTTCAGCTCGATCAGTATCGGCAGGCAATTACTACCCTGGGATCGCTGGCGTATAGGCTGCGGGAATCCCGCTCACCTCAGCAAGTCTATGCAGCAGTGATCACGGCTGGCGCAACGCTTCTGCCTGCGTACCGTGGGACACTTCTCATCTACCAGCGCGATACCGATCTCGTTCATCCTGTGGGGCATTGGGGTGAACCACTGATTCACCGACCGGTGCCGCGTTGCTCTTGTTGGGGAGAACGGCGTTGGGCGTTGAGTATGGCTCAAGATGACCATGTCTGTCATTTCATCCCAAACGGTCTGCTTGGTGAGCGAATGTGTCTTCCGATTCATCAACAGAACGAAACTGTTGGGGTGTTGAGTCTGTATCATCCCGATCCCAGCGATGGTGGTAGTTATCAGTTGGCGGCTGTTGTTGCCGATCTGGCCAGTTTGGGTCTGAGTGCTCTTGCCGACTGCCCTGAAACCGATTCGTTATCATCGAATGATGCCTGAGTTCGCGACAGAGCGTACCAAAAGCACGGAGATCGCATCTACGGTATGGGCAAAAGACTTAGTATCTTTGATCGCTTTCATCCCTCGGTAGATATATCAATATTCTCTGTGATAAAGATGATCTGTTTGCAGTAACTTCACCTATGATATTGACTATCGCATCCCTGGTCAAACATTGCTACTGCCGATGCAGAAGATCGCCGTCGCACGCTCAGGCAGCAGAACTTCAGATTAGCACGAGATTAATGCCCCGGCGATCAGCAGGGAGTTGAGCCAATGGACATAACTGATCAACCAGTAGTACCGCTGTTACGGCTATACGTCGCCGGGGCCACCAACCGTTCGACCCGTGCCATTACAACGGTACGACGATTGTGCGAACGGTATCTCCCCGGACGTTATCGGCTTGAGGTGATAGATGTGTATCAACAACCTGAGCGGGCACGTGAGGATCATATCATTGCTACGCCGACTCTCCTGATCGTTCACCCCGGTCCACCAACTGCCTTTATCGGCGAGTTACGTCCGTCAGACTGGCCGCGCATCGCTGCGGCATTGAATATTTTGACCGACGAAGAATGATGGTCTGTTGTACTTCCTCAAGCAGATTCAGGAGTGGTTTGGCAAAAGATGGACTCCCATACAATCGTTCCTGAGCCTGCATGAGCGTAAAGAACCTGAGCATAACCGGGAAGTACCTATGGAAAACGAACCACAGATGCATCCATCAGAGATCGCCCGTCTGCAAGCGCGCCTGGCCGAACTTGAAGAGCTGATGCGTGCGCTTCAGATGGGGGAAGCTGATGCAATAGTGATTGATGGCCCAAGGGGACCGCTCGTATATACCTTGAAAGGCGCCGAACATCCGTACCGCGTCCTGGTGGAGACAATGAATGAAGGTGCCCTGACCCTACTCGCCGATGGGACGATCCTCTACTGCAATAGTAAGTTTGCCGAGATGGTTGGTCTGTCGCAAGATCAACTTACCGGACGCTCGCTGCTTGATCTGGTGGCGCCAACTGATCGATTGCTCTGCGCCGAGCTGTTAGCTACCGGCGCCAACGGATCAAGCAAGGGGCCAATTACCTTGCAGGATGTGAATGGCGGCCAACGGCCGGCTCAGATTTCACTCCGTGCCTTGAAGAATGAGACCGAAGCGAATATGTGTGCGGTTGTAACCGATCTCTCCGGGCCGCAAGCCGTGGCGGCGCAACTTCGCGCAGCCCTGGCGGAAAAAGAATTACTCTTACGAGAAGTGCACCATCGGGTGAAAAATAACTTGCAGATTGTGTCCAGTCTTTTGCGCTTACAGGCTGAAAATATCAGCGATGAACGGGTAAGCGCAGCAGTGCAAGATAGTCAAAATCGGATTCGAGCGTTGGCCCTCGTTCACGAGCAATTGTACCGTTCAGAAAGTCTGGCCCACATTGATATTGGTGAGTACCTGCACAATATTTCGACCAGCGTCTGGCGTTCGCTCAGTATGCGGGGTAGCTCGATTCGGCTGGTGAGCGAAGTCTGTCACGGGGTTAGTATTAATATCGACCAGGCTATTTCGCTGGGCTTGATTGTGACCGAACTGGTCTCAAACTGTGTAAAACATGCTTTTCCCGAGCATAGTAAAGATGGTGTTATCCGACTGCGGGTAGCAAAAGAGGCCGACGTTCTGCAAATTGAGGTTGCTGACAATGGCATTGGCATGCCACCACAAGCTGCCAGCAGTGGTAGTCTGGGCATGCAATTGGTTCATGGTCTCTGTCGGCAACTCGGTGCGACGCTGAATATTCTCACCGACCAGGGAACAACGGTTACTATTCGTCTACCCATTCGGCTAGAGGAGCCACAAACTCATAAGGCATAACCTGGTTGTGGTCAAGAAGCAGATCAGTTGGGGCGCAGCGGCGCTGCGCCCGTACATCTATCAGGTTTCTCCGTCGTGCCGTGAGACGATTATTCAGACACTCTCTAAGTACAGTTGATACGGTTGGAACGCTGGGAATTGACGATAGCGATCCATACGATCAGGGGTGTATACACGCAGCACCGTTCTGCTTCCAACGCAGTGCTGTACTCACCTCACCTGCCTGGCCGGTCATTCTCGCAGACGCACCTCTAATGCGTGCATCGCCGACGTCAACTGTTCTTGACGAATCGCAGCCGTGACATCACCCCGGGTACGTTCAAGCACGGCCCGCAGCGCATCGGTAGCACGGCGAAGCCCGCCGGTAATTGCTTCGGGATAATCAACCGTGATCAACGCACTGTAGACATCGTCCATGATCTCCAGTAACTGTTCGCCCCGTCGCACCTCGCCTCGCCGCAGACCGTCGAGGATGGCGCGTCGCAATTCGCTGGCGGCCTCGGCCAGACCGTTGAGATAGGCAGCCGGTTCAACCCCGATCATCTCACCGGTCGGCGGCTCTTCACCGGCCAGAAACGCAACGACTAGGTGGGCCTCGGCGTACTCTTTCAACGCATCTTGCGTATAACCGGCATAGCGCACTTCAGGTGCACCAACCGTAGCGTCATGAAGCTCGGCTGCTACTTCACCGGCCATTGCCAAAAGCTGGCGAGCAGTCGCGAAGTCTCCGCGATGCGCCGCTCGAATGCTGTTGGCGCTTTGTCGTACTAATATTCGGGTCGCAGTAATCGCTCGTTCCCGTGCATTGTGAATGCTCTCAAGCTGCACGACGCATCCGGCGACGATTTGTTCAATACTCATACCAGACCTCTTCCATTTCTTGTGTGGCAGCTATTATAGCAAAGCCGCGTGATGAGTGAGCGATTGCAGCGAGTTTCCAACCTATCGCAAGCTTTTACTCACTGACCGCCGGTGCACGTCGCCAGACAAAAATGCTCTGCTTCAGGTATGCTCCGCATCGCGAAGCACAGTATCTTCGTTCGCATCCCAGGCTAGTACCCGTGCCGGTGCCCCATCAGCATCGGCTATTTTGAGGGGTAGACAGGCAAAGATATACCGTACTCCGCAGCGTAGGGCAGCGAGGTTACAGAGGTTCTCGGCGATCAAACAATGGGCTTGTAAGAGAATAACGTGGGCTGTATCGTTACCATCAACTGTTGAATCAACGCTCGGCGCGTCGATCCCGATCAGGGTAATGCCACACGCGACCAACGTGCTGGTCAGGTCTGCGCTAAGGTACGGATGGTGGAAGTAGTCGTCGTTTCCCCAGAAATCTTCCCAACCGGTACGGATCATCACCATCATTCCGGCTTGAAGCCGGTTTCCTGCTAATACCTCTGGCCCAATTGGTGTGTTTGCCGCATAACCACGGGCATCAATAACGATCCCCGTCCCGATTAGTCGCTCTGGCGGAATTTCATCAACGCCGATTCCGTTGGTGAACCGGTGTCGCGGTGCATCCAGATGGGTACCACTGTGACTACCTAGACGCAGCGTGCTGATCTGCCATGGTGGTGCGAGTAAAGGCGTGATCGCTACCGGCGGATCACCCGGATAGACCGGCATTCCTGAGCTGATACAACGTGTCAAATCGTAGATCATCGGCGATACTCACTGATCGGCTGTGCTACAGGCTGCTGGGTGGTTATCAATCTCCCAGCCTCCGGGATAATCACAACACTTTCGGGACGAAAACCGATCTGTACAACCTGACCGATACTCGTATCGAGACCGGTATATGCGGTATATGGATGGGCAATCTCGATCATTGTTGTTCCAACCTCCACCCATACATGATAGAGCCGACGACCGGGCCGTCGTTCAACAATCCGGCCCGACAGAAGATTATGATCGACGAAACGAGTCAGCGGTCGATCAGGATAGACTAGACGAATCTCTTCTGAACGGACAAACGCCGTTACCTGTGATCCGACTGTTGGCGCCGGAGAAGGACACGTCGCTTCAATGCGCACGCCATTCCAATCAAGCCAGAGCCGATTCAGTTCCACAGCAACCACCTGACCCTTGATCATATTACTCAGTCCCAACATGCGGGCCACACGTGTATTCGCCGGAAAGCGACATACGGCATCAAGCGTACCAATTTGTTCAATCTGACCTTCACGGAGAATGGCGATACGCTGCCCAACGGCAAACGCATCATCAAGATTATGGGTGACGTAGATCACAACCAACCCACGCTCGGCCTGGAGTGTACGCAAATCGGCGTGCAACTGATCGCGCACCGGCTGATCAAGCGCCGAGAATGCCTCATCGAGTAGCAAAATTGGTGACTCGGTTGCCAGTGCTCGTGCAATCGCCACTCGTTGTTGTTGTCCACCTGATAATTCATGCGGTTTCCGATGGGCCAGATGGGCCAGGTTCATCCGTTCAAGCAGCTCGTAGGCATGTCGCCGTCCCTGCGCATCGTTACCTGTCGGAAATGCTACATTTTCCAGCGCTGTCATGTGGGGAAACAGCGCATAATGTTGAAACACGTAACCTACCCGTCGACGGCGGGGCGGCAGGTTGATCGACGGGAGGCCGGGGCGTCGTTGAAAGAAGATCGTCTGATCCAGAATGATTTGCCCCTCGTCAGGTGTCATCAGACCGGCAATCGCTTGCAGAGTCTGGGTCTTGCCTGCTCCCGAAGGGCCAAACAACACGAGAATTTCGGCTCCGACCTGCAATTGGATTGCCAGGGTCAGATGGGGAAACCGACGACGAATATCAACGTACAATTGCGGTTGCTTCCTGGTCATTCTGTAACACCTCTGACAGTGGAGTTACTGCTTCTGGTGAACGTTCCAGTCTTCTCACCCACCATAATCCGACAAACGCAATTGCCGTCATTACCAACACCATCAGATTAGCATCCTGGTACCGTTGGGCCTGCACGGCATCGTAGATCGCAATCGGTAGCGTCTGAGTACGACCGGGGATATTCCCGGTTACCATTAGGGTCGCGCCAAATTCACCCAATGCTCGTGCTGCACCCAATACAATACCGGCGATGATCCCTCTTCGTGCCAACGGTAGTGTGATCTGCATCAGAATCCGCAGCTCACCGGCGCCTAATGTACGCGCTGCCTGTTCTAGTCGCGGATCAACGTTTGCCAGAGCAGCCCGACTACTCTGAATCATCAGTGGTAAACCGACCACGACCGCAGCTACGACCGCCGCTGGCCACGAAAAGAGCAGTCGTATGTGAAACCATTCGACCAGTGGACTGCCACGTCCCAAGGCAAGGAGCAGATAATACCCGACAACACTGGGTGGCAGGATTAACGGCAGCATAAGGATGGTTTCAAGAATAGTTTGACCGGGAAAGTTCGTTCGTGCCAGCCACAGCGCCAGCGGTAGCCCGATGGACATAATACACACGGTTGCAACCGCCGCTACCTGAAGCGAAAGCCAGAATGCTGACCAGTTCATAGGCTATCCTCAACGTTCGATGATCTCTCCAGGGAGCAGAAAGCCGTATTTCCGCATAATGGCATGACCTTCTGGGCCAAGCACAAACTCCACAAAGCGACGTGCCGATTCAGCGTGTTGTGTTCCGTTCACCACTGCTGCCATCTGAATGAGCGGATGATCAGGGTGCAATTCGGACGGGATCAGTACCCAATACCCCTCCCTTTGTATACTAAGCGAGAGCGCGACAATTGCAACATCGACATTCCCGGTATCGGCCAGTGTCAATGTCTGAGCTACATTTTCACCGAACACCAGTCGATCTTCGATCTGTTTCCAAATCCCAGCTCGTTCCAGCGCTTCCCGTGCCGCCTGACCATACGGTGCGTGCTCGGGATTGGCAATCGCAATTCGACGGTACACCGGATCGGCGAGATCGGTGATCTGTTGAGGCCGCAACGCAGAGTCGGCCCGCGTCCAGATGGTGATCCGACCTTGAGCGTAGACCTTCATCGTTTCCGGATCGACCATCGCTTTGGCTGCTAAATCTTCGACGAAACGCTTATTAGCCGCGAAAAAGAGGTCAATCGGCGCGCCCCGTTCGATCTGCTGGGCCAGTTGACCGGTCGAGCCAAAATTAAATACCACCGGAATCCCGGTTTGCGCGGTGAAGAGTGGCCCAATTTCCTGAAAAGCTAGCGTTACATCAGCCGCTGCGGCAACGGTCAGCTCACCGGTATCGGCGCGTATCGTACCGCATGCGACTAGAAATGGCAGAATGAACAAGACGATAAACCATGGGCGCGTCATGCCTCCCTCTCAGTTCTGCTCAATTTCGTCTTGAAGCGCTATCTCACGCCAACACGCTTCCAACCAGTGGATCGTAGCCTGCAATTGCCCGGTACGGTACCGCAACACGAGCCGCTCAAACGAGTCGGGAGCTAGCCGGGCAATGCGTTCCTCGTTGTCTGCTAACCATTGCCGACAACAGGCCAACTGGCGTTCAAGCAATTGGACGACCGTTGACGAACCTTCAAGACGTGCAAAATAGAACTTCGCCAGAAACTCAAGCCGCATATCACGCCCATGTGCAACTGGAGTCGTGACCCAGGCCACAAAACGTGACTCGCCAGCAGGGGTCAGCGAAAGCACCTTGCGCGGTGGTCGGCTTCCCTGAGTTTCAAGCTGGTGACTGAGGTAGCCATCGGCTTCAAGCCGGTCAAGTAAGGCATAGAGGTGACTCTGCTTTACCTGCCAGATAAAGCCGAGTGTATCTTTTCGTTGCAATTGCTGGAACAATTCATACGGATGCATTGGCTGTCGGCGTAATAGGCCGAGTAAAGCCAGCTCGATGGTGAGCGATTGTTTAGCTGAAGCCATTGTGACCTGCTAGGTGCCGGAATATTCATTATCCGGTGCAATGATAGACCCTGACGGCGCTTTATCTGATGAGATTCGATGTCAGGGATGAGCAATTGTCAGGTACCGTAAATATCCGACGGGTTATTTTCAGACAAAATTATCATCTCTTGAGTATTCAGAATGTGAGTATTCTAGCTGAATGACCAGTCAGAGTCAAGAGGATGCTACTGATGAGCAGTTTTAGCGCCTGCCAGGCAGTGTTGACAGCGGAGAAACGGTGAGGTATGAGGTGAGAAGGGCTAACTATCACCGTTGTTGTAGCGATGATGTCCATCACTGCCACGGTAGAGGCAAAGTTCCGAACTCGCACCTGATAGTATGCTCCTACGCCAGATGGCGGCTTCTAGCCGCACACCGCAGGATGCGGGCCAGAGGTCCACGTACCCAGGTGAGTCTTCAGCATATTCGGTGTCTGTGCTACCGAGGACGTCCGGCTCCCTCGCCTTACTTGTGGGAGATGTAGGGAATGCTTAAGGCATCGTTGAACACTCTCCTCTCCACGTACTCCTGCTCACCGGCAGAGAAACTCGTTAACTACGACCGAATCAACTTGCGTGATCGGTTTACCCATGGTATCATTCTCGCAACCCAGTAGACGTGAAGTCAATGTTGTGCAACGACGCCATAGTAGGGTAGCGTGCCTTGTAGCAATGGGACCGCACGGTTAGACAGCACCGGAGGGGCCGGTGTATTTGTGTAACCGTTTTGTGTAACCGTACAGATGATACAGGAGTAAACATGCGCAAACACATCATTTTGGTACTAGCAGGCATTCTCAGTTTCGTATTGGCGGCCTGTGGAGGGCAAGCTCAGCAGGCGCCAACGACTGCGCCGGCACAACCGGCAACGACTGCGCCGGAACAACCAACTGCTGCACCGGCGCCAACCGCTGCCCCGGCAGCGACATCTGCCCCAGCAGGTGGTACGTCGGCCCAACCGGCAGCCGGCGGGGTGATTGAACGGATTCTCAGCCGTGGCCGACTGATCTGCGGTGTAAACAACAACCCCTTACCCGGTTTTGCCTCGGTCGACTCGGCTGGTGTCTATCGTGGGTTCGACATCGACTTCTGCCGTGCCGTCGCGGCAGCTCTATTCGATGATCCAACGAAAATCGACTTCCGGCCGCTGAGTGCCCAAGAGCGTTTTACGGCACTACAGAGTGGTGAAATTGATGTGCTGATCCGCAACAGTACCTGGACATTAGGACGTGACGGTGCACTTGGTCTGGATTGGGCACCAACCACCTTCTACGATGGTCAGGGCATGATGGTACGCAAGGATAGTGGTATCGAGACGCTTGAAGACATGAACGGGGCAACGATCTGTGTGCAGACGGGTACGACCACTGAGTTGAATCTGGCTGACCAGTTTCGTGCCCGCGGTCTGACCTTCACGCCGGTCGTTTTCCCCGATGGTGATTCGACGCGAGCCGCGTATGATGCCGGTCAGTGTGATGGTTTCACTACCGACAAGTCGGGTCTGATTTCCAGTCTGACGCTGCTGTCGAATCCGGGAGATCATAAGATTCTGGACGTAACAATGTCAAAGGAGCCGCTCGGCCCGGCTGTACGTCAAGGTGATCCACAGTGGTCCGATGCGGTGCGCTGGATCGTCTTTGCGACCTTCCAGGCCGAAGAATACGGGATTACTTCGCAGAACCTGGATCAGTTCCTGAACAGTGACGTGCCGGAGATCCGCCGCTTCCTTGGACTTGAAGGTGAACTGGGGGCTGGTATTGGGTTGCCGAACGATTTTGCAGTGCGGATTATCCGTCACGTCGGTAACTATGCCGAGATCTACAATCGTAATCTCGGCCCTGATACGCCGTTCAACCTGCCTCGTGGCTTGAACGCACTTTACACCGACGGCGGTTTGCTCTACTCACCACCTTTCCGCTAGACGGTAAACGACACACGGTGGAGGTAGAACACCTCCGCCGTGTGCATCTGGTAGGAGAGGTTAAAGCATATTTGCAACGGACTTCGTAAAGGTACGTTCCGAATAAAATAGTTTGCTTGTTTTGAAGTCGGGGTGACAGTCTCGTTTCAAGGAGAACATTATGGCCGTTGGCTCGCCATCGATCCCGCCGGGCAAAGTAAATATCCCTTTTTATCGTGACACGCGCATTATTGCAGTGATTGTCCAAATCGTTTTTGCTTTTTTGGTTGCTGTTGGAATCTGGTATCTCTACTCAAATATGATGAATGGTTTACGGCAGGCTAATTTGTTACCTACTTTTTCGTTTTTGTCAGTTCCTGCCGGTTTTCCAATTGCTGAAAGTGTTATTGAATACAATCCTTCAATGACATATGGACGGGCGTTTGTTGTTGGGATTTTGAATACAGTACGAGTTGCCGTTATTGGGATCATTCTGGCGACACTCCTTGGCTTAATACTGGGTATTGCCCGACTCTCAGATAACTGGCTGTTGCGAAATGTAGCTCTGGTGTATGTGGAAATTGTTCGTAACATTCCGTTGCTTTTGCAGTTGATCTTCTGGTTTTCGCTCACTCGTCTTTTTCCCCGTATTCAAGAGAGCATCGATGTTGGTGGTCTCATCTTTCTGCATAACCGTGGCGTGACAATGGCCTGGCCGCAGGTCGGTAACGATTTCGATACCTGGATGCTGTGGGTTTATGGCGGAATTGTGGTTGGCGGCGTTTTTTACGTGGTGCGGCGGATTCAGTTTATCCGTCGTGACCGGCCAGGAGTCGCTTTGCCGTATGCGTTCCTTATTGCGTTGGGGATTGCGTTGCTTGGCTTCCTGGTGACCTATTTGATGAATGGCGTCTGGCCGGTAAGCCTGTCTGTACCGGTGTTACAACGATTTAATTTTGAGGGTGGAATAACGATCACGAATAGCTTTGCCGCTCTGTTGATTGGATTAGTGATCTATACGGCTGTTTTTATTGGTGAAATTGTACGAAGTGGAATCCTGGCAGTTAGTAAAGGTCAGCGTGAAGCTGCGCGGGCATTGGGTCTCACGCCTGGTCAAACGATGCGGCTTGTCATTCTGCCCCAGGCACTGCGCGTTATTGTTCCCCCGCTCACCAGTCAGTATCTCAACCTGACCAAGAATAGTAGTCTGGCGATTGCCATTGCCTATCCCGATCTCTTCTATGTCGCTAACACGATTACCAATCAGACGGGTCAGGCGATACCGGTGATCTTGATGTTGATGGCCAGCTATCTCTCGGTTAGTCTACTGACGTCACTCTTTATGAACTGGTATAACCGCCGGATCCAACTTGTCGAGCGTTAAGGAGACGCCTGTGGCAACTGAAGTGAGTCGTCCAAGTTCGCGCCGCGCACCACGTCAGCAAATTGGTTTGATCGAGTGGTTGCGCAAAAATCTCTTTTCGACCTGGTACAACGTTATTATTACCCTTGTTCTCCTTTACGTCATTTTTCAGGCAGTGACCAGTTTTGTTTCATGGATGATCACTGCACCAGGGTGGCCGGCGGCATTTACTAATATTAAGCTGCTGCTTACCTGGACGTACCCGGTAGAGCATCTCTGGCGCCCGCAGGCAGTAACGGGATTGGTCTTTCTACTCCTCGGTCTGAGTAGTGGGGTGTGGGAGGGAATCGTTCGGATGGTAACGTTTGGCGCGGCTGCAATCAGTGCTGGATTAGGTGTTGTTGCCTTTACATTCCCCGATCTACCTGGTCAGACTTCACTTCCCGGCTGGCTCTTTCTCTTCCTCTGTGCAGGATTGCTGATCGGCAGTGACCAACTGGCACTTCGGTTGCGCGATCGCATACGCTGGCCGCTGATTATTGCCTGGCTGCTTTCTTACCCGGCTGCAATCGTGATACTGCGGGGCGGCTTTGGTTTGCCAGTCGTGGAGACGAAGCTCTGGGGCGGTCTCATGCTGACGCTGCTGCTCGCAATCAGTGGAATTGTGCTCTCATTCCCACTAGGAGTGCTCCTGGCTCTGGGTCGCCGCAGTACGCTACCGGTTATTCGCATGTTCTGTGTGCTCTACATTGAGCTGATCCGTGGTGTGCCGCTGGTGACCGTACTCTTCATGGGTGCACTCTTGCTCCCCCTTTTCCTCCCCGGTGGTGAGAGTATTGATGCGCTGGTACGTGCAATTGTCGCAATAACCTTGTTTAGTGCCGCCTACCTGGCCGAAAATGTGCGGGGTGGGTTACAGTCGATTCCCAAAGGACAGATAGAAGCCGCCCGTGCGTTGGGTCTGAATGTCTTTCAGACGACCTTATTGATTACGCTCCCACAGGCGTTGCGAGCAGTCGTGCCGGTGCTGGTCGGTCAATTTATTGCGCTCTTCAAAGATACATCGCTCGTCGTGATTATCGGTCTGGTCGATCTGCTGGGTGCTGCGCAGAATATCGTTGGTCAACCCCAATGGCTCGGTACGCCCGGTGGAGTCTGGCGCGAGACGTTTTTGGTCATTGCTGCTATTTACTGGGTTTTCAGCTTTACAATGTCGCGGATCAGCAAACGGATCGAAGATCAGATTGCACGGAGTCGTCACTAGCTTTACTTCATTTCTGCATAAATACCGTTATAGTGTGGCAAGTAAGTTCTACCTGATTCGTGAAAGGATCATTATATGAGTGGGAATGGCAGTAATGATTATATTATTATCTGTGAAAATGTTAATAAATGGTACGGTGATTTTCACGCGCTCAAAGATGTCAGCTTGCGCGTGAAGCGAGGTGAGGTTGTGGTGATCTGTGGGCCATCGGGAAGTGGTAAGAGTACGTTTATTCGTACCATTAATCGGCTTGAGGAACATCAGGAAGGTCGTATTATTGTCGATGGCATTGAAATGACTAACGATATTCGCAACATCGATGCTATTCGACGCGAAGTGGGGATGGTGTTCCAGCAGTTTAATCTTTTTCCACATCTGACGGTGATGCAAAATATAACGTTGGCGCCGATTTGGGTACGTAAAAAGACGCGCAAGGAGAGTGAAGCGAAGGCGCTCGAATTACTCGAACGGGTAGGCATTAAAGAGCAGGCGCATAAATATCCCGGCCAGCTTTCCGGTGGTCAGCAACAACGAGTCGCGATTGCTCGCGCATTGGCAATGGAGCCGCGAATTATGCTGTTCGATGAGCCGACATCGGCACTCGATCCCGAAATGGTTAAGGAAGTCCTTGACGTGATGAAAACGCTGGCGCGAAGTGGAATGACAATGCTGTGTGTTACTCACGAGATGGGGTTTGCTCGTGAAGTTGCCGACCGGATTGTGTTTATGGATCAGGGCCAGATTGTCGAAGAGGGCACTCCTGATCAGTTCTTTAGTAATCCACGTAATGAGCGCACCAGACTGTTCCTGAGCCAGATACTGTAAGCACCTGATCGGGCAGGCGCATCTTGGACGGAATTTGTCATTGCGGTGGGGCAACGCATTGTTGTCCCTTCAATATTGTGGTTCTCCCCCCTTCCCCCGGCTTGCGCGGGGTGACCCCACTGCCCTGCTATACCCTGAAACACTAGCCGATGCCTGTGTCGAACGTGGGCGTTCTCCCGATCTCCGCTTGCGGTGGGCGGGTGTGGGGTGTTTTGATCCGTCACCTGATGGGTTCACGTGGAAGGCAGCGCCCGGCGTATTAGCACGGCTGTCTCCCCACACCTTCCCCTACCCCCCTTCCTCGCCTACCAGGAGAGAGGAAGGGGGAGGGTGAAAGGGCGCTTGCTGTTAAACAATCCTGCTGACCGACTATTCGCCGCTTTTCCACGGGGCGGAAGGAGAGGAAGCAGAGGGAGGAGTCCGTCCCTCCTACTCGCTCCTCTGCCCTATCTTCTTGCTTCTTTTTCTACCCGAAGTGTGCGCATGCACCAGTCGATGTCTTCCCGTCTAACGCGAGCCGGAGGCTCGCGCACCCCAGTGACTGCGAGTCGGGAAGCTTTGTAGCGGATGCGTGTGGTTCGTCGGTCTCCCCTGCTGTTACCTCATCCGATCATCGAAGGTGAATCAAAGTGAAGAACTCTAAAAACTTCTGTAGCTCTCTCGAATCATCGTATCGAGCCTCCTAACGGAGGTGGCTGGTCGAGGAGAGGAAAGGGGGTAAGGTGCCGACTGCCTACAGGTGTTTGCTACGCTCTGCGCCCGCTGAGCAGCAAATAGGCGTACAACAACATACCTGAACCGATTGAGACTATCATTTTGACCGGAAATGGCAGATTCGTTGGCGAAATAAAACTTTCGATCATACCGGCGGCGACTAGAATGAGGGCACAGCCGATCACCAGCACGACGGCCCTTTTACCCGCTACAACCAGTGCCCCACGCCGACTGAGTGTGCCGGGGCGGAGGATCGCCCAGCCTAATTGCAACCCGGCACCACCAGCAATAAAGATCGCACTGAACTCAAGCGTAATATGACCAATGATAAAGTTCCAGAGGTTATCGGCAAAATCAAAACGTTGCGCAATACCGGTTACCGTACCAAAAAGTAATCCATTAACTACCAAGATGTACGCTGTGTACAGTCCTAATGTTACGCCACCGGTAAACGCTCTGATTGTGACATTAATGTTATTGGTCATAATTTCGGCAGAAGCCGCTGCTGGGCTTTCATTGATTTGCTGCCACCACTCTTCGCCGGACCGAATCTGCTCGGTGAGCATCGCTACGTCGGGAACGAGGGCCTCGCCGAGCGTCGGATCACGAAACGTTATGATGAAGGCGACAATTGCCGGTAAGAAGAACAACAACGCGGCGATCAGCGTCATCGGCCAGATCGTTCGAAATGTGTGCGGGAGTGTGGTTTGAAAAAAGGTGATAATGCGTTGGGTTTCGTTATAGCGGTAGATAATCCCATGTGCACGGGCAACAATCTGATTAAGGTAATCGGTGACCATATGATCGGGATAATCCCGGCGAGCTATGGCCAGATCGGTACAGGCTTGACGGTACAATTGCCCAAGTTCACGTAATTCTGCGGCTGATAGGCGGCCAATACCACCACTACCGCGATTAATAAGCTCCTCAAGCCGCTTCCATGACGCTGAACGTTGCTGAGTGTGTTGGTCAGGTCTCAACATTGCTTCATCAGCGTTCCTATCGCAGGTGGTTGACCGAGCAAAACGGCGGTTAATCGTTCGGGTATCGGCCCGATCAGCCAGACTTCCAGTTCAGGGATGATCTCAACCAGTTGCCACATGAACTCGATCTTACTGCGCATACCACCGGTCACATCGGCTGCCCGTGAACCGCCGGTCTGTGATAATACCTGGGCAATATTTTCCTGTGTAATCAACGGGATTGGTTGAGCAGTTGGATCGCGGTGTGGATCGGCAGTGTATACCGCCTGCTCTCCCACCAGAATAATTCGTCGGGGACGTAGCGGACTCCGTAGAGCGAGGAAGTTCAGCAGGGCTTCGGTAGAAATAATCGCTGTCCCTTGCCTTTCATCAAAGGCAACATCGCCGTGAATAACCGGTATCAGCCGACGCTGTAACGCTTCGTATATCGGCGTGGTCTCCCAATGAGTAATTTGACCGTTCGCACTACGGAGTGAGGCCGATGGCTGTAGGCTAACAGCCGGTACATCAGCCTCTAGAAGTGTATCAACAACAATGCGATTGAGTCGTAGCGCTGCCGCGGCAGTCAGGGCGAAGCCGGTATGATCGGCATCGAGCGGTATACCACGGTGTACCCCGTAACGTGCTGCATAGTGGTGACCAAAGGAACCGCTGCCGTGCCCCAGCACCAATGCCAGCGCCGGATTGGCGGCACGTGCCGCCGCAACAGCCTGTGCCAGCCGCTGAATAACGTCCAGATTAGCTGACTCACGACCGGTTTTGTCGGTGATAACGGAACCACCAAATTTAATAAAGGTATACACAGCCGTTTATGACGGAAAGAACATCAAGACAGCCAGTACAGTGATACCCCACAATACAATGCTGATCGCTAACGGACGATCTTGCAAGACTAGGTCTTCGGGTGCGCCACCGCCATCATGCTGGTAGACCAAATACAGATAACGGAAAATCGCGTACACGACAAACGGGATCGTGATCAGAAGCATCGGAAATGGTTTTTGCGGGGCAACCGGTGCTGAAAACGCTGTCATGCTGTACGCCATAATAATACTGGCAGTAACGATTGATTGCATCTGATCGAGTAACGGTATCGAATACTCGGTCAGGATACGGCGATGGTTTCCGGCTCCATTTTCGAGCAATTTCAACTCGTGACGGCGCTTTCCGATCCCGAGGAAAAGCGCTAGCAATCCCATACAAATGATCAGCCATGGTGTGATAACAATATCAATGACCGCTGCTCCGGCAATCGCTCGTAAAATGAAACCGGCAGCAATGATCAGAATATCAAAAATAACGATATTTTTCAGCCAGTAACTGTACAAAAATCCTTGTACAACGACATAGACTGCCAAAACAATTGCAAAGTCATTATCACCATCGAGCCATAGCGCCAGCGGAAAGACGCTCACGATCAATATTGCGGCAGTGATTGCAGCCAGAGTCGGGCTGAGAATACCGGCAGCCAGTGGCCGATGACGTTTTTTCGGGTGGGCCCGATCTTTCTCCATGTCAACCAGATCGTTAATCAAGTAGATGGCACTAGCAGCCATACAGAAGGCAATGAATGCGCCAATCACCCGCAATAATTGCAGTGGTTCGTTATACCAGAGCCGCCCTTCAGAAAAGGCAATCGCCGCAAACACGAACACATTCTTGATCCACTGCCGTGGACGCATGGTGCGCAGCAGAGCGCGTAATGATTGCGCACTAAATGGGGCAAGACGCTCGATGGGTTGAGAACGTGAAAGATTATCCATTGTTCGTTTGTTGTGTCCTCATCCATTGCAAACCTGCCTTGATTGTACCCGACAACGGTACCAATCGTCAATGCGAGGGTGTTGGAAGTGGAGCTTTTCAGCGTTCTCAGTTTCAAGACGCTTTTGATAACCGGACAATACACAGTGGAGGTACACCGACAAAACGCCCGCATCCGCTGTCAATAAACCTGGGTGTGAACATCGAAGGCATCGGCTAGCGCATGTGCACACCATCGGGAACGGGTTTGGAACCGGTCTCTCTTGTGCGCTGAGGGCATGATCAACGAGAACACGTAAAACCACTGTTGAACAGGAAGTAGCCTCTCTCCTCACCGCTGTCGAGGCGGATAAAACGTTGAAAAGGTTTACTCTTCCAGGGTAGCCAGGATACGATGTACCCGCACAGCCAACCAAAGCGCAAAATGCTCTTCGGCATTATCGAGGTCCATACCACTGATCTCTTTAATCCGTTCGAGACGGTAGAGCAGGGTATTGCGGTGCACGTGCAGGGCTTCTGAAGTAGCACGCAAATTCCCAAGGTTGTTGAAGTAGGCTTCAAGGGTTTTGATCAAATCGGAATGTTGCCGTTTGTCGTATTCAGCCAGGTTTGCGAGTGTTTCCCGATAAAACGACCACAACTCCGGCGTTTCACGCAGACGAATCAGGAGGCGATATACTCCAAGATCACCAAACGCCAATACCCGGTCATCGCCAAAAATCTGCCGACCGAGACTCAACGATTGTTCAGCCTCTTCAACCGAACGCCGCCACTCGTTTAGTTGCGCGGCTGGCATACCAATGGCGATGACTACGTTCGGGTGATCAATCCGTAATCGTTCACGCAATTGTTCGGCCAGTTCGCGTATGCGCGTTACGCTTGTGGTTGGTAGCATACAGAGCACATTGCTCTCGCGACGGGAGATCGGTGCGTTAATGCCCAGTCGTTTCAACTCGTTCTGAACATTCGTCGCTGCACGTGCCAGTGTTGCTGGGCCGGCGTCATCAATATGAATCAGCGTAGCGGTGTGAGGAACATTGAGGGTATAGCCTAATTCTTGCCCACGCTGAATTGCTGCTGCCAGATCACCGGCTGAGCCGGCCAGAATACCGGCAATAAAATCGCCGCGTAAGCGCTCTTCAGCCGCCTGTACCGCCTGTTCCTTCGCCAGTTCGAGCGCCAGTGCCAGGGCGCCACGTTGGGCTGCGGTGCGATCCCATGCGTCGAGCGTTGTCCCGGCAATAGCAACGTAGCCGGTCGGTAGGGTTGAATTACCAATTGGTTCAACCCAAATCTGCTGGTTGAACAGGGTTACTTCGCCGCGCCCACTTGGGCGTAGGGCTTGTAAGGCCAGCCGTGCCTGCCCACGCCCACGCTGGGCTCGTAATGCGCCGTTCGGTGCATAGCAAGCAACGCTCTGTCCGGTACGTTCGTACAAAATGTCGAGCAAGCCACCGATCCCACCCCCTTGCAATGAACACTGGGTCAAGAGATCGTAGAGGCGAGCGGCGCGCCGCTCGAATTGGGCTTCGTAATCGGTAATTAGCCGAGTGATCTCCCGCTCGACCTCACGTAAGTCAACCCCTTCCGGGAGCTTCAACAACGGCAGACGCGCATCTTCGGCTGCTTGCTGATCTTCGGCAGTAATAGTGCCCAAAACGGCGACACCGGCAATTGGTACCGGCGCCTGGGCCAGGCGGCGTACCAGCACTGCCAGCGTTAGTCGTGGGTCGAGGGCGATTGCGGCTTCAACCGATAGTAAGGCTAGCTCACCACCACGCAGTTCGGCAAAGGCCGGTAATGTGGCGCGCAGTGTGGCTATCCAGCTAACCTGACGCCCCAATCCGGCAGCGCCAGCTACAATCGTCGTTCCTTCTGGCAGTGCTAGACGAACGACATCACGAACGGTGATGGTTACCATAGTGATGAATCACAATCGTTTATCACCGAAAACCGTTAGTATTATACATTGTTCTTGTCTGTAGTGGGTAAGGTACTTGACAGACTTCGTCGCATCTGATACAATCTCAGACACAACAGTTTAAAATACAACTATTTTTGAAACAACGAAGTGTTTTGCAATTCTATGACGCCATCTGGGCCAGGGCAATACCGTATGATCCAAGAAGTGTATGTCTTGCTGGATGATGGCGACCGTCGCTTGTTGCGTCAATTCCAGCTTAATCCAACCCAATACGCGGCGCTGTTGCTACTGGCCGAGCATCACGGTGTGCGGTTGTCAGATTTGAGTGAGCATTTGTTGATCGATAAGAGTAGCACCACTCGCCTGGTTGATCGTCTCAGTGCGTTTGGATTTGTTGAACGCATGGCCGATCCCAATGATCGACGGGTGCAACGGATTGTGTTGACAAAGCGTGGCTATGAACATCTGGGGTTGGTTCGGGCTGCGTTTAGTGAATCGGTCGTGCGACGTTGGGCTGTCCTTGATCATACCGAGCACGAAACTCTGACTCACTTACTTCTGAAACTCCGTCGCGAATTAACGATACTGCAACACGGTACAGATAGCTCGAAAGGAGGTGACGTACTGTCTAACCGCGATTGACAGCACATATACCCGTATCTGGTATGGTATGAAGCATTGATGCACTAGACAAAGGAGTTTCTTGTGAAGAGGTTAACCTTCTCGTTCATTGCTTTGTTGGCATTGTTTGCCACCCTGCTATCCGCCTGTGGTCAGGCAACCCCCGCTGCGCAACCGACGGCTGCCCCTGCTGCACCTACTGCCGCTCCTGCACAACCGACAACTGATGGAATGGCCATTACCGGCACCGTAACCCTCTGGCATGCGTATGGTACCGGGAGTGCTGAGGAAAAAGCGATCAATATCCTGATCGACCGGGCACGTGCCGCATACCCTAATGCCACCATCAATGTTCTCCAAATTCCGTTTGATCAGATTTTCAATAAGTTTAACAATGAAGTTTCGTCGGGTGGTGGGCCTGATATGTTTATTGCCCCCAATGATAGTCTGGGCAGTCAGATTCGGGCCGGTGTGTTGGCCGATCTGAGTGAATACCAAAGCCGCCTCACGGATGTTGCCCCAACCGGTGTTGCCGGGATGTCGCTCAACGGCAAGCTGTACGGTATTCCCGAATCGTTTAAGGCCGTTGCTCTCTATTACAACAAGAGCAAAGTTGCTAACCCACCGACGACGACCGATGAGCTGCTAGCCCTGGTGAAGGGAGGTAATACGCTCGTACTCAACCAGAATGCCTACCACAATTTCGGTTGGCTACAGGCATTCGGTGGTCAATTGATGGATGCTAGCGGCAAGTGCATCGCTGATCAGGCAGGTGGTGCCGAGTGGTTTGCTTACCTGAAGGCACTCAAAGAAGTTCCGACCGTCACTTTCTCCACCGATGGAGGTCAGGCTGACTCGCTCTTCAAGGATGGCAAAGCCGATATGATCATCAACGGCCCATGGGTTTTGGGTGACTACCGTGCCGTCCTCGGTGATAACCTCGGCGTCGCGCCTATGCCAGGTGCAGTAAAGCCGGCTGGCCCGCTCACTGGTGTTGATGGGTTCTATGTCAGCATTAACAGCCAGAATGCCGCAGGTGCTGTGGCGTTGGCGATGTTTTTGACCAGTCCCGAATCGATGAAGGTCTACGTTGATGAAGCTGGTCATGTCCCTGTCAGCACGAAGGTTGAGATTAGCGACCCATTAGTACAGGCCTTTGCCCAAGCCTCTGCTACCGGCGTACCGCGGCCCCAGATTCCTGAACTAGACAACTATTGGGGGCCATTTGGTGATGCGATGACCAAAGTACTAGATGGTGGTGCCGATCCGAAGGCAGCAGTGACCGAAGCCTGTGCATTAATGAATACGGCGAATGGTAAGTAAGTCAAACGCTGTTGTCTAAACGCGGGGCAGGTGCAAAACCTGCCCCGCTGTCACACCAACGTTGCTACGTGTCTGTGTGATAGTGGCGCAATATACGGAGCGGAACAAGACGATCAGCAGGAGTGATAGTCAGTATCTGGCGGGATTATTCGCATCTGCTCTCACTCGTGATCGATCTTGTTTCGCATAACGAGGGCGACAAACGATCAGCGTTCAATGGTATCATTGAGCAATACCGCAACCAACCGCTTTATGCCGTTCAGTCCAAGTGAAGGGGAGGAAGCCGCATGGCAACCACAAATCCAGAGCTGACTTCACAACCGGTTCGGGTACCGCGTTCAGCTCTGTCCGAGGGGTGGAAACAACTGCGCACCCCATTGATCTACTTGCTGCCAGCGTTGGTTATCATGATGCTCATCACCTTTTACCCGCTGGCTTTTCAGGTCTGGATGTCGTTTACCGACTATGGCGTTATTAAAGAGGAGGGTAAGCAAACGCTCAATCCCTTCGGCCCTAATGGCACTACACCGCCAAATTACCGACCGGCTCAGTATGTCGGTTTCAGAAACTATCTTGATATTGTTACGAACAACCCTCAGTTTGTCGCTCGTCTGGGGGGGAATTTTGATTTTTGGCGGTTACTGGCTTTTAATCTATGGTGGACGTTCTCGAATGTTGGATTCCACGTCGCTTTAGGCGTCATTATTGCTGTGTTGTTAAATGTTGAGGGGTTGTGGGGACGTAAGATTTATCGGGCCATTTATATTTTACCCATGGTGTTACCCAATATTGTCGTTGCTACTGTCTGGCGCAATATGTTTGACGACCAGTATGGCTCGATAAATCAGTTGATCAACCTCTTCATCACACCATTCGGCTTCGACCCGGTCCAAATTCGCTGGTTTAACCAGATTCAAGACCCGATTCCCGGCATTGGTTTGCCACTCAGCTATTACGCAATGCTGATCGCGAACATCTGGCTTGGATGGCCATTTATGACGATTGTGGCAACCGGCGCTTTGCAATCGATTCCAAAAGAGATGTATGAAGCGGCCAGTATCGATGGCGCCACCGGATTACAGCAATTCTGGCGCATAACCCTCCCACTGCTCCGTCCGGCAATGGTACCGGCAGCAATGGTCGGTATTGTTACCACCTTCAACTTATTCCATGTTATCTACTTTATGAGCGGTGGTGGTCCACTTGGTCGGACTGAGATTATGGTGACGCAAGCGTTCAAACTGATCAATGTCAATCAGCTTTACGGGGTTGCAGCCGCTTTCTCAGTGATTATTGCGCTGGTCCTAATACCGATCTTCTTGATAACGAACAAGATTTCACGTGCTACGGAGAGCTACGATGTCTAGTGTCACCGTTCCCTCGCGCCGTTCGGGCAGCACAACTGCTGGCCGCCGCTTGAAGTGGTGGCAGCAGCTTGTATTACAGGCCATCTGTCTGTTTATTGCAGCCACTGTGCTCTTCCCCGTACTTTGGATCGTTAGTATGTCCCTCGATCCGCGTAATATTTCGCGACCGACAGAGCTGAACCTTATCCCCCCTGGTGCATCATTTCAGGCCTATTTGCAAGTACTTGATCGCCCAACTGCTAATCCGGTGACGTTTACCGAACTAGCGTTTAACAGTCTACGGCTGGCTGGTGGAGTTTCGGCATTCGCTTTGCTGATCGGTGTCAGTGCTGCCTATGCCTTCTCACGTTTTAAGTTTCCCGGTCGGCAGTTTATGATGATTGCGGTCTTGGCAATTACTGTCTTGCCGAGTGTAGCGACCATCGCACCTCTCTTCGCGCTACTGAACAGTGTACGTATCAGTAGTGCCATTATGAGCATTGTGTTGATTATTGCCGGGTTGATGCTGCTCGGCCTGACCATTTTTGCGGTCGCTCCCGCAATTCGCATGGGTTCTGCCGGGCCAGGCAATTATTTCTTCGGTGCGGTTGGGCTGACGATCAGCATTGGCTTGATCGTCAGTGGTCTTACTCCAGCTCGCAGCGATGTCTTCGTGCTACGGAACTCGCTGCTCGGCGTTGGTATTGCGATGGTGTCCGGTGCTCTCCCATTTGCGATCTGGAATTTGAAGGGCTATCTTGATACAATTCCAAAGGAGCTGGAAGAGGCTGCCATTATTGATGGTGCTTCACCCAATCAAGTCTTTTTCCAGATAGTTTTGCCCCTCGCAACACCGGCACTGGCCGTTACGGGTTTTCTCGGTTTTACCGGTGGTTGGACTGAGTTCTTTCTGTCTTGGCAATTCTTGACCGATCCAAAAGATTTCACGCTGGCGATGTCACTCTACAATATGACCGGTCAGTATGCAGGCCAGATTCCATGGTCGCGATTTGCCGCTTTCTCGATCTTGCTTTCATTACCGGTCGCGATTGTCTATCTTCTGCTGCAACGCTATATCATTGGCGGCCTGACATTAGGTGGTGTGAAGGGATAGTTGTGAGGTGGCCGGGGTAACGGCAAATCTTGCGCTGCCGAATGCGGTCAGGAAACAGCGCAGATCGGATGCTGTCCGTGCCCGTTGGTGTGCCGGTCAGCAATGCATGCGCAGGCAATAAGGGAGACGTTTGCAGATACGCGCTGACGTGCGATGATTTTTTGCTGCCGCGCCAGGCAGAGATTCAGCATAGGTAAAATGTTTGCACAACGATGGGTGCTCTGCGGACACGATGTTATCACTTCGCCGGTCTCGCTCCTGTCAGCGGTAAGTTGCAAACATCTGCGATACACCGTTCGCGCGAGCATCAGGATGGCATTGGGATGGGTGCGTCGCACGATGTTACCAATGCCTTGCCAGGGAGGCAGATGGATGCATTACAAGCACAAACCAAAACAAATGTAGCAGAGCAAATGTTCTATACTCCTCTGCACGGCGGGTAAACAACTTTGCCGCAGGACTATTGTGCTCTGACACCGTCTGGTGTGTCATCGGACACATGCTTTTTTGCACTTGACATAATCTGGTAGCGGCATGAATGAGACATTCTCTGGTGAGGGAATGTTTGAGACCGATCACTCCTGTAGGAACAACGGATCGTATAATTCCCGCAAGTTGAAATCAAAAGGATTGTTCACCGTGGAACAGATACACGTCTCGGCTGACTTTATTTTCGGAACAATGGCGACCGATAGTCGTCGATTAGGGTATGTGCGGGCAGAGATAGCGGGTATTTCTCACCGCTATCGGATGATACCGGCGGTACCACAAGCTGGTGATCCTGTCCGGCTCCTGGTTACATTAGGGCCATCGATTACCGCCGATCAGGTATGCGTTTACTATACCACCGATGGGAGTGAGCCAAATGGGAAACGTGGTGAGCCAGCACCGGGGAGTGCGGTAGCGGTTGGTCAGCGCATTGTCAGTCATTGGGATACTCTGCTCTGGGGGTATGCGGAAGAGTGGGCGATTGATTTGCCACCACAACCAAACGGCACCGTTGTTCGCTACCGGATCGAAGCCTGGTTGCGCGAAGGAACCGAGTCGTTCTGGTATAGTGAAGTGATCGGTGCTACCGAAGGCGATGGAAGTGTGGTTGGTCATCCTGGGCCAGGAGATCATTATCTTCACGAGATGGGCGCAGAGTTTCATCTGACCTTCTTCCGTCGTCCTCGGACGTGCGCGTATCGCGTGGGTGATGAGGGAGCACCCGACTGGCTCGGTGAGACATTGATCTACCATATCTTTATCGATCGGTTTCATCCTGGCCCTGGTCGTCAGTTTGCCAGTCCACCGACACCGATGGGTATCTACGGCGGTACACTGGCCGGGATCACCTCTCATCTTGACTACATCGCCAGTTTAGGTACCACAGCGATCTGGCTATCGCCACTGTTCCCTTCACCTTCACACCATGGCTATGACGCGACTGATTACTACGATGTCGAACCTCGTCTGGGAACAATGGCCGACCTGAAGCACCTAATCGCAGCAGCCCATGATCGTGGGATGCGAGTCATTCTGGATTACACGGCCAATCACTTTTCAAACCAGCATCCTATCTTCCGTCGGGCTATTAGCGACCCGCACAGTCCAGAACGGGAATGGTTTACCTTTACCCGCTATCCAGATCGATACGTCTCATTCTTTGGGGTTGCTGAACTGCCACAGCTTGACCTGGATCACCCACCAGCACGCCAGTTTATGTTCGATGCCGCACGCTACTGGTTAGAACAGGGGATTGACGGGTATCGGCTCGATTACACGATAGGACCTTCACACGATTTCTGGACGATGTTTCGGGCAGTCCTACGAACTGTCAAGCCAGATTGTGTGCTGTTGGGCGAGGCAGTTGATACGGCTGAGGTGCTTCGCTCGTACGTTGGTCGACTCGATGGTTGTCTAGACTTCCTCTTACTTCAGGCCATCCGACGCTTCTTTGCCTTCGATGAGATGAGTGCCAGTCAATTTGCGGTGTTTCTTAACCGGCATTTACACTACTTTCCACCTGGCTTCTACCTGCCCAGTTTTCTCGATAATCACGATATGAACCGCTTTCTGTGGATTGTGCGCGGTGATACTCGTCGTTTGCGCCTGGCTGCTCTGTGTCAGTACACCTTACCTCATCCACCAATCCTCTACTACGGCACGGAAGTTGGGCTAAGTCAGCGGCTCGATGTACGTCATGCCGATGGTAGCGGCCATCCTGAAGAGTCGCGATTGCCGATGTTGTGGGACGAGGATCAAGATCGCGAACTGCTCGAGTTTTACCGGCGACTTGGATCATTGCGTCGGGCAACCACAGCAATCTGGCGTGGTGAACGGCAATTCATTCACATCGATGACCAGTATGGCCAACTGGCATATACCTGTACTGCCAACGGCGAGACCTGGCTGGTAGCCCTTCAGCAGGCACCGCATGCCGGTATGATCCCATTACCGTCAGGACGTTGGGAGGTCGTTCTGGCTACCCAATCAGCCGACATCATTGGTGGACGGGTAGCGTTACCGGCGTATGGTGGAGCTGTGTTGCGGCGAATCTAGGGCTTTTCAAACTTTTCCTCTACCTGGCAGAGGTGCTGAGAGGAGAGAGAAACGGGAGCAGCAGAGGCGGATTGCTAACTTCTCCCCAGTACGTAGCGTTGCTCAGCTTCCTGTTCCGTTAGCAGTCTTCCCAAGCCACTCTTCGCTCGTTGATCATATTCGTTAGTGTATGGTTGGGGCGGTTTCTCAAGCCCCCCGCCGTCTCCCGTATGCCTGTCTGAGGCGGGCCGGAGGCCCGCGTACCTAGACGATGATGTCGGGGTGGCTTCGCGATCCGCCCGCCGTCTCCCGTATGCCTGTCTGGGGCGGGCCGGAGGCCCGCGTACCTGAAAGGAGACCCGAAGCTAAAAACTTCTAACGAAAGGGGTGACGGTTGCGCATTAATGAACGATCAGGTATACTGTATTTTCGGTGTACGATAACGGCGCATGTCGCTGCACAGGGGCGCACCAAATCTACAGCGAAGGAGGTGATAGAGGAGGATCACGGTAACACCAGAGAAATCGGGCGTTGCCCCGCGCCAGGTCACGATTCTCTATCACAACTAGGTACCGTTGATCCGGCAGCGCTATGCGAGTTGAACGTCGAGAAGGCGAAACCGTAGAACAGCTCATTCGCCGCTTTAATAAAGGTGTTGTCGCTGAGCGAATCACCAAAACCTATCGCGAGAAAATGCACTTTATCTCGAAGAGTGAGCAGCGCAAAGAGAAGCGTCGTCGCGCCGAGCGGAATCGTCGAAAGAAACTGGCCAAAGCTGCTGCGCTTGGTCTGAATTGAAAAACCTTCGATGGCACATACGTTGCAGCGTAAAGCACGTATTGTGCCATCGACCATCTTGAGTAGCGGAAGATAAGATTATGTTTGATAAACTGGCTGCCGTTGCCGCACGCTACGATGAATTAACCGAATTGATGGCGAAGCCAGAGGTAGCAACAAATGCGTCCCTCTTGCAGCAGTATGCCCGTGAACAGCGCGAACTGGAAGACATTGTTGCTACGTATCGTGAATATCAGGCTACCCAACGTGCAATTGACGAAGCGGAAGCGATGCTCGACGATAGCGATCCGGAATTGCGGGCACTGGCCCAGGAAGAGCTTGAGACGCAGCGAAAGCGGTTACTCAAGCTCGAAGAGCAGTTGAAGCTGCTCCTGCTGCCACGTGATCCCAACGACGAAAAGGATGTCATTATGGAGATCCGGCAGGGCGAAGGTGGTGACGAAGCAGCGCTCTTTGCCGCCGATCTCTTTCGTATGTACACCCGGTTCGCCGAGTCGCGTGGTTGGAAAGTTGAAGTGGATAGCCTGACCGAAAACGGCATCGGTGGCATCAAAGAGGTGATTTTCCAGATTCACGGTCGAGGGGCTTACAGCCAGTTGAAGTACGAGGGTGGTGTTCATCGCGTGCAGCGTGTACCGGCCACCGAAGCGCGTGGTCGTATCCACACATCGACGGCCACTGTAGCTGTGCTCCCTGAAGTCGAAGATACTGAGATTGAGATCAAGCCGGAAGACTTGCGCATTGATGTCTTTCGGAGCGCTGGTCACGGTGGGCAAGGGGTGAATACAACCGACTCGGCAGTACGGATCGTCTATAAGCCCGGTACACCGGAAGAAATTGTTGTCACCTGTCAGGATGGCCGGTCGCAAATACAAAACCGTGAGCGAGCGATGGCTGTGCTGCGTGCACGTCTGTACGCTCGTGAACAGGAGAAGCGTCAACGCGAAATCGGCGCATCTCGGCTTGCTCAGGTGGGAACTGGTGAACGAGCCGAGAAGATTCGGACCTATAACTTTCCGCAAGATCGTATTACCGACCACCGGATTGGACAGAACTTCTCGAACTTGCCGGCAGTTCTTGACGGTGAACTTGATAAAATTATTGAGGCGTTGATCATCTACGATAACGCCGAACGGTTGCGGGCCAGTGGCATCAGCAACTGAGTGTGTATCCGATCCACGTCTTGCACCTGGGAGTGTGAGCTTCTGGCCCGCACTCCTGAGGTGAGCGGATATAGCTGCTCTCAGCAATTATTTGACTGCGTGCAGCAGCGCGTGTCTCCTCACTGTACGGCAGGCATTCTGATCATACGAATGAGACATCGCTTAGAGCCTGACCAAACACCCAGCTTTCTCGTGGAGCACGTACCGTACCCGCGTAATCATTACCTGTCTGAAAAAATGTTGAGTTATGTACAACACTGAGACTTGACTTCAGCAAGCCAATCATTCCTTCAATCCCTGCTCAGCAAGGGCATATTCAGCTACACGCTCAGGGAATGGAAGAAGCGCCTGATGCAGTGCCGCTGCACCTCTGGCACGCAGACCTCTCCCCGCGCACTGGCGGGTCGGGAGGTTGGGGGAGGGGGCAGAAGTGCGAACTGAACCTGTTGCATCTCGATACCCCGTCCCAATACCTGGAATCGCTCTACCCCCCTTTTGTAACCCATTGTCTGGGGATCGTCCTGATCCTGCATACGTGCCTTATCGCTGTTGTTGCCAATCTCCAAGGTCGGTAGGATATGATGTTCGTCTGATCTGTTCGTTCATACCATCACGTATCCATCAAAACCCTCGACTAGATACATTTCAGACACTCTCTAAGATTTATGAATAAAAGGATAATTTTTGATCATTGGGCGTATGTAAGAAAAATTTTTCACAATCCTATGTTCAATGAAAGATAAAATTATCTTTGGTCTCTATGGTGAGAAGATCACCTTCTTGCAGTGAAGTCTGTCATGCAATGCACGAGATTCACGAGGAGGGGCGAGGCACCCCTTTGCCCCTACCGGTGTCCACGACGATGGTCACTGTGCCCCTACATCCATCGATGGGTTGCATCCGTTATACCGTGAGACGGTTATGCGGATAGGCACTTACACCAATTCTTGCTGTGGCAACCCGTGTCCGATCTTACCAGGCGTATGCCTCAGTGTACGGAATATGATGTGTAGATAGGATTGGTGTGATCCGGTTCTGCCTGGTAGAATTGGTGTCAGGCGCACGTGGCAGATCAACAAGAAACAATAATGGCTCCGCGCCAGCCATGCAAGTGTTGTCGTAGTCGGTGTGTTTGGAGGTGGCCGCTGTGCGTTCGTTCTTGTCTATCCCATGCGGGAATCTCCCAATTATCGGGTACAATGTACGCCACTAGTAACGATACCTGATCGTACTGTTGGCATCAAGCAGGAGAGCGTCATGTTGCCACCGGCCCTTGCAACCTTCATTGAGCGCATGCCCAAAGTTGAACTGCATCTCCATCTTGAAGGCACCGTTTCACCGCGCACCTTTTTGCAGTTGAGTCAGCGCAATGGTGTTGCACTGCCGGTACAGCATGAAGCAGAATTAGCTGCGCTCTTCCAATACGACGACTTTCAGCATTTCCTCGACACGTTTATGGTCTTAGCCGAAACAATCGTTTCTGGTGAAGATTTTGCGCTGCTCGCTTACGAGTTGGGGAAAGAACTGGCAGCGCAGCAGGTACTCTATGCCGAAGTGATGATTTCGCCAATGCAGCACGTGCGGCGGGGGATCGATCTCCGTGAGGTAGTGGCTGGTGCGGCGGCGGGTTTTGCGCAAGCCAGAGAGCAGGGTGGGCCGTTAGTGGGGATCGTCTTTGATTATGGCCGCCAATACGGTGCCGAAGCGGCCTGGCCAATCCTCGAAGTAGCTATTGACTGTCGGGCGCTGGGAGTGGTGGGATGGTCGATTGGTGGCAACGAGATTGGTCACCCGCCGGAAGAATTTGCTGCGTTATTTGCAACGGCGCGTCAGGCTGGGTTGGGTGTGATGGCCCATGCCGGTGAAGTTGTGGGCCCAGCCAGTGTGTGGGGGGCGATTGATGTCTTGGGGGTTAGCCGAATCGGTCACGGTATTCGCAGTATCGAAGACCCAACTCTGGTAGCGACCCTTATCGAGCGTGACATTGTGCTCGATGTTTGTCCAAGCAGTAATGTACGTACAAAAGCTGTCACTTCCTGGCAAACGCATCCGTTGCGACAACTGTACGATGCTGGCGTATTGGTAACGATCAATTCCGACGATCCAACCTTTTTTGAGACGACGATCAGCGAGGAGTTTCGTCGGGCTGCTATTCATCTGGGTTTTACCGTCGATGATCTTTGCACCATGACGCGCAACGCTGCTCAGGCCACGTTCTTACCGCCAGCAGAACGTGCGACGCTGGTGACAACGATCGAGACTCTTCAGCGCAATCTGCGGTCAGAGCTGGGTATATAGCACTCAACACTGCTTTTCTGTTATTTGCGGGATACCCAAGGCCGACGCCGCGCAGGCCGCGCTGAAAACAAAGGTGGAAATGGTTATCAGCGAAACCGTCAGAATATGCTACAATATGATATATCTGCGTAAGATTGTAATGTGGTACATCTGAATAGAGGTCGCCTGTGACGCAAAATGGCCAGGAACGCCCGGTTGTACTGGAAGCACGCAATATCACCAAACGTTTCCCCGGTGTCGTCGCTAACGATAATGTTTCGCTCAAACTGTATAAGGGTGAAGTGCTGGCCCTCCTTGGTGAAAACGGCGCCGGTAAATCAACCCTGATGAATATCCTTTACGGCCTCTACCATCAGGACGAGGGCGAAATTTTTGTTAAAGGTGAGCTGGTCAGGATTACCAACCCGCACGAGTCGATTGCACGCGGTATCGGGATGGTACACCAGCACTTTCAACTGGTGCCGGTGATGACCGTCACCGAAAACATCATTCTTGGCAATGAAGTCACTCGTGGCCCCTTCCTCAACCGCAAACAGGCTGCCGAGCGTATCCGTGCTATTTCTGAGCAGTACAATCTAGCCGTCGATCCCGATGCCCTGGTCGCCGACCTTGATGTTGGCGCGCAACAACGGGTTGAGATCATTAAAGCACTTTACCGCAACGCCGATATTCTCATTCTCGATGAACCAACTGCCGTATTAACGCCGCAGGAAGCTGATGACCTGGTACGGGTGATGCGTACATTGACTGCTCAGGGGACATCGATCATCTTCATTACCCACAAACTGCGTGAAGTGCTAGAGGTTGCCGACCGGATCATTGTGTTGCGCAGCGGTAAAGTTGTTGGCGAAACAACACCGGCTCAGGCGACAGAAGCCGGTCTGGCGGCGATGATGGTCGGGCGTGAAGTTATTTTGAAGGTCGAAAAGCAGCCCGCCCGTCCTGGTGCAATAGTGCTTGAAGTGCGTGGATTACGGGTACGCGATGACCGGCAACTACTGGCGGTCAAAGGGGTCGATCTCGAAGTACGTGCTGGTGAGATTCTGGGGATTGCTGGCGTTCAGGGTAATGGGCAAACGGAGTTGGTTGCGGCGCTGACCGGTCTTCGCCCCAGCGAAGCAGGTACTATCCGCATTGATGGGGTTGATGTGACGAACGCAACACCGCGTCAAATCAGTGAACTGGGTGTTGCTCACATTCCCGAAGATCGTCAGCGTGATGGATTGGTAGCTTCGTACCCGCTGACAGATAATTCGGTGTTAGAGTTGTACTACCTCCCGCCTTTTGCCCGTGGGATTGTGCGGAACGATCAGGCAATTAACGAACACTGCGCCCGACTGGTCAAAGAGTTTGATGTACGCACCCCTGGAATTACCGTGCCGGCCAGCTCGCTCAGTGGTGGTAATCAGCAAAAACTGATCGTTGCCCGCGAGTTCAGTCGTCAGCTTAAGTTGTTGATTGCTGCCCAGCCGACCCGTGGCATCGATGTCGGATCAATTGAGTTTATTCACAATCAGATTGTTAAAAAGCGTGACGAAGGGGTTGCAGTTTTGCTGGTCTCGGCTGAACTCGATGAAATCCTCTCGTTGGCCGACCGCATTGCGGTGATGTATCACGGCCAGATCGTTGCGACCGTGAGAAATGGCGAACTCTCGCGCGAGGAGCTTGGTTTGCTGATGGCCGGTGCGACGTTGGATCGTTCAGTCTCGATTGAAGTCTGAGATCGTGTTTAAACGAGCACGCTATTCACCTTCCTTGTCCGTCCTTTGCCTGCCTGACCAGATGGTAAAGACGTGGGAAGGGGTAAGCCGATTCAGACAAGATTGCACAAGGTGACTACTCGGACGTAGTCAGGGGGAGAAGCATGGCGCAGGCAGCTACTGAAACAGGAATTCGCCCATCTGCGCTCCGTCTATTTTGGGATCGCTGGTCAGGGGTTTTAGTGCCGATTTTGGCCGTCTTTACGGCGCTCGTGGTGGGTGCATTCATTATCGGTGTAACCGGTGCTGACTGGCAGGCGGCATATATTGGCCTCTGGGAAGGTGCCTTTGGTTCGCCACGGGCATTTGCCGACACGGTGGTTCGTTCAACGCCGTTCATCATCTGTGGGTTGTGCGTTGCCCTGGCCTTCAAGGCCGGTCTTTTCAACATCGGGGCCGAAGGACAGCTTTACGCCGGTGCGGTTGCCTCAGTTGTGATCGGCACCACATTACAAATGCCGGCCATTTTTCATATTCCAGCAGCACTGATTGCAGGGGCACTGGGTGGCGCAGCGTGGGCGGCGATTGCCGGTTTTCTAAAAGCTCGTACCGGTGCTCACGAAGTGATCAATACGATTATGCTCAACTATATCGCGTTGCGCATGACAGATTGGCTGATCCGGAGCAAAACGCCGTACATTCTTGGTGATCCCGCCGATACCACGGGTGCTCGCTCACGTCTGATAGTTGAAACAGCACGCTTACCGGGGATTCAGGTAGGTAGCTCTACCATTCTTCATTTAGGGATTCCTCTGGCGCTGGTACTGGTTTTTGTAGTAGCCTGGTTGCTCTATCGAACAACGCTTGGCTTCGAGATGCGAACTGCCGGGACTAATCCTCACGCAGCGCGCTATGCCGGTATCAATGTGCCACGCACGATTGTTCTGGCGATGGCAATTGCCGGTGGTCTGGCCGGTATCGCCGGTGCAATTGAGGTCATCGGTGTACGCGGTGCACTCAGTGCAGACTTTTTTTCGGGGTTGGGTTTTGATGCGATTGCAGTGGCTCTGTTGGCCCGTGCTCATCCGGTTGGGATCATCTTTTCGGGATTGCTGTGGGGAGGGCTGCTGACCGGTGCACGGCTGATGCAGGTACGCGCTAGCCTCTCTATCGATGTGATTAAAATTGTGCAGGCACTAATTATTATGTTCGTGGCCGCCGATCAGATTGTGCGCTTTATCTACCGCTTGCCGAAGCGTAAGCCTGGTGAGGAGACCCAACTCTCAAAGGGATGGGGTGGGTAAATGGTGTCGCTTGTCTGTTCAGAACTGGCATGAGGACAGGCGAGAAAACCCTTTGCTCATACCCACAACGAGTTTGCGTGTAGCCAGCGACGGCGCTCGGCAGAGCGCCGTTTTGTACCTTCAGGATCAAACGATATGAACGACATGTCGTTGCAACATCGACCGGCACGGGCTGCCAATGAAGAGCGGATGGCCGAGATCATCCTGCCGCATCAAACGAATGGGTACGGAACGATGTTTGGCGGTGATGTGATGGCTTTGATGGATAAAGCTGCGGCCATCGCTGCGCTGCGTTTCTGCCGCTTACCGGTCGTTACTGCCTCGACTGAACGGATTGATTTTCGCACTCCAATCGGTCAGGGAGAAATTGTTGAAGCGTTCTCGCGAGTTATTTACGTGGGACGCAGCTCGATGGTGGTGCGAGTGCATCTCTTTGCCGAGCATCCGTTAATCGGTGATCGGCGCCTATGCACAACCGGCTACTTCAGTATGGTGGCTATTAACCGCGAAGGCGGCCCGGCGCCAGTCGTACCACAATTGTTGCTCCTCGATGACGAGGCGCGGGCAGAACATGCTATTGGGGCTGAGATTCACGCTGCAATCGCTGCACGACGTAGTAAACGAACCACAGGATAACCATGATTGATGAATCACTCTTTCGCCAGACCATGAGTCACTTTGCCTCGGGAGTAACTGTGGTCACCACTGCCCTTGGTGATCGCCTGGCCGGTCTGACGGTCAGTTCGTTTGCTTCATTATCGCTTAACCCACCGCTGGTGCTGATTTGCATTGACCATAATGCTGCCAGTCATGATGTTATTGCCGCTGCCGGTCAGTTTGCGGTGAACATCCTGGCTGAAGATCAGGAATATCTCTCGCGGCGATTTGCAATGCACGACGGGGCAAAATTTACGCCACATAGCTTTACGATGTCACCCAATGGGCTACCGTTGCTCAACGGAGTATTGGCACAGATCGAGTGTCGGCTCTACGACAAGCTACCCGGTGGCGATCATACAATCTTCGTGGGCGAAGTGATCGCGGCACGGGTCTTTGGGGGCAGACCGCTGCTCTATTACCGATCAGGCTACCATCAGTTGGGGTAAGTGGCGGGTCAAAGCATACCATAGTTAGTTTGCGTCTAGGGTAAGAGCGTAGCTTCGACGAGTATAAGACAACGTTCATCTTCTCCGTCTTCCGAGAATGGGGTCTTCCGCTATACTTACGAGCGTGGTTGTGCAATTGCTGTTCGACTCTTACCCTTTCCTAACCTTCTACTCTTCTCTCGATGGCAAGCGGTAATAGAGGCAGCACAAACGGGTTACGTGTCATTGGCGACAATCTACATCAAGAGGTGCGTAAGTGAGCGTTTATCACCGCCAACCAACGAGCGCCTCCTATCGGCACGTTGTGCCGATGCTCATTCTGCTGGGAGTGACGATCTACCTGGCGGCTTGTACGATGGCGCCGATCAAGGTTGACAGTCCGGTTATCGTTCCAACGCTTCTATCAACTCCCACACCTCCTGATACTGATGCTACCTGGCGTTTGATAGCATCGGGAGTCGAAATTCGCCAGATCGAAGCACCGGGATTACCGGTACAAATCGTGCGGATCGATCCAACGCAAGTACGGTTTGTTGTTGCCTATGATCCGACTAAGCCCCGTACCTTGCAGGCCTGGTTAGCGCAGTACAATGCTATCGCTGCGATTAATGGTGGTTTTTTCGATCAGCGTGGTGAGCCGGTAGCCCTCTTGATCAGTAACCAACAGGTGATCGGCTCGAGCTATGTTAACCAGGGAGGCATGTTCGCCATTGATGCGCAAGGCATGCCTCATCTCTGGTCACTGACCGAACAACCTTACGATGGGACACCCTTTGCACAAGCTATTCAGGGATAGCCACTCCTGGTCAGAAGGCAGGGAGAGGCTGCTTACACGGTAGCTGACGATCAGCGTGCGCGGCGAAGCGCGATTGCGCTTGATCAGGCCGGTCGGGTCTTGTTGATCGTTGCTCCTGCTGCCAGCTTCAGCCTTGCTGAATGGTCACAGTTCCTAGCGACGGTTGATCTGGCAATAGAGATTGCCGTCAATCTTGATGGTGGCGCTTCGAGTGGTCTGATCGCTCAGGGTGATCAGAGAAGTGTACGTGTCGACTCATTCACACCACTCCCCTTTGCGCTCTTGATCCTGCCCCTTTGACATTCGGCAATAGCAAGGGTAAGATGCACAAAGGTGATTGAATCGCGATAGCTCTGTCATTAAAGCTAAAGGAACATCGGTGCGGCACTGGAAACTATGGCTTGGCCTGATCATTAGTCTCATTTTTCTCGCTGTTGCGCTCTATGGCCTCGATCTGGCTCATTTCTGGGAGGCATTGCGTGAGGCAAATTATTGGTGGTTGATACCAGGAGTTGTTGTCTATTTCATCACGGTCTGGATACGAACCTGGCGCTGGCAGTCGATGCTCAACCATATTGCCTCAGTGCCGTTGCGCACGCTGTTCCCAATTGTCGTGATTGGTTACATGGGAAACAACGTCTATCCAGTACGAGCGGGGGAAGTGCTCCGTAGTTATGTGCTCCGACGAAACTGTGGTATCGCGATGAGTGCTTCTTTGGCGACGGTGGTGCTCGAGCGGCTATTCGATGGCCTGGTCATGCTGCTGTTTGTTGCAGTTACCCTGCCTTTTGCACCGTTACCACCAATGTTTCGCTCGTTGGTGATAGGGTTCAGTGGCATTTTTCTGGTCGCGTTGATCGGATTTATTTGGTTGGCTGCCCGTCCGCAGCGTATGAGTCGTCTGTACACGATGCTAGTTGATCGTTTTGCACCAGACCAGTTGCGGCCACACATTCATGGTCTCTTTGATCGCTTTATCATTGGTTTGCAATCACTACGTAGTCCACGTGAAATGATCGTAATTCTGTTGACATCGACCCTGATCTGGTTGGGAGAGACGCTGAAGTACTGGTTTGTGATGCATGCTTTCCCCTTTGAGGTCTCTTTTCTGGTGCTGATGCTGATGACGGCGGTGGTCAATCTGTTTACGACAATTCCCTCAACACCGGGGTATGTGGGCACCTTTGATGCGCCGGGAATTGCTATCTTGACCCAATTTGGCGTTGTGCATGCCGTTGCTGCCGGTTATACGCTGGTGCTGCATGTTGCCTTGTGGTTGCCGGTGACGCTGCTTGGCGCCTGGTATATGTTGCGCCAGAGTTTGACCTGGCGTGATATGGATCGGGCGGCGGAACTGCGTGCATCGGACACAGTCGAGAGCGACATTGCTGAACCGGCAAATTCGCAGAAGGTGCTGCCATGAAGATTGCTGTCATTGGTGGCGGTATTGCCGGTCTCAGCGCGGCCTACGATCTCGCCGGTCAGGGTCACTCAGTCACTGTTTATGAAGCAAGCGCACAATTGGGCGGGTTAGCCAGCGGCTTTCGCGATGCAGGTTGGGAATGGCCGCTTGAGCGGTTTTACCACCATATCTTTACAACCGATCATGCGATTATCAATCTGACCAATGAAATTGGGATGCGTGACCGCCTCTTCTTTCGGGCACCGGTGACGGCTCAGTGGTGGCGGGGGCGCGGTTATGCCCTCGATGGTGTTCTGCCGGTATTGCGTTTCCCCGGCTTACCTTTCATTGACCGGCTGCGTTTCGGACTCACTGCCTTTTATCTGAAGTTTGTGACCCGAAATTGGCAAAAGCTCGAACAGGTTACAGCGATGTCCTGGACTGAGCGTTTTGCAGGGCAGCGGGTGGCGCAGGTTATCTGGCGGCCGTTATTGGAAGGTAAGTTTGGCCCACACGCTGATGAAGTAAACATGGCCTGGCTCTGGGCGCGTCTGCGCGCACGCAGCTTTAAGCTGGGCTATTTTCAGGGTGGGTTTCAAGCCTTCGCTGATGAACTGGGAGCGGTTTGTCGCCGTCGTGGCGTGCAAATGTTCCTTCAGACACCGGTCAAGATGGTTACCCAGACGGCGAACGGATGGCAAATTATTGCTTCGCAGTCACTACCGGTCGAATATGATGCGTTGCTGGTGACCGGAGCGCCGGGATTGCTAGCCCGCCTGGTTCCCTCACTCCCTGGTGAGTATCTTGGGCAATTGCGCCGACTACATTCGATGGGGGCAGTCGTCATGACAATTGCTCTTCGTCGTCCACTAACCAACGGTATCTACTGGCTCAATCTGCCTAAAGATGAATTTCCGTTTCTGGCGCTGGTCGAGCATACCAACTTTATTGAACCGGTGCATTATGGCGGTGACCACCTCATTTATTGTGGCGACTATCTCGATCCCGATCACGAGTACTTTCGGCTTGATGCGCAAACGTTGCTCGAACGATTTTTGCCGGCTCTACGCCAGATTAATCCTGCTTTTCAACCGGATTGGATACGCGCCTTCTGGCTCCATCGCGAAACGTATGCCCAGCCGATAGTGCCGGTCAACCATAGCCGTAACATTCCGCCGATTACAACCCCGCTTCCTGGTTTGTACTGGGCGAGTATGAGTCAGGTCTACCCTTGGGATCGTGGGACGAATTATGCGGTTGAATTAGGGAGACGGGCCGCTCGTATCATTCATGAATATGCCGATCAGCATCGGTATGCGGTACTTTAGGGATGGGTAGTATTTGCTGTTTTCGGGTTGCGGAGTGCGTTAGCTACCTTCACCTGCATCCAGTGGTTTTAACATGCTCAGCTTCGGGGTACCCCTTTGCTGACCGGGCGAGGCAAGGGAGAGGGTATGGTTACAATCGGGTTGGGAAGCCATCTTGTCTACGTTTCTCTATCCTCTCTTCACTGCATTTCTGCCGGAAGGGATGAACCTGTCACCCCTCTGCTATTACCACTACCGGGAAGGGCAAGAACCCTGAACATCCTAGTGGTACTTTCTGGCTATTGTGTCATCCTTTGCTAATGTGGTACCGTGAATATGTATTGCGTAGTAGCAAAAATTTGATGGATGAACTCAGAACACTACTGGGTTCTAGCCATCATAGGCAGAGGTAGATGTGTACCAGGCAACTGGGTGGTTCACGAATTGTTTGCCTGAAGCGGAGACTGCTGGCGCGTGTTGCAGGGAGTATTAAGAACCGCATGTATCGGTATGGGAGGCATTCGTTACTGGAAACGCAGCTATCAACAGGGAATGACTGTTCTGTGTCGTGTTTCATTGGCAACGTTACGAGTAGATCGCGATTCGGTAGCGAGATAGCCGGCGGCGAGCGGAGGATGGCATGGGACGCCAGTGGCATACGCGATGGCTAAGTGGATGGATTTGTCTAATCCTGATTGCCTGTAGTGCGAGCGGGACGCCGTTTACCTCAGAAGCGGTGCGTGATGTGACCGCAGCGCCATCGGTTACACCTGATCGCGATCCTGATTCTCAGCCAACACTGCCGTCTACCGGTGTATCAACAGCTTCAGCAGCACCGGCTACCTCCAGTGGTTTCTCTATCCGCTTTTACGGCTTTCACAACGGTGGTAATGAAACGTTAGATAGTGATCGGGTTAAAATCCCGTTGGGTGCGATTAATGGGAGTGGTCAATTAACTAGCTCGCGGCCGGTCAATGTAGGTGGTGATATAACGTTAGAGTTTTGGATGAAAGCTAATCCAGGTGACAATGATGCGCCAGCTTGTGATGGATGGTATTACGGAAATATCATCATCGACCGGGATATATTCGGTAATGGCGACTATGGTGATTATGGTGTTGCGATTTGTGATGGCAAACTGGTTGTTGGTTTTAGTGTAGGCAATGATGATCGTCTTCTCAAAGGTAATGCGACGGTGACTGATGGGCAGTGGCATCATGTTGCAATCACTCGTGCGAACAGTGGACGAGTGCGTCTCTATATTGATGGGCAGCTCGATATTGAGATGCTGGGGCCATCGGGACGGATCGATTATCGGCTTAACCGCTCAACAAATTATCCCAACAGCGATCCCTATCTCGTTTTGGGCGCAGAGAAGCATGATTATCCTGGTAGTCGTTACTACAATGGTTGGCTCGACGATCTGCGATTGTCGAATGTGGTCCGCTATTCTGGGTCTTTTTCTCGCCCCACTGCTCCGCATACCCTAGATAGCAACACAATTGCGCTGTACCGGTTTGATGAAGGAAGCGGCACGACGATCAATGACAGCACGCCTGGGAATCAGAGTCCTGGCGAGCTGAAGCCACGAACCGGTGGTGCAGATCACTGGTCGAGCGATACGCCTTTCAATGCCAATGGCGTACTGCTCACCCCGCGGGCGTACATTCCATTTATTGTGCGCAGTTAGGTGTCATGGGGATGGTCTTCACGCTCACCATCCCCACGATACGCTTACCGCATGGAGAGAGGAAACGAGGGAAAGGCATAGCTTCCTGCTGCGATGGTGATAGCGACCGTTCCGGCATGGCCTAATCTTCTCCCTCTGTCCCTGACATCACAACCACAAGTGGTCGCATTTTGGCGACAGGACGGATAAGACCAGCAGCAATTTGTACCTGCATCACCGTCTCGATGTCTTTGTATGCCAGCGGCGATTCGTCAACGGCCAGGCCGCGCACGAGCACCCCCGCCTCACGAACGACAGCGGCTGCCATTGCCGGCGTGATTGTGCGACGTGCTTCTGAGCGGCTAAATCGACGACCGGCGCCGTGGGCAGCGCTCGACAGCGAGGCTCTATCACCTAATCCCTCGACGATATAGCTGGCGGTCGCCATTGAGCCGGGAATAATCCCCAGCACACCGGCTTCTGCTGGTGTTGCACCTTTGCGATGGATCACCGTCCCGTCCGGTTGTTCCCAGGCAAAGTTGTGATGATTCTCGATCACGCGCTCGACCGTCAGGCCCAACGCCTTCGCGAAGCGGGCATGGATGACCTCGTGATTGGCGCGGGCGAAATCTCCGGCAAGCCGCATCGATAGGAGATACTCCTGACCGGCTTCGGTTTCGGTACTCAGCCAGCCATACGTTTTCGGGATGCCGCGCGCAATAGCTGCTGTCTCACGGTCGGCTATGTCGGCGTAGTAGCGGGCGATTTGGGCGCCAACACCGCGGCTCCCGCTATGGGTGAGCAGACCGACAAATGGTTGGTGCGTATCAAGCCATTCACCGATCACGATTTCGGCGAAGTGGTTGCCGCCACCTGAGGTGCCAATCTGGAGTTTCGCTATCTCGTGCAGGGTGCGGAGCAGCTTCGTTGCCTGCCAGCGCGAGTCGGTAAGCACCGGATGGTCGGCAACCGGCTTTTTCGGCGATCCGATGCCAAAGACCGTCACCTTCGTGATCGTATCGAGCAGGTGGTGCCGGTCACGACGGGCATCGTCGGGAGTTATTCCGGCAAAGATCGAGAGATGCATCCGGCAGCCAATATCCACTCCCACCTGATACGGAGCGACTGCGCGATCATAGGCGATGACCCCACCAACCGGCAGGGCGTAGCCTTGATGCGCATCAGGCATCAAGGCACCACGGATGGCTGGCGGCAAGCGCAGAGCGGTTTTGATCTGGTCAATGGCCCCTGGTTCCACCAGATGCTCACCAATAATTTTGAGCGGCTGCGGTTGATCGCGGAGTCGCAGCTCGACCGGAGGTTGGCCGTAGCGTGCAGCGATCTGCTGCCGTATCACCTGCGGTTCAATTCCCTCCTTTAACATCTGTTTGGCAGCCCGACACATCTCGCGAAATGCCGGATGGTCTACATAATCGGCTAATAGTTGGGCTGCTTTCATCGTCTTGCCTTTCACATTGCGAGATGTTGATACGAGACACAATGACTATGGTTAGTGTCAATTTTACTCTAAACGCTGTTGATCTTCAAGTCGGGGACGATGGGCGATCAGCCTGATGCCGTATAGGTTCACGTAGAGAGACAAGACCCCGCCTTGCCGAAGGAGCGGTTCGCGAACTGCCCTTCATCCCGCAACAGGGTATTGCGGACGGGCACGAAGCACCGATCCGGATCATTCATTTCACGACGACTGATGCACCTCGTCACGATAAGTATCCACGATGTCGAATAGCATACCGATCACTGGGAACGATCTGCGCTAACCTTCATCGCACGGCACAGGAGATTCAGACAGGCACGTATTCCTTGTCTATCGCAGAGCAGGGCTGCTGCCTGTTTTTGTCACCGGGTAGGCTGGGAGTTGCGTACCTACCGGGTTTTTCCGGCAACATTCCAGGATCGCCCTCGCCACCATGCGAATACGATTGCCCCCAGCAAGTGGCAGATTAATACGCTGACGAAATAGACGGTGTGCAGCCCTACCGTTTGGTAGGCGGCCTCAGGCGCAATGATGGTCTCGATGCGCGCTGCAATGAAGGGAGTGAAGAAATAGAGCGCGCCACAAGAAGCGGCAGCTAGGCGCCATTCGTGAGGTCGGGCACCGATCCAGCCGATGAAACTGGTTAGTGGTGTGATAAAGATCACCAGCCCCAGCCAACGGAGCACTTCGGGGGTACGGTTAGATCCGACCAGTGTGTATACCACCCATGCAATGATCCAACCGCTGAGCGTTGTCAGAACGATCGATAAGAATGTTCGTCTATCACGGACCATGGGTACAATTCTTTTTCATTCGTGGAGACGTCGCAGACGGCGTTCGACCTGTGTGGTCAGCTTCTGAATGAGCGCTTGTTGTTCGGCAATAGCGGTATCGAGCCGCTCAAGCTGATCTTCAAGCTGGGCCAACGATGCGATGTAGCGTTGACGTAACATCCCTTCCTCGCCGTCGCTGCGGAGCGGTTCGATCTTTTGCCGTAATTGTTGTTGACGCTCAACAATCCGCTTTTGCTCAGCTTCGTGTTGCTTCATCGTCTGCCGGGCTGCTTCAATCTGGTGAAACAGATTGATCACACCCTTCAGCCGCTGGAACGTCCGGTCATCGAGGACTTTATCACGTAGAAAGTTTTGTAACTGCTCGCCGGTGATGCTACTGATAGCCTGGCTGCGCGAGAGCATGCGGCGCTCGCAAATCGTGAAGGTTGCCTGACCATTAGCCGGTACACTCACAGTCCAACAAGCCAGCTGACCCTCTTCGCGAAGGGGGGGTGGCGTATCAACCAGTTCCGTCTGCTCGGTGCGCTGATACTCTATTATGACCGTACAGGGGGTTGCCAGTGAGCTGATAATGGTATATTGCTGAAAGGTGAGGAGATACTCGTCAAGGAGCAGATCGCTTTCGTGAAGCCGAATCCCGCTCAGATAACGGGTCTGGTGTGTCGCCTCAGTGACTGTCACTCCTAACTCAACAGCGTGAAAGATGACAAACTGCGCGCCAGCGCGGGTGAATGGCAGCACCGACTCGCCGGCGTACTCGCCATTGATCAACACTGTTGTTGGCCCTTGTTCAAGGGTAAGCCCTGTCTCGTTAACGAGGCGGAGTGCGGCCAAAGGGTGACGTTCCAAGCGCCGACGGTTGTAGACCAGTTCTCGCTGAGCAGAAAGCTGGGCACCTACAATCGGCGCCATTGCCGACTGCCCACGACCAACGCTTACCGGCTGCGTGACCCGGTACGCAAAGAGTGCTCCCTGGTCCTCACCAATGGCTACAGAGCGCACACTTTCTGTCAAGGTATCAATGGTAAATGCTGGTGATGGCGATGTTGCTGCAAGTAGTCCTCCGTCGTCGGTGAAATGTTCTGGCGCGGCCATCTCTGCGACCATAGCACGCATGCGGGTTGCCAGCTTCGGTTGTGGGCGTGGTTGATCTTGAAGGAAGGGGCGGTCAGGTGTTTGCGGTTCGTACAAGCGGTAACGAAACGAGACCGGTTGCCCGGCAACGAGCGTTACTTCAACATCGATCAAATCTTCTTCCAACTGATTATCGAACAATCCCCATCCCTGTAAGAAACAACGTGACGCACCATCGGCACTCTCCTCGAAAAGTAGGCGATAACTTACCCGCCATGCCGGAGCGGGTGCAACATACCCGATCAGCAGATCGTGCTCGCCGGGTGTGAGATGAATGGTCGCCGTGCGATTACGTTCATCGTTTTGAGCTGCGCGCAAAAAGAAGGTGAGATCGTGATGTGCCTTGTCGTCGAGTAGCTCAATGCGCACAATCTCTTCGAGCGCAATTGGCCGGACAGTTCGCTCTTTACTGTCGTAGAGGCTCACCAGTGCCCGGCGGAGTGGTCGTTCATCTTCTACGTCAACGCCAACAACCTGACCACTTACGATCTCGCCCTGTTTACCGGTCAACATCAAGCGAACAGTACGTCCGCGCAGATCGCGTAGTAAGTCGAGGAGACTGCGTTGGTCTGAGAGGTGAATACTCCCGCGAGACAGCAACGAAGCGCGATCTTCAGGTGTAGCGAAGTCGATATTGCGTACCTGCCCGCTGCGATCAATCACGACCAGGCTCTTAAGCACGTCATCCATTGCGCTCAGTGGGAAGCTAAGGGTCAAAACTTCACCGCTAAACGTTCCACGACGCTCGAAATAGCCCACACCGTGCTTATAGAGCACTATTCGCTTGATGGGCAGACCTGTCATGGAGTCTTTCCTTGCGCAACCGACTGAAGACGGATCGGGTTGTAGGCAGTGTACACGAGACGACTAAAATCGGCAATAGCACCGCCGAGAAGAGAATCAGGCCAGGCCAGGTTATCGCCAAGCGGTTTATAGACGTACACGGCCAGTACATAATCGCCACCTGGCGAGCGAACGATACCGGCATCGGCCTGTGTGTTATCGATCCAGCCCGATTTGTGCTCAACCCGTATTCCGTCTGGAATGCCAGCAACCATACGGGTACGATCGGCATTTTCAGCCAGCAGATCGAGCATCTCCTGGCAACGATCTGGACGAAGCAGAGCGAATTTTTCTAACAAAACACCTTTACCACGGGCACACTCATCAATCATACGGTAGAGCTGCCCTATCGCATAAGGAGTTGCCCGCAGTGCACAGCCGGTCTCGGTGTATGGTGGTTCGCCAACCGGGTCTTGAGGCCCACAACGGTATTTGATGTTGTAGAGTTTAATGTAATCAACAGCTTCAAAAGGAATGTAGAGGTAGAGGTGTTCCAGACCAAGATCGGCGAGCATTTCGCTCATCTCAACCGCACCGCGAAATGCGATGTCGGTACCGATACCACCGGCACCGGCGGCTAAAATATCGTTGGCCGCTAGGTTATCACTTTCGATGATCATGAGACGCATTTTCTGCCACTGCTCTTCGGTAAACGTTTCGAGCTTTGTATAACCGTAGAGCATAATCGCAGTTTTGATCGTGCTTGCCCCTGGAAACACCGTGCGGGCGTTGACAGCCACCTCGGCGCCGGTCGCCAGATCGTAGAGATAGATTCCGGCGACACCATCCCATACCTCGGCCATTTGCTCAAGCTGTTCAGCAAGCTGAGCAGTCGAAATACGGGGTTGATCATTCGTTGGCCAGAGCGTGAGCGCAATGGGAGTAGTTATCCGACCACGACGGAGTAAACCGCTAACGATTGCGACCGAGCGGTCGAGATCGATTGCCCGTCCGGGCAGATAGGCGAAGCTACGTGAGAGCACCTCTGTTGAAGAGATAACCGTTACCTGGGGCGGAATGGCCGTCTCGTCGGCAAAGGCACGGATCTGCTCACGGAGTGCATCCTCATTGAAGACGAGCTGAAGTGGCACGTTGACCGGCGTGTTACTCCCTAACGCCGGTGCAGCTTTAGCCAGCAACGTTGTCAGATCAGGGCGTAGTTGCAGTGTGGTTGGTTCAATAGTGTAGGTATGTTCACCAGCAACCAGTTTGAGCGGGATGACGTTTGCGGTCAGGGCAGTAGCTAAGACGGATTCTGCTTCAGTGGCGGATAGTCCACCAATTGGCATACCGGCGACTTCGGTTCCAGGTGCATACACTGGGATTGGTGTTGGCAGTGGCGGAACTGAAACCGGGGTTGATTCTGCTGCAAGCGCCGGTTCATACGATAAGGTCGAACGGGGTGCTGGCGTACACCCGGCGAGAATTGCCATGCAGATCAGGGCAATGGCAAACAAACGTGGCCGGAAGTTCATAGCTGTACAAAACTCCATTGTTACAGTGCAGGCGACAGATGGAGATCATTCCTACCAGATATTTACTTATAGCACAGACGATATTACTCGTCAGGCTCAAGATAAAATGTCAACGGATAACCAGCCTCACGGGCAGCGTGATGAGCCTGATAGACTCGTTCCTGGGCTTCCTGAAAAGGTAATACCGTCACCAGCGCACGTCCTTCATAGTGAGCGGTCAGCATAACCTGTTCAGCCCGTCGATAGTCAAGCTCGAAGAATACTTGCAAGACCATAACAACAAAGTCCATCGGCGTTACGTCGTCATTCTGCACAATAACGCGATATGGACGTTCGAGTTCTTCATCACTGGCAACCGCGAATGAGACGGTAGGCCGCACGACGACTGCGGGTTGTTCAGTAGACATGGGCTACTCCGTCGCTAAACGTACATACCATCTTCTGCTGGCAGTATAACATAAAGTGTCACTCTTCCCGATGTTGCCGGCGTTTTGCTGTTAATAAGGCTGCAATACGCTCTTCTTCACTTAATGGTGGTGCAGGCGGCTTGTCTGGTAACGATGACGGTGTTTCTGTGGAGCCTGATACCTTGCGCCGGGTGTAGGGTAGCATCTTCGCTTGCCAATCAGGGAACGGAACGAAGAGCCGCCGGAGGGCAACATCGATTGGCAACAGTGCCAATGCCAACCAGAGTAACGGGATCGTAACGGACCACACCTCGTATACGGTGCGTTCTGTCGGTGTAAAGATTGTGGTAGGTGGCGGATTAACTCGCCCACCGGTGAAGGCAGCCAATTCTTCCAACAGTCCTGGATTAGCGGCCATTCGTCCATATTCCGGTGCATAGTTGACGGTCACACCGATACTGGCATTGCCAAGCGGCTGACCTGCCTGATCGGTAGCATATACCTGTATTAGGTAAGCACCGACTTGATCAATTGTTGTGACAGTCCGGTAGCGTCCGGGGGCAATCTGAGTAAATACCAGATCACGTTCAAGCGCCAGGCCACTTATTCGACTGCGAATATCGTTTAGCTTGATTGGCAGGCCGCCTGCATCTTGTGCTGTCAGATCAATCTCAACCTGATCGGCAATAACTGTAGCCGTCAGCGATAGACGGGCATCATTGCTCAGTGGTAGCACCTCGTTGACCAGATTGGCGGCAAAGCGTGGAAATCCATCCCATGATACCCAATCAATAGCCCAACGACCGGTTAGATCACTTGCCCAGGCTAGCACGCGCCCTAATCCCATTTGGGCCGTTGCCAACAACGGCGAGCCATCAGGCGCTGCAAGCACCATGCGCCCGGTCGCTCGGTTGGCAACGACATTGCGACCCTGGAGCGGCGGCAATGCGCCAACATCACGGAGCCAAGGTGTGGGTAGGGCTAGAATCGGCACGAATGGCTCTTCTATCAAATCACGATTGGCAACACGTACCGTTTCTTCTAGAAAAATCTGTGGCAATGCGGTTGCCTGCTGAACAGCATAGTACTTTCCGCCACCAATGCGGGCCACTCGCTCGAGCGCCGGATCGGTGTTGCGCCCGATCGCTACTGTGCTCACCGTCACACCCTGCATATAAAGATCAGCAACCAGATCGGCATATTCAGTTTCAGATACGCCATCGGTTAAGAGGATCACATGCTTGACGCGGGCGTTAGCCGTTGCAATACTCTCAGCAGCCATTGCGATGCCACTCCGAATGTTCGTACCTCCGCCAGCCGTTAACCGACTCAGCGCATCTTCAATCGTAAACAGATCGGGAAGCCGCTGCAATGGGAGCAGGGTGTCGGCCAAACTATCGAATGCGATGATGGCAAGTTGATCGCGTTGAGTCAAACCCCGACTGGCCTGAAATGCTGCCTCACGGGCCAGATCGAGTTGGGTGCGGAAGCCATCGACCACCTCATTCATGCTCCCACTACGGTCGATCACCAGTACTAACGCCACATCAAAGCGCTCTTCGGGCACCGGTGGATCAAGCGAGACGGGAAGCAGTGGTTCAAGTGGTGATCGTCGCCAGCCACCGGCCCCAAACGACTGTGGCCCACCGATCATCAACAGACCCCCACCAAGATCACGCACGTATGTGGTCAGGGCGCGCTGAAGTGTCGTTGGCACAGCACTGGCGGGCGTATCAACAAGTGCCACCACGTCGAATACACGTAAATCGAGCGGACGGACGGGAGCCTGGTCTGGTGATTGTATTGTTACATCGAACCCACTCGCCCGCCAGGCGTTAACCAGAGCTGCCACCTTTTCGACAGCAACGGTCAACACAAGGATACGGGGTGGACCGGAAACAAACGTGAATGCTACCGCCCGATTATTGGCCGCCTGGGTATCGAAAGGGGCCATCAAATACGCTTCAAATTGTCGAAAACCAGGCTCACCAGTCGGTACCGTAAACGAAACCTGGTTGAGACCGGACGTTAACATAACCGGCTGTTCGATGCGCAACTGACCATCGACAAGTAATTGTACCGTCGCCGGTCCACTTATCTCGCTCTCGATCTGAATGTTCAGGGGGATAAGCTGATCGACACTAGCAGTAGATGGAGCGTTCAGTGCTGCAATCAGTGCGTCAGGACCGCGATCGGATACCAGGGGAACAACGTCAATCGGCACTCCGTGCGCCGCTGCCAGGCGAGCAGCGTTCAGCGCTTGCCCCACATTCTCACCTCCATCCGAGAGCAGTACCAGACGTTGGTGCATAGCATCGGGTAAGATCGCCAGCGCCAACTGGATAGCATCTTCGATGTTGGTTCGGGAGCCGGCGACCAGCCCATCGATCCGATCAAGTGGACGTGGCGGTTCGGCTACTCGTTCAACCTGGGCACGCGCTCCAAAGACAACAACCGCCATGCGATCGTCTGGATCGGCTGTAGCCACGGCCTGTTTGATATAATCGAGCGCTGCGAGGCGCTGACTCGGTGCCACCGAATCGCTAACATCGAGGAGAAAAACAGTGGCCGTTGCCTGCACTGGTCGGCCAAGTTGGAGACCTGCCATTGCTAACACCAGTGCCGCCAGCATCAGCAACCGTACCACCACGAGCAACCATAGCCGACGCCAACCCAGCCGACGAAGAAGCTCAGCTCGATTCAACCATAGTACACCGATGAGCGGAATGGTAAGAACAAATAACCACAATTCTGCCGGCTCAATCACACTCAACACGATCTTGCTCCCTCTGGTGTAGAAGCGTACAGATGGTTGGTTAGCTTAGCGATGAAACACGAGGCCGAGTGGATACCACTGATGATCGATAGTGTTTCTCGCCAATCTGACCGCCACTGCGCTGGTAGAGGTAGGTTCCCGATCCTCGTCTCACGTACCGATGCCGTATAAATGGGTTGAGCCGAAGCAGATGATAGGCCGTCATCACGCCTGCACGGTAACAGGTGCATGAGGGATGTTTCTACTCACTTCGCTAGTTGAGCATCATCAACGACCGAGTAACATCTGAACAATTTCTATGATCGCACCACCGAGCGATCGTGAAGCGAAGTGAACCTACCGTCGCCGTAGTGGTTAGAGATGGTTCTCCACCTGTACCACCACCAGCGTTATATCATCATGAGGGCTGCGACCCTCACTAAATGTTTGCACGGCTGACAGCAAACGTTCAAGAAGTTCTTCTGGCGGGAGGTACCCCCAGTGGCGCACCAGATGCTCAAGGCGATCAAAACCAAACAATTCACGCTGATGATTTTGTGCTTCAACAACCCCATCGGTGTAGAATACCAGCGTATCGCCAGGCGCCAGATCGAGTTCTAGTTGATTGTAACGTGCATCACGTTGTATTCCTAACGGTAAAGCGCCAGCAGTTTCCAGAAATGTTGTGCGGCCATCGGCGTGTCGTAACAGTGGCGACAACTGACCGGCGTTGGCCAGGATCAATCGTTGCTCAATCGGATCAATCAGTGCATACCCAAGTGCAACAAAGGTATTCCGTGGCACATCATCGACTAGCCAGCGATTCGTCTCGGTCAGTACCAGTCGGGGAAATTCGTGATTACGAGCTTCCGAACGAACAGTCGAACGGGCTACTGCCATTAGCATTGCCGCTGGCAGCGATTTGCCACTCACATCACCGATAATGACTCCTAGTCGGGAACCGAGCGCAATCACATCGTAGAAATCACCCCCCGTCTCACGAGCTGGCAAACACCGTGCAGCCACCTGCAAGCCTGCACACACTGGTAACTCGTGCGGAAAGAGGTTTAGCTGGATCTGGCGTGCAATCGCCATCTCCTGTTCGACGCGCGTCACCGATTCCTGGTAAAGTTGTGCATTTTCGATAGCCAGTGCCGCGTGGTTGGCGAAGGCCAGGGCAACCTCCAGATTACGTTCACTGAAGGCATGCCGCCGATACGCATCGATGTTCAACACTCCAAGCACTCGTCCTTTGGCAATCAGTGGTACTCCCAGCCAGGTCAGGATACGTTCCCCCATATCACCGGGCGGCCAGATCGTTTGCCCAGGCGGAGCGACCAGTAAGATCGGTCGTCGTTCACGTACAACCTGACCGGCGCCACTCGTAGCAACCGGCAGGGTGCGCCCTAAAGGAATTTCGTCTGGTGACCAACCGCTTGCCGCTGCGATGCGCAAGATCGGTCCATCTAGCAACATAATCGTTGATGTATCGTAGTTTATGACCTTGCGCAGTTCGGCTAACACGAGCTGGAGCACTTCGTTGGGGTCAAAACTTGAACTTAACACACGGGCGACCTCACGCAGTGTCTCAGCAGTACGCCGTTGCTCTTGTTCAGCGGCAAAGAGCAGCGCGTTTTCGTAAGCCGTCGCGACTGAGGTCGTCACTGTCATCATTAACTCTAATTCATCTTCATCATAGGAGCGCGGCTCACCAAAACTATCAAATGAGATCGATCCAAACACCCGATCACGGCTGATCAATGGCACGACTACCAGTGAACGCAATCCCATTTCACGCCAGCGGTCACGTGATGACAATGCTCGTGGATCGTTTTCAATATCCAGAATAACCTGTGGTCGGCGTGTCGTGCGGAGAACATCGACCAATGGATTATGCTGAAGGTCGATGACCGTACCGACCATGCCGGTAGATGGATATTCTGCGGCAACGAAACCGGTTTTGTCGTCACGAAACAACACCAGACCGGTGTGATCAGCCCAGAAGAGTTGAACTAACTCGCGGGTGGCGATGTCAAGGATTTCTTGTTGATCAAGGTGAGCAGCCAGCAAACCGGCAATCCGATTTACAAGCGCCATACGGGCTGCCTGGCGCTCAGCAGCAAGTGCATGTGCTTGCGCTGCTTGAAAGAGATGGGCATTCTCGCGTGCCTGCTGCTCACGTTCGGTGAGTAATTGTACCTTCTGTACGGCCAGACTGATCAAACTGGCAATTTGCGCCAGCACATCGATGGTATTGTCGTCATAACAGTATGGGCGTTCATCTTGTAGTACCAGTACCCCAATTGCCACTTCGTGCTGCGCAAGGATTGGTACACCGATCCATGAACGCATCAGGTGTGCTGCCCCTATCGAATACGGTTGGATACCCATGGCCTTCACCTGCTGCGCATCGGTCAGGAGATCATCAAAGCGTAGTGGCTGGCGATGGGTGAGTAACCATTCGGAAAACGAGGCTGATGGTACATGCCGCCCAATCAGGTTGTGGTCTAATTGATGATTGTGTTCAACAAAGATAGCATATTCAATCTGGCGTGAATCCGGATCGCATAGCATCAGATAGAAGACAGAAGCTGCCGTCAGATCAATTACAATCCGCTGTGTCTCATGCAAAATGCGATTCAGATCATACGATGCTGCCACCAGCGTGCCGATCTGATTGATCGCCTGTAGTTCAGCGATTTGTCGAGTTCGTTGCGCATGCAATGTCACATTCTTCACGTGCAGGGTAAGTTGGGCGGCAATATTGCCGAGAAACTCCATATCACGCGGAGTAAAGGCATACGAACGGTAGCTTTGCACCGACACGACCCCAATCGGTCGTCCATCGCGATCAAGCAGCGGCCACCCCATCCAAGAGCGTGCGATCCGTTCAGCACCGATAACAACAATCTCTACATCGGGAAAGGCTCGAATCTCGTCGGGCAAGTCGCAGAGAAACAACGGTTCACACTCACGCAGAATGTGGGCGGTGAGGGAGTTTGCTGGTGGCGGTTGGTTAATCCAAAAATCGTAGATTTGTCCATCGTCAAGGGTGATACCATCCGTAATCAAATGTCGTTCTGGATCGTAAATCACCATTGAAAAGGCGTCCAAATCAATACAGTTTTGTAAACCGAAGGCTGCTCGTTGCAGTAACTCACGAGTCGTTTGCGCCGTTGAGGCGGCCAGACTAATCTCACGCAAGGCCCGCAGTTCAGCAATCTGGCGCTCGCGTTCCGCTGTGAGGCGACTATGTTCGATCAGAATAGCAATCTGGTTGGCAACCGACTGGGCCAGTGCCAGCTCGTGCGGCGCTGGCTCGCGTGGCGTAAAACCGAACAGACTTAACGTACCCAGTACCCGCCGCCCAACAAAGAGCGGTAAATTGATAGTTGACTCAAATGGTGGGAAGAGATGGAGGGGAAACGTTGCCGGATCGTAGTGTGACTGCCAATCGCGGTGAATCACCCGTGGTTGCAGCAGGGTAACTACCTCGCGCAGTGGACTGATCTCAAGTGGAATCTGGCGGGTCTGTTCAATGTATTCCTGGCTGAACCCACGACAGGCGTGTAGCACGAGCAGCGTACCGGTTTCATCGAGCAAACGCACATTACCGGCATCAAAATGGAGTGTCGTGACGGCAATTTCCAATGCCTGATCGAGCACATTATCAAATGAACGGGTATCAACCAGCGTCGCAGCCAGTGTACTTAATGCAGCTAACTCTTCGCGGCGTGCTGTCAACTGTTCAGTCAACTCGCGACTCAGTCGATCTTGCTCTTCTACCAGCACCACATTTTCGAGTGCCAATGCAATCACGTTGGCTATTTGCTGAAGGAGTTCAAGGGTTTCGTGATTGTACAGGCCGGGTTGGTAGCTTTGCAGAGAGATGACTCCAACCACCGATTCGCTGATCATCAGTGGCACACCGATCCACGAACGTGAGCGTTTAGCAGTGTTACCAAACGGTACTGGCGGCAAACTGGCGTCGCGTTCGGTCAACAGATCGCGGAAGAGCAGTGGCTCACGGCGACGGACGATCAATCCGGTCAGATAGCCGTATTCACGATTTTCGAGAAACTCAATCTGACCTTCATCGTAGAGTAGAGCGGCTTTGAACAGTTCTGGTCGCTCATCACAAAAAGCAAGATAACAGGAATCAAAATCGAAGATGTGGTGCAATTCACGCACAACTGTCTCAAACAATGTGCGTAGCGGTGGTCGATGACGTGCTACCAATCCAATCGCGTACAATGACGCCAGAATGCGCTGATCGCGCTCTTGTTGTCGACGCAACGCATCGCGCTGTCGCTGGAGATCGCCGATCAATTGACGCCGACGAGCTGTACGGGTCATTCCTTCATTCCTGTCGCTTCGTGCATTGTAAACGGCAGTGTACAAACCGTTGCCGGACGATCAAACACGGTTACCGTCGTGCCACTTTCAGCGTATGCCCGTCGAAGATACGCCAGCCCAATCCAACCGAAGCGTGGCGAACAGACAGCACTGGTCAGATCACCAACCTCTTTGCCATCAGCCATGACCTTTGCCGGTAATGATTCGGGTGCCGCCGATAGGCGTAAACCGCGCAACAGTTTGGCAATTCGACCACGGCTCTCCATACGGGCAATGATCTCTTGACCAACGTAACAGCCTTTGTGAAAACTGACTGCTCGCCACAAATCGGCTTCGAGCGGAATGTAATCCAGTGTGATTTCGTGCTTGAAACGCGGATAGCCGTGTTCAACCCGAACTATTTCGGCGGTGTTCTTATCAAGCTCGACCGCGCCAGCGTTGGTCAGGGCTGTCATAAAGGCCATGACCTGCGTAGGGTGTGGGTAGAGGGTATAGCCGTCGCCTCCCATTGGCTCACACCGGGCAACGAAGATTTGATGTTCAGCCCACTGAGCTGACGTAATACCATAGCGGGGTATATCGGTGGGCAACCCGATTGTCCGGAGTACCTGACTCGCCTGCGGCCCATACACACCGATCTGCCCCAATTCGAGGCTAGCATCAGCGACCGTTACCTGATCGTTGAAAAAGATATTCTTTCGCAAATGGCGTAAAATGGCTGCTCCATGCCCAGAACCCGTTTCAAGCAATAAGGCATCAGGCAGTACATATACTCGCAGCAGATCGATCATCCGCCCGATGGGGGTCGTCAAGACCGTTAGTGTACCCTGACCGGGTTGTAACGGCTCAATAGCGTTGGTCGAGAGACGATGGAGCAACGCAGCCCGATCACGACCACGCATCCAGAGCCGTCCACGATCTGATTCGTCGAGGATTGCGGCAGTGCTGTAGATAGCGTTATAGCTTGCCGATGTAACATCTTCCATACGTTTTGATGTCATGAGTACGTGCCTGTCATATATTTTATTGTATCACGGCACTTGCAAGACTGGCCGACGGAGCTTGAGTTGAAGTTGCATGCCGTAACGAGGACGTAACGTAATGCCTGTCTGCAAGGCAATCGGATGATCGGGTACCGGTAGCACATGCCACCGCTGTGCCAGAGTAGCCAGTACTAACACCCCCTCCATCCAGGCAAACGGTTCGCCGATGCAATTACGCGGCCCGCCACCAAAGGGAAAAAAAGCAAATTTTGGTCGTGTAGCTTGTGCGGCTGGTGTATGACGAAGTGGCTCACAACGGTATGGATCGGGAAAGAAACGACTATCGTGATGCATCAGCCAGGGACTCATCAGAACAATCGTATCTGGTTTGATCGGTACATCACCAATCGTCACCGGCGCGATTGCTCGTCGGCCAATGATCCAGGCCGGTGGATAAAGACGTAAGGCTTCGGCAAAGAGCCAGTGGGTATAGGACAACGATGGCAGATCGGCTACCGTTGGTGCACGTTCACCAAGTACGGTATCAAGTTCGCTATGTAACGTTGCCGCAATTGTTGGATGCGTAGCCAACAAATAAAGCGCCCACGTCAACGCATTTGCGGTGGTCTCATGACCGGCCAGGAAGAGTGTCATCAACTCGTCGCGCAATTGAGTGTCAGTCATGCGATACCCATCTCCCTCGTCATCGACTGCTGCTAACAACAGTGAAAGCAGATCGTCACGATTACCGGGATTGGCACGACGGGCAGCGATGATCCGGTAGATAATCGTATCGAGGCGCATTTTCGCCTGCTGAAATCGCCGCACCGGTGGTAGTGGTAAAGCCATCAACCAGTCGGCGAACGGTAACACCGCCAGATCAAACATAGCCACCAGATCATGCATTGCGGTGAATACTTGATCGGCATCAGCCTCGGTATCGGCGGAAAAGAGTGTTACCCCGACAATCCGCAGCGTGATTGCCATCAACTCACGACTCATATCCAGCACGGCGCCATCTTGCCAGTGGCTACTCCGTTCCTCAGCCGCAGCCACCATGGCTGGGCCATAGGACGCGAGTCGTTGACGGTGAAAAGCTGGCTGAATCAGCCGTCGTTGACGAAGGTGCGTTTCACCTTCGCTGGTGAGCAATCCTTCGCCGAGCAATCGCTTGGCCCGTTCGAGCACGCGCCCCTTCACAAAAGCCCGATTTTTAGTGACCAGCACCTCGCGAATGCAGTCAGGATGATTCACCAGTACCATGCGTTGTGGTCCGGCCCAAAATTCCACCACATCACCGCGCATTGCCAGATCGGTCAGTAACGTTAGGGGATCACGACGCAACCGCTGAAGATTCCGGATCGATACAGGAGAAGGAACATGGATTAGCATCCTACACCACCTTGATTCATAATTACCCAGCGTATGCTCAAGAGAATACTCCTGTTTTCTGCCGATGGCACGCTGGTTCGCATCCCGATGTGAGAGGGTTGCAATACCTGGCATTTCCTCAGCTTGTCACCAGAGATTATCTTCGCTGCTGGGGAAACGTAATGGGTATACCGTCCTTAATCTTCCGAACCGCCAGGAGTGTTGTTCAGGATGATCAGCGTTGACGATACACAACGCCGTTCCGGTAATCAATGTCAAATCGTGATAGATACTATGCAGGAACGATATTGATACGGTAGCCGCAAATTGTAGGAAGCCCCTTCATCGGCGCCTCGACTGGCAAAATCGCTCTTTCCGCATCACAATGCGTCTGATAGCAAGTCTTCCCCGATGTCGGGAAAAAAGGACAACAGTGCATTGACCCGCATCCGTTTCAAACATTCAGCGTATCACGGGCACGTATCAACATCATACCACGCTTGTCAGATGTTCATTCCATGTCGCAAAGCGTTAACCGTCCGTGAAATTTAGAACAACATCATGGTATACTACAGCTATCGGTGAACCTTCAACTAAATGATCGCACAACAATGATTCGTTGATGACGGGGGAGTCCATGAGTGTAACAGGGCGACTGGCAGGAAAGATTGCGCTCATTACCGGCGGTGCTGGCAACATTGGTAGCGAACTGACAAAACGTTTTCTAGCTGAAGGAGCAACAGTTATCATTAGTGGGCGTAATGGCGCCAAACTCACTGCCCTGGCCGAACAGATGCGGTCAGAGGCTGGAGTTCCAGCGAAGCGGATCGACCTCGAAGTGATGGATGGGAGCAATCCGGCAGATGTGCGTGCTGGTATTGAGGCGATCGTGGCCCGTCATGGCAAGATTGATATTTTAGTGAACAATGCTGGCAGCGCAGGCGCCCAACGACGGTTGGCTGATATTCCGCTTACCGATGCCGAACTCGGTCCTGGCGCCGAGGAAACGTTGACTACGAGCGTTGCCAATTTACTTGGTATGCCGTGGCATTTGATGCGGATCGCGGCACCACATATACCGCCAGGCGGCGCTATCATCAATGTTTCAACTATCTTTTCGTATGCTGAATACTATGGACGTATCCCGTATGTCACCCCGAAAGCTGCTCTCAATGCGCTCTCGCAGATCGCAGCCCGCGAACTGGGTGCACGTGGTATTCGCGTGAATACCATCTTTCCCGGCCCGATTGAGAGCGAACGAATTCACACGGTCTTCCAGCGCATGGATCAGTTGAAAGGTCGTGCGGAAGGTGATACGGCGCAGCAATTTTTAGCAACGATGCGATTATGGCGGACCAACGACCAGGGGAATCTCGAGCGCCGCTTCCCAACGGTTGGTGATGTGGCCGATGCGGCGGTCTTTCTGGCCAGTGATGAGGCAGCAGCCCTTGCTGGGGAAACCATTGCTGTTACCCATGGCATGGAACTTCCGCTGCGCAGCGAAACCAGCTTACTGGCGCGCACCGACCTGCGCACGATCGATGCGAGTGGTCGGACGACGCTGATCTGTGCCGGTGATCAGATCGAAGAGGTGATGGCGCTGGCCGGTATGTTACGCACGTGTGGCAGTGAAGTCATTATCGGCTTCCGTTCGGCCACTGCTCTGGCTCAGTTCGAGCAAGCAGTGAGTGAAAGTCGTCATTTAGCGGGTGCAACCTTTACCCCACCAATTGCGTTACCACTCGATCCCCGTGATCCAACCACAATCGATGCGATCTTCGACTGGGCGGGAGAGAATACCGGTGGCATTCACGCAGCAATTATTCTCCCTGCTTCTAGCCGTGAACCGGCTAACCAGGTGATTGAGGTTGATGATGCCCACGTCATGCAATTTCTGGCCGATGAGATTGTTGGTACGATTGTGATTGCCAGTCGCTTGGCCCGTTATTGGCAATCTCAGCGTCTGACGCCGGGCGCCCGTGCCCGTAGTCCACAGGTTATCTTCCTCTCGAATGGAGCGAATGCCGCAGGGAACGTGTACGGTCGCATTCAAAGTGCGGCTATCGAGCAGTTGATTCGGGTATGGCGTCACGAGGCCGAACTCGATTATGCCCGTGTGACTGCCAATGGTGAGCGGGTGTTACCGGCGGTATGGACAAATCAGATTGTGCGCTTCGATAATCGCAGCCCTGAAGGGTTAGAATTTGCCTGTGCGTGGACGGCTCAGTTACTACACAGCCAACGCCGGATCAGCGAGATTACCCTCAACATTCCGGCTAATATCAGCGCTACCACTGGTGCGCGTAGTGCATCGGTGGGTTGGGCCGAAAGTCTGATCGGCTTACACCTGGGCAAGGTTGCGCTCATCACCGGTGGTAGTGCCGGCATCGGCGGCCAGATCGGTCGGCTACTGGCGCTCAGCGGTGCACGAGTGATGCTGGCAGCCCGCGACCGTCATAAACTAGAGCAGATGCAGGCGATGATTCGGGCCGAACTGGCTGAAGTGGGTTACACTGATGTCGAAGATCGGGTACACATCGCACCTGGTTGCGATGTCAGTAGTGAAGAACAGCTTGTTGATCTTGTCGAACGTACCCTGGCTACGTTTGGCACCGTGGACTATCTCATTAACAACGCTGGCATCGCTGGTGTCGAAGAAATGGTTATAGACATGCCGGTAGAGGGCTGGCGGAACACACTGTACGCTAACCTGATCAGCAACTACTCGCTAATGCGTAAACTGGCGCCCTTGATGAAGAAACAAGGTAGTGGCTATATCTTGAACGTTTCCTCCTACTTTGGCGGTGAAAAAGAGGCTGCCATTCCCTATCCCAATCGGGCTGACTATGCCGTTTCAAAGGCCGGTCAGCGGGCAATGGCCGAGGTCTTTGCCCGCTTTCTGGGGCCAGAAGTGCAGATCAACGCGATTGCGCCGGGGCCGGTTGAAGGCGATCGTTTGCGTGGCACGGGTGAACGTCCTGGTCTGTTTGCCCGTCGCGCACGGCTCATTTTAGAAAACAAGCGGCTTAATGAACTGCACGCGGCACTAATAACCACTGCCCGTACCGATGCACGTCCGATGCGCGAGCTGGTTGAACTGCTGTTACCGAACGATGTGGTCGCGCTAGAGCAGAATCCCGCGACGCCGCAAGCCTTACGTGAACTGGCCAAACGTATTCGTAGCGAAGGTGATCCAGCAGCTTCTTCGAGTAGCGCACTGCTTAACCGCTCGATTGCGGCGAAGCTCCTCGCCCGCTTGATAAACGGTGGCTACGAGCTACCTGCCGATATGTTTGCGCATCTGCCTCTTCCGCCCGATCCATTCTTCACCCGTGCTCAGATCGACCGTGAGGCGCGCAAGGTGCGCGATGGTATCATGGGAATGCTCTATCTACAACGGATGCCAACCGAGTTTGATGTGGCGATGGCTACGGTTTACTATCTCGCCGACCGCAATGTCAGCGGCGAGACCTTCCACCCCTCGGGAGGGTTGCGCTACGAACGCACTCCTACCGGCGGTGAGCTGTTTGGCATGCCTGCTCCGGAACGGCTGGCCGAGTTGGTCGGTACAACCGTGTACCTCATTGGCGAACATCTTACCGAGCATCTGAATCTCCTTGCACGGGCTTATCTCGAACGCTACGGTGCGCGCCAAGTCGTGATGATCGTAGAGACAGAAGCCGGAGCTGAAACGATGCGCCGCTTGCTACACGATCATGTCGAGGCTGGTCGGCTCATGACGATCGTCGCTGGCGATCAGATTGAAGCCGCTATCGATCAGGCAATTGCAAACTGTGGTCGTCCTGGACCGGTCGTTTGTACGCCTTTCCGCCCTCTGCCAACAGCACCATTGGTTGGTCGCAAAGATAGCGACTGGAGTACAGTGCTGAGCGAGGCCGAATTTGCTGACTTGTGTGAACATCAACTGACCCACCACTTCCGGGTGGCGCGCAAAATTGCCTTGTGCGACGGTGCTAGCCTGGCGCTGGTCACACCAGAAACGACTGCTACGTCGAGTACCGAACAATTTGCGTTGGCGAACTTTGTCAAAACAACTTTACATGCCTTCACCGCGACCGTCGGCGTCGAAAGTGAACGTACTGCGCAGCGTATTCTGATCAATCAGGTAGACCTGACCCGTCGCGCACGTGCTGAAGAGCCACGCGATCCGCATGAACGCCAACAAGAACTCGAACGCTTCATCGAAGCGGTACTGTTGGTGACCGCGCCACTTCCACCCGAATCAGATACGCGCTACGCTGGCCGAATCCATCGTGGGAGAGCGATTACTGTGTGAGAAATGTGCAAATTGTTCTCATATGTGTCTGAAAAATTCCTTTCCAACACCTGCTAACTCGCCCCTGTCCTCTCTCACCAGGTGAGAGGACGGGGGAAATGGAGGTGGCTGACACTTCTCTCACCTAGGAGAGAGGACGGGAAAAATGGAGGAGATGCTGACACGCCTCACTTTCTCCCTGTCCTCCTTCCTCTCTCAGCAGATGAGAGAACGGAAAAATGGGGGGGTGGGTTAGTACCTACCCCTTCCTCTCACTCCTCTTTCCTATTTCTTATCTCTTCACCTCGCCACTGTTGACTAGGAAAAAACTCTGAAGGCCTGCCGTGAGGGGGGCCAACGTTCTTTCT
>Ga0272446_1000337_pt1 | contig 74432 bp, 61 predicted proteins | sample YNPCB0061_FD_194587 | JGI IMG/M metagenome (GOLD analysis project Ga0272446, IMG submission 194587) | Hot spring microbial mat communities from Yellowstone National Park, WY, United States - YNP-CB-006-1 | ecosystem: Environmental > Aquatic > Thermal springs > Hot (42-90C) > Sediment | place... | reverse complement strand
CTGGGGAGACCGAGCAAGAAATCGCCGGTCAATTGGGTCACCGCCTCTTGCGGCACGGCATCGAGCCAGTAGCCCTGAGCATCGCCGCAGATGGTCGGGGAGCGAAGTATCGCCGGGCTGGATTCGCCAGCCACCCCGTCACCCGGACGTGCGTGATCCAGGCGACCGGCCAGCGTGATGGCCTCTTTGCGACCTGTTCACGCACCGTGAGCTTTGGTCCAGTTCCCGACGAGTTTCGCCAGGCGCACGATCTGGCCATCAAGCAGGCGGCGTTATTTCGATCGTTGACCACCCCCGACGTGACCATCGCCGGGGTTGGGCAGGCGAGCCGAGCGCTACTGGCCAACACCCCTTTCGAATTCGACTGGCGATTGAGCCAGCCGGGTTACGGAGCCGGGCGGTTCCCGGCTGAAGAGTTCCGCCGCGCAGGCCAGGATGACCCGCTGGTGCCCGGTCACGCTCTGGTCTGGCAAGCGCGTATTGGCCCCGCCGCGGTAGTCGATACAGTGATCGTGACGGAAGCGGAGCCGATTGCTGTGACCCCGCCGGAGGACTGGCCCATCAAACGATTGGCCCTGCGCGGCGGCCCTTACCACGACATCCCGGATGTGTTGATCCGGGACATCTGACAATCGTGACAGTTCCCCAGTTGTTGTCCGTACCCGGATCCAGGAGGTTTATATGTTTCGTCTCGCTGGGATAGTGGTGATTGGTGTGTTAGCCGTGTCGGTCGCCCAGGGGCATTTCCCCTACATCGTTCCCGACGAGAAGGGTACGACCGCCCAGGTGGTCTTCAGTGATGATCTTAAGCCCGACCCCAATGTCAACATTGAAAAGCTGGCAGCGACCAAATTGACGCTGCGGGATGTCACCGGAAAGGAAATGCCGCTGGAATGGAAAAAAGCCGACCACTGGTATTCGATTGAGTTGCCCGGCAGTGGCACACGGGTGGTCTACGGCCGCACGGATTACGGCGTGCTTCAGAAAGGCGATGCCAAGCCGTTCTTGCTCATTTACTTCCCCAAGGCGGTTGTTGGATCCGCAACGGCCAAAGAGGCAACGATTGGCGAGAAATTACCGCTGGAGGTGGTCGCCGTCAAAACGGCCGGCAAGGTGAAGTTTCAAGTGCTGGCATTGGGCAAGCCAGTTGCAGACTCGGAAGTCACAGTGATACTGCCCGATTCAGGGAAAAAAGCCGTGAAGACCGACAAGGAGGGCCTGACACCGGAATTTGACAACCCCGGTCGTTACGCGGTGACGGCCAAGCTGGTCGAAGCTCGCGGCGGCGAGCATGCCGGTAAAAGATTCGAGGAAGTGCGGAACTACGCGACATTGGTCTGCGACGTGAACCGGTAACTTCGCCGACCGTTGAGGGGATGAACCAAGCGGTGAGTGCTGTGGTTCATCCCCCTAACCGCCGACCCCGGAATCAGAATAAGGCGGAAGGGGGGGGACTCGAACCCCCAAGGCTCGCGCTCGCCCGTTTTCGAGACGGGTGCCGTCGTTCAGTCCGCACTCGGCTTGCCCTCCCCCAGAATAGACCCGGCAAAGGCCAACAGGTTCGCGGCCAAAGCTCTCACCGCCAGTCAGAGTTTGATGAAGACATCCACGCCACTCACGCCTATCCAGAAGATGGTGGTTCTGGTCGGCGCAGGTAATGCACATTTGGTGTTCGTTCGCCGCTGGCGGATGCGACCGCTGCCGGGGGTTGCGGTTACTCTGGTAAATGAAGCCCCGACTGTGCCGTACTCGGCCATGGTGCCAGCTCACATTGCCGGCGATTACTCACGGGACCAGATCACCATCGACTTGGTTCAGTTCTGTCGCTCAGCCGAGGTGCGGCTGGTCGTCGAGCGGGTCAGCGGTCTGGACCCGGCAGCCCGACAGGTCCATTTCACTGATCGGCCCCCTCTCACCTACGACGTGCTTTCCCTAGGAGTGGGTTCAGCACCAACAATGCCCGGGCCACCTGCGGATTCGGAACGGACCATTCCTTTGCGGCCACTAGCCACGCTGCTCGAGCGGCTGGATACGATCGACCGCCAGCTCAGTAAGCAACCACGGCCGTTCCATCTGGCCATCGTGGGCGGTGGGGCCAGCGGCTGCGAACTGGCTCTTGCTATTCACCAGCGGCTGGGGCATCACACGGGGTTCAGCCTCACACTACTCGAAAGCAACAATCGTATCGTACCACGGTTCCCAGCCCGGACGGCTGCAATCTTTGAGGAGGCGTTTCGGTCACGCGGTATTGCCTGGCGGGTGAACGCGCGGGTTGCGGGAAGCCAGGACGGCAAGCTGGTGCTGGCCAGCGGGGATCGCATCGACTCCGATGCCGTGCTATGGGCGACTCCTGGTGCCCCACCGGACTTGATTCGTGCCAGCGGTCTGGCCACCGATGCCCGAGGGTTTCTCCGTGTTCGTGACACGCTGCAAGCCGAGTCTGATCCCGCGGTGTTTGGAACGGGCGACTGTGTGACGTTCACTGCATACCCGAACTTGCCCCGTAGCGGGGTGTACGCAGTAAGACAAGGCGCGGTGCTGACTGATAATGTGCTGGCCTGGCTTCGCGATCAACCCCTGCGCCCGTTCCGCCCGCAGCGCCGCTGCCTGTACCTGCTCAACGCTGGCAACGGGACGGCTGTGCTGAACTACGGGCCACTGGCCTGGCATGCCCGCTGGGTGCGTCGCTGGAAGGATCGCATTGACCAGAACTGGGTGCACTCATTCTGGCCGCCACCGCTGCTGCCAAACACAGAACCAGACGACGACGATACTTTAATGCGCTGCGGGGGATGTGGATCGAAGGTGCCGAGCAACGTGCTTTCTGCTGTGCTGCCGCGACTGGAGTCAAGTGACGATCCTCGCATTCTGATTGGAACTCAACAGGGTGAAGATGCAGCTGTCGTTCGCATGAACCCCGGGGGCAAGGTGGAAGTGCAGACGGTGGATTACTTCCGTTCGTTCACCGATGATCCGTATCTGTTTGGCCGCATCGCAGCGTTGCATGCTGTCAGTGATCTGTACGCAATGAATGCCGATCCGTTCCTGGCACTGGCTATCGCCACGCTTCCCTATGCCCGCGGCCCGATCCAAGAGGCACAGCTCTTCGAACTGCTTGCCGGAGCCCAACGCACCTTCCGCGAACTCGGTGTCACTCTGGCGGGGGGGCATACCACTGAGGGCCAGGAACTGGCGCTTGGATTCGCTGTCACCGGACTCGCCGACGAACGATTGCTGTTCCAGAAAAGCGCACTAAAAGCCGGCGATCGCCTGGTGCTAACAAAACCTCTAGGTACCGGCGCGCTACTGGCTGCCTGGATGCGAGCCACATGCCGGGCTGAATGGTTCACAGTAGCGGTCGCCTCAATGCTACAGTCCAACCAGCGCGCCGCTGCAATTCTCGCGCAATTCGGCATCACTGCCTGTACCGATGTGACTGGCTTTGGCCTGGCCGGGCACCTGTTGGAAATGCTCGATGCCAGTAACCTGGGAGCCAAGTTGCTGCCGGATCGCGTACCGCTGTTGCCCGGGTTCAATGAGGTTGTGGCCAGCGGAATTGTCAGCACCTTGCACCGTGCTAACGCCAGGGTCAGCTGTCGCATCACCGGGCGTGACCCACTACCCGCCTGGCTATTCGACCCACAGACCTCCGGTGGATTGCTGGCCGCCATTGCCGCCGATCGTGTGGATGAAGTTCTCGACCAGCTACACGCAGCAGGGTACCAGAATGCAGCCCTGATTGGCGAAGTGTGCAAGCGCAGTGAAGTTCCCCTGGAACTGATGTCGCTTCCTGTCACGATTGCTCAAACGTGATTGAGCCGGCAACGCACGTCGACCCGGGGCTACCTAGCTACACTGTTGGTCGCCGAGTGTGCCAATCCGTGACTGCCTCGTACATTCGGGCGATCCGGAGCAACTTCTCCTCGGCGAAGGGCGGCCCTAGCAGTTGCAGGCCAATCGGCAAACCGGCCGAGGTGAAGCCACACGGGATGCTCAATCCAGGAATCCCGGCCAGGTTGGACCCCACGGTGTAGACATCGGATAGATACATGGCGAGCGGATCGTCGGTTTTCTCACCCACTCGGAAAGCAGCCGTTGGCGTGGTTGGGCCCATCAGCACATCGCACTGCTCGAAGGCCGCGTCGTAGTCTTGCTTCACAAGCCGACGCACCTTCAGAGCCTTGACGTAGTAAGCATCCTTGTAGCCGCTGGAGAGCACGTAAGTACCGATCATGATGCGACGTTGCACTTCCTGGCCGAAACCTTCTCCACGAGACCGGGCATACGTGGCAATCAAGTCGCCTTTTTGCCGCGTTCGATGCCCAAAATGCATACCATCATAGCGGGCCAGATTGCTCGAGGCCTCAGCGGGGGCAACGATGTAATACGCGGCCAGGGCATACTTACTATGCGGCAGCGACACGTCCACGAGCGTCGCTCCCCGCTTCTCGTACTCCTTGAGAGCCTGCCGGATGCTGGCCTCAATCTCTCCATCCAGACCAGTCCCGAAAAACTCACGGGGTACCCCAATTCGCAGGTTCGGCACCGGGTCGTTGAGCGTCTGGGTGTACTCGGGTACGGGTTGATCGACACAAGTACTATCGCGTCGATCATGACCACTGATGACCTCCAATACTCGCGCCAAGTCGGTTAGATTGTGCGCCAACGGGCCGATCTGGTCGAGCGAACTGGCAAAGGCCACCAACCCGTAGCGGCTGACACGACCGTAGGTCGGCTTCAGACCCGCAATCCCACAGAGCGCAGCGGGCTGACGGATGGACCCACCCGTGTCGGTCCCCAGCGCCAGAGGAACCTGGCACCCCGCCACGGCCGCAGCGCTACCCCCGGACGAACCGCCAGGTATATAGGCCGTGTTCCACGGATTGCGCGTGGGGAAGAAAGCGCTATTCTCCGTCGACGAGCCCATCGCGAACTCGTCCATGTTGGTTTTGCCGAAGAGCACGGCATCGGCAGCGCGGAGTCGTTCCACCACATGGGCATCGTACGGTGGAACGAAGTTGGCCAGCATTTTCGAGCTGCAGGTGGTGCGAACGCCCTTGGTACAAAGGACATCCTTAAGGGCCACCGGCAGACCAGCGAGCTTACCTAGCGGTTGTCCCGCCCGGCGCTTGGCATCCACCGCGGCCGCTTGCTGAAGTATGGCGTCCGGGTCCAGTGAAGTGAAGGCCCTGAGCTTAGGTTCCCGTTGCTGGCAAGCAGTCAGAAACGCATCCGCTATTTGAACAGCGGTGAGTTGACCAGAAGCTTGCAAGCTGAGCAATTCGGACGCGGACAGTTCGTTAAGCGACATGGGGTGCCCTGGTGGACGGCCAGTGTCGGTCGGCGGACGCTCGACTTAGTCGAAAACAGCCGGAACGGCAAAGTAGTCGCCCTGCCGCTTCGGGGCGTTCTGCAGGGCCGCATCAGGGGATAATGAGGGTGTCGGCTCATCAGGCCGGAACACATTGGCGATCGGCAGCGGATGAGCCAGCGGCTCGATGCCGGCCGTATCCAGTTCGTTCAGTTGCTCGACGTAGTGCAGAATCTGGGTGAGCTGGTCGGCCAGACGAGCCAACTCCGCCGCAGGGAGTTCGAGTCGCGCGAGGTGGGCCACCTGGCGAACATCATCGACGGAAAGGTTCATGACTCACCCAGCCCATCACCAGCCGCCTGCCCACTTCACCGCGGAGGGCCGCGGCTGGTTGTCAAACACGGTGTCCACCATTAAACGTTAACCTTCTCGAAAGGTTTAACCTTGATTGGCTTAACGACCAGCCCGCTGCGGATTGCAGCTGTGGACACCCACACCTTCTTGACCTGACCATCCACGATGCAACGAACTTTCTGCAAGTTGGGCTTGAACTTCCGCCGGGATGTTCCCGTAATCTTCTTGCCCACGCCGCCGAGATATTTCGCCTTACCACGGTAAGTTTTGCGGTTGCCGTAGACCGCTTTCTTGCCGGTGAAAATACACGTCTTGGCCATGGCCGTGATCTCGTGAAATCCCCCGTAGTCGGGGCCGTAAACAGAATCGGAACTATCAGTATAGCGAACCCAGTCGGGGCGACAAGTCAGCCGCTCCGTCCCGTTGACAGGCTCACGCCCGACCCGCAGGATGGAACCATGAAGCGCATGCCGATGAAGCAATTCATGGCCCTCGTCGCCGAGGCGATCGACACATTACCCGAACCCATCAAGCGGTGGCTGGAGAATGTCGTTATCGACGTGGAAGACGCTCCGACCGACGATTTCCTACGGGAGGCGGGGTTCACGGATGAGGAGATCGAAGCTGGCGAGACGCTTTACGGCTATTTCATGCCCCTTGAAGGAGTCGCTGCCGCCGAGATGTTGGAAAATCCCAACCGGATCATCATTTTTCAGTTCCCGCTCGAAGACGATTTCCCCGATCCCCGTGAACTCCGCATCGAGATTCGAAAAACCGTGATCCACGAAATCGCCCACCACTTCGGTTGGAGTGATCGCGATCTGGAAGAGTTTGACGCGGACCCAAACCCATTCGGCGACGAACAGGGGCCCGCATCCGGAACGCAGTAATTTGATTTGGTAGCACCAATGACGCAAGGAGCGGCGGCGGTCAGGGCACGGTTTCGTCTGCATTATCAGCCTGCTCGCATACGCCGTTCTTCCTCGTACTTGTGGAGCTTGTTGTACAGCGTTTTCAAGCTAATCCCCAGTTCAGTGGCAGTCGCCTGTTTATTCATATTGTTCTTGGCATACACCTGAAGAATGTACTCCATTTCCACGTCGGCAAGGGATTTGCCGCCCGCCCCAGAAACGGTGCCGGTGCTAGTGGGGAACGGTACCGTGGGCGGTAATCCCACCGGCGCAGTGAGCGGACCTGGCAGGGGTGAAGCCGATGGCACCGCGAGGGGAACCGTGACAGCCCGGGGATGGCGTATCTCGTGTGGCAGGTGAGCCGCAGTGATCGGCTGGCCCCCGGATACAATCCAGGCGTACTCCATGGCGTTGGCCAGCTCGCGCACGTTCCCCTTCCAATCGTGAGCGAACATGACTTGCAGCGCTTCGGGCGTAATCAGGTCGGCCACCGCTTCCACGGGCCGCTTGGCTGCACGCGCCAACAAGTGCCGAGCCAGTTCCGGAATGTCCGGCTTGCGTTCCCGCAATGGCGGTAAATGCACGTGGAACATATTCAGCCGGTACAGTAGATCCTCGCGGAATTGTCCATCGGCAATCATCTGACGTAGATCACGGTTGGTAGCACAAATCACCCGCACATCGACCAGGATCGGGTGGGGGTCGCCGAGGCGTTGAATCTCACCCGCTTCGAGAAACCGCAACAGCTTGACCTGGATGTTCTTGTCGAGTTCGCCCAGCTCATCCAAGAATACTGTGCCGCCGTTGGCCACTTCGAAGAAGCCCTTGTGGTCCCGGTCCGCGCTGGTAAATGCCCCCTTCTTGTGCCCAAAGAGCTGACTTTCGGCAAGCGTTTGCGTCAAGGATCCACAATTGACTGGCACAAAGGGCATATCGGCACGTTTGCTCTTCTGATACAATGCCCGGGCCACCACTTCCTTGCCGGTCCCCGTTTCTCCAGTAATGAGCACGCGGCCATCGGTTGGACCAATTCGCTCGATAAACTGCTGCACGGGCACCATCGCGGGCGTGGAGCCGATCAGCACCCCGGGGCCTTCAGCGGCCTGCACCCGACTTTCCAGCGCAGCTGTCTTGTGCTTGAGCTTACGCTTCTCCTGAATCCGAAGGAGCAGGGCTTCGATGTCGGTCAACTTGCAGGGCTTGGTGAGATAATCAAAGGCACCGAGCCGCAACGCCTCAACAGCCGTTTCCGTGCTACCGTAGCCGGTCATAATCACCGCTTCGGTATCGGGCGAAACTTGCTTAAGTGCAGCCAGAACCTGCAAGCCGGCCTTTTCGTGTTCCATCCGCAGATCGAGGATGGCCGCATCGAACACGCTTTTTCGCACCGCTTCGATGCCGGACTTGCTATCGGGACAGACGGTCACGTCGTGCCCCAACCGCGGCAGTTCCGTACGCATGAACTCGCGGAGGTGGGCTTCGTCGTCCACGAAGAGAATTCGGAGCCGATTATGTGCGGCTGTGGTACCCAAGCGCGATCTCCCCTCACCAAACTGGGGCGGTACCATACCGACCACCCCCCTTGTTGTCATCGTCAATCAGCCGAGGCTGACCACACTCGGCGATTGTGTTCCGCAGAAACCCGGTTTATGCCGCAACCCGCGAGTTGGGGAACGGCAATACAGCCGGTTCCGGTCCCTCGTTCGAGCTACCGGTCACCCGCATGGGGATTCGCACCGTAAAGGTGCTGCCCAAGCCCGGGCCGGGGCTGGTCGCCTCGATCGTTCCGCCGTGCTGGTCGATAATCTGGTGGCTGATGAACAGCCCCAGCCCGGTACCCTTACCGGTTCGACTTCGGGTGAAAAACGGCTCGAAGATGTTCTGGAGCACATCCGGAGCCATGCCGCAACCCGTGTCGGAGAAAGCGAGTTGGGCGTATTCGCTAGTGGCAGTAAGCGTAATCGTCAGCCGGCCACCCTCATCCATGCTGTCCAGAGCATTGACGACGAGATTCAAAATAACACTCTTAAGATCCTGCGCATTGACTGGAGCAACGATATAACCGCTGGGCTCAAAGGTGATGGTCTTGCCGCGACAATTCGGCAGGTGCCGGGCAACCTCAAGCACGCCGCGAACCAGCCCGGCCAAATCGGTGGGCTCGCGCTTCCGTTCCCCTGTGCGGCTGAAATCGAGGAGCTTTTGCGTAATATCCTTGCAGCGTAACGCTTCTTGCTGAATCATCTTAAGGTAACGGGTCAGCACCTCGGCCTCGGCAGAGGCTACACCCCCTTGGGTGCTGGCGGGGGTAGCCAGGATCTCCTGCAAACGCCGCTCCAACGCCTCGGAGCAGAACAGGATGCTGGCAAGCGGGTTATTGATCTCATGAGCAACGCCGGCTGCCAGGAACCCGACCGAGACCATCCGCTCGCTACGAACCAGTTGCCGCGACCGCTCATTGACTTGCCGGGCCAGATCGGCGTAAATCGCTGCCAGGCGAGCCGTCATGGCATTGAATTCGTCGGCGAGGTCTTGCAGTTCGTCACCGGAAGCCAGTGTGATCGGGTGTTCGAAGTCGCCGCGGTGAACCCGTTGCACACCCGCTTGGAGTTGACGGAACGGGGCATAGATCCACACGCGGAAGTAGTACATGAGCGCGAGCACGAACAAGATCATCCATGCCAGACCGCTATAAACGATCCACAGACTCTGCCGGATGGTACTGTTCGAGCGGTCAATACTCCATTTGATATCGTCGATGACCGCCAGGCGCAGGTGTTCGGCACAGCGGCGGGCAGTCATGTACGGCCCTTGCACGTCCTCCCGTTCGCGGAGCAATTGCGTGGTGGTGGCATTTTTCGGCGGCGTGTGGATGGCCCGGTGAACCCGTTTTAACTCCGCGTCCAGTTGAGCAAACAAGCCGGCCTCCTGGTCGCCCCCATCGGGATCCAGACCCAGGGCAACGGTTTCGGCATTGAAATTGCGGAATTCCGCCAGTTGCCATTCGGCCGACTGGAGCGAAAGCTCGAACTCACGAAATTCAGCCGTGGGATCCGCTTGTTCTGGTCCTTTGAGTGTCTCGACGAGGATGGTGGCCCGTTGCAATTCTTCCATCTTTTTCTGAGTGGTCTGCACCGTGGCGCGGTAAGCGCGGATGCCGTAGAGCGTGCCGCCGACCAGCAGCACAACGCTGCCGACGACAAGCCCCAGTCCGAGCATCAGCTTGGACCGCAAGCGGCGGGGACGGGCCACCAGAAAACCTCCTTGCCGTGGTCCCAGGCACTCAACTGCCCAGGACGCTCCGTCGGCCAGAGCCATCCCGGCACCGGATTTCAACGGAGCGGCCGGACTGTACCAATTGCATTCTTACAAGACGAGAGCATTTTTTTCCGACGACCGGAAAATCGGTAAATGTGACAATTTCTCTGCTTGATTTCCTTTGTTTCATCAACCAGGAGGTTCCCATGTCCACCGATCGAATCGCCACCGTAACACCGGTCGCCGAGGAAATTGCTACCGGGAAAGTCGCCGCCATCTATGCCGATATCAAACGTACCAAGAATATCGCCACAGTCCCAAACCTGTGGCGGGTGCTGGCCACCAACCCGGATCATCTGGAATTGGTGTGGACGCGATTAAAGGCTATCATGCATCCTGAGGCCGTTGGCCGAGTTTCGAAATTGGACGCGCTAACCCGAGAGATCATTGCCTTGGCTGTTAGCGCGACCAACGGTTGTGCGTACTGTGTGAACTCGCACACGGCGGCGTTACGGAAACTGGGCATGGACATGGAAACGCTGGGTGAGGTCCTGGCCGTCGTTGGTCTGTTCAACAGCACCAATGCCTTGGCCGATGCCTACCAGGTCGAACCCGACATCCTGCCCCCGCTAGAATAACGGACCAATTTGCTGGCCACTTCGCCTCCAACGCCAGACAGGACGGGTGGTTTCGGTAAAATGGCGCAACCTGGAGCGTCACGGAACCACACACGAGGGCCCCCGGTGTCTGCCACCGATAAGTTCACCGAATACCTGAACCAGTTCTCAGCCGATCGCAGTGCCCTGCTCGAACAACTTCGCCGTGTCATCGTCGGTCAGGGCGAAGTGATCGAGCAGGTACTTGCCGCCATCTTTACCCGGGGGCACTGCTTGCTCGTCGGCGTGCCCGGATTGGCCAAGACATTGCTAGTCAGCTCGATTGCCCAGGTCTTATCCGTCTCATTCAAGCGTATCCAGTTCACGCCCGACCTGATGCCCTCGGATATCACCGGCACCATGGTGCTGGAAGAACTGCCCGACGGCAAACGCGAGTTCCGCTTCGTTCGTGGGCCGATCTTTGCCAATATCGTTTTGGCCGACGAAATCAACCGCACGCCACCCAAGACGCAGGCCGCGCTGCTGGAGGCAATGCAAGAACGGCAAGTGACCGCAGGACAGGAAACTTTGCGCTTACCTGAGCCGTTCTTCGTCATCGCCACCCAGAACCCCATCGAGCAAGAAGGAACTTACCCCCTGCCCGAGGCCCAGCTCGACCGGTTCATGTTCAATATCAAGGTCGAATATCCCAATGTCGAAGAAGAACAATTAATCGTGTCGATGAGCACCAAAGGTGAAAAGCCCGAACTGACCAAGGTGCTGACCGGCGAGCGCATCAGTACCTGGCAGAAGCTGGTCAAAAAGATCGAGGTGCCGAAGTTTGTCAACGACTTCATCGTCAAGCTGGTCCGTGCCACCCGGCCGAAGGACCCCACCGCACCCGATCTGATCAAGCGACTCGTGGACTGGGGAGCCGGACCCCGGGCTGGTATCTTCCTGGCTCAGGCTGGCCAGGCGTTCGCTGCGATGGATGGCCGACCCAGCGTGGCCATCGACGACATCAAGAAAGCTGCCATTCCCGTGCTGCGCCACCGCGTCAGCGCCAACTTCCAGGCCCAAGCCGAGGGCAAAACCAGCGATGACATCGTCATGGAATTGCTCAAGATTGTGAGTGAGCCAGAGCCTAAGAAGTATGTCGATCGCAAACGGGGATGAGGTCGAGGCATGTGGTACCGTGTCTTCGGACGAGCCGACTCGGAGCCATCGCTCGTTGCCCTGGCCGAGCACCTCCACGCCGCCGGGTTGCCGGTTGAGCCGCACTTCAAGGGCGACGATCTGGGCTGGACCACGGGTGAATTCCGACTGCCCGGCGGTGGCACTCCGGTGTTCCTGGAACGCTACCTGGCGTCCGAGGACAATCTCCGGGACGACCTCAACGCCTTCGCTGCCGAACTGGAGACGTGCGACTATAGCCCCAACCATGGGCAACTGATGCAGCACGCCATCCAGACCCAACAACTCATCACGCTTCGCAAGCCCCTGGACTCGGTTGATGAGTTGCTGCTCGAACAAGTACTCGAAACCGCGTGCCGCTATCTGGCCTCGGCAACCGACGGCGTCTATCAAATCGACGGCCGCGGATGGTTCTCCGCGGCCGGGGAGCTTTTATTGCAAGAGTACTGAAGCGGCTGGGTCAGAGCCGGATCATGGTCGTGCTATCGTCGTAGCGATGGCGGTTGGCTTCCCACCATTCGAGCCGGCGACGGTGAACCTCGGCAGCGTCGATCCGCTCAGGATCGTCGATCATGCTAACGCCGGTGACGGCTGCTAGTACATGTTCCCAGGGGCATGAGAAGTCGGTTGCGAAGCGATCCATGATCAGCGGAACCACGTCTGGCCCCAGATCGATCAGTTGCTGCACCGCGGGATGGTTCAGGTAAACCGTGGGAGAGGAACTGTAGCTGACGGCTTCGCAATGCTGGGCCCACTGATGGGCCAGTTCAGTAAATCGGGTACGCACGGACATAATAAACCTCCGGTGGGTTGTTGGGGTGGATAATGGGTATTGAGCCAACCGGGGCGACATGCGATGCCACCCCGGCTATCGGGACTCCAGTTTAGGCGATGGGGCGGATGTACACAAACGCGGGTTGTCCGTAGAGCTGACCGGCGACCTGGTAGGCGCTGGCATGCTTGATCAGGTACCCCCCCCCGGTCTTGCTCGACCACATTCCGTCGGATTCTTGCAACGCGGCGTGGGTGATGCCCGGGATCATCCGGCCGAACTGATCTTGGTTGGCTCCCCAGTAGACTACCACCTTCTGATAACCGGGTTGGAAGCTCAGATCCAAGGTGGACATGCGCTGATAGCCCAGGGAACCGTACAAGGCATCCCAGTACGACAGGTCGCCAGCTCGGTTGACATCGGGGAAGATCCACTTGTTCACTTCTCCCAACGACCAAGCGATGCAGTTATACGATCCGGGAGTGAGCGAACTGCCTGTCTTGGCACCGAGAATTTCGAAGTTAGTTCCCAGGTTTTCGAAGCTCCGAGCCGCTTCGGCTCGGAGGGTAGCGTTGCGGCTGGTGTTGATTCCGCTTTCCCGCATCAGGTCCCAGCCAGTGCGGGCCAAGTTGACTTGGAAGTTGTACTGCATGCCATCCGCTGCTGTCCGGTTCCAAACTTCCCGACCACCGGTCACGAAGTTCTTGCTGCACAGGGTGTACCGGATCTCTTGGTAGCCGCGGGCCGCCAGGCCATCGAAACTGATGACGCCAAGTCGGTTCGCGCCAGCGGCTCGGTGAACCATTTGTTGCCCCGGCTGCAGCGTCACCATCTGCCAATTCGATGATCCAAACTGCAGGTAGTAGGTCAGCGTGTTGCCGGTTGGGTTATTGATCGTGATCACCGATTCGATGATCCGCGGGCTGACGGTGGCAATCGTCGCACCCCGGGGTGCTGTCGTCTGACTCGTCAAGGCCGATAGGCCGGTCAGAGTGGTTGTTGACATCACCATGCGATCTTCGAGTTCGAACACGTCGCGGCCCAGGCGGGTCGTCAGGGTCTTGGTCATGACAGGTTCCTCAGGGTTGGGGGGAGTTGTGTTGGTTGTCCCGTTCTGAGCTGTGCATGCCGAAGATGGGTCTTCACCTGACAAACACGGTGGAGAATTTTTGGATTTTTTTTCGTGGAGTTTCTCGAACCCTCGAAGCGACTCGGCTTATTGTCGAATGATCGGGCGAACCCTGCGAGTGAACGCGGGGCTTACCCTGCTACAATGCCGGTATGACCGCCGAGAAGTATTTGCGTCCCGAAGTGATCCGCCAGGTCGCGCGATTGGACCTGCGGGCCAAGTTCATTGTCGAGGGCTTCCTGTCCGGGCTTCATGCCAGCCCGTTCCAAGGCTTCAGCGTTGAGTTCTCCGAGCACCGCAAGTATGTGCCCGGGGACGATCTGAAGTACCTCGATTGGGGGGTCTACGCCAAGACCGGCAAGTACTTCGTGAAGAAGTTCCAAGCCGAGACCAACATGACGGGCTACCTCGTCATGGACCTGTCCAAATCGATGGACTGGAACGGCCCGGCCGAGGCCCGTCAAGCCAAGGTTAAACTGGACTGGTCCGCGCTCGGTGCCGCCGACGAGACACTGACCAAGTTCGACTATGCCATCTGCCTGGCCGCAGCGCTCGGCTACCTGATGATCTACCAGCAAGATCCCGTCGGTCTCGTTGCTTTCGATACCAAGCTGAGACACGTCATCCCACCCAAGAGCAAGCGGACCCAACTCGGGACGATCCTCTCGGTGCTGGCCAACCTCAAACCCACCGGACAGACGGACATCGCGGGCAGCCTGTTTCAACTGGCCTCCATGATCAAGGGGAAAAGCCTGGTGATGCTCTTCAGCGATTTATTGCCGGTGACCGACGACTGGAAAGCCGAGGCCGAAGCGATTATTCGAAGTCTGTATCGGCTGCGATACTCCGGCCATGAGGTCATTGTGTTCCACATCCTGGATGTGCTGGAAGCGAAGTTCCCGCTCGCCGGACTGGTCGACTTTCAAGACGTGGAGTCGGATGCCCACAAAGAGATCGACGCGCAAGGAATTGCCGACGATTACCGCAAGTTCGTGGACGAATTCCGAGGCTACTTCCAGCGCGAGTGCGCCACGGCCAATGTCGATTATGTTCCGATGGATACCAGTGTCGGCTTCGATAAGGCGTTGCTGGATTACCTGATCCTGCGTCAGCGACGGTTTGGCTGATCGGACGCCGGTTTGGTCGTCGGGCCGCAGCTCAGTACTACCGAATCTGGTTGGTCCGGAATCTACGGTTTATCCTTGAGTGGATTAACTCGGACCGATTCTGAGGTGCGTCCACACCGGTTTCGCCGATCATTCGGCCTGATCGTGAGCGCAGTCTCTTGCCAACTCCTTTGACTGCGTTGACGCCATTGGTCGCTCGGTTCAGACTGAAGTGCTGGTATCTCGCTGTCGGGAGGCTGCCTCATGATCCGCTACCTAATTGCCGCGACTGCCGTGCTGGCGTTCGGCTCCCACGCCCTGACCCAGACACCGCCGAAGACCGTGCTGCCGGCCCCAACGCCGATGGTTGTGCCCCCCGCACCGGTTCCGCAGTCATTGAGCGTTCCGCAAGGCTTCTTTGTTAGTGGGGGCGCGTTGATCGGCAGCAATGGTAGCTATCCCTACGATAGCGGGATGTATCTGCTGGGCGGTTCCGACACGGCCCGGGTGACGGGCTATTATCGCATGGTCTACCCCGGTTCACCCGGTGGCCCACCGCTGCCGGCCACAACCACTTTCGGCTCAGGCCGGACCGGCTGCTCCTGCCGCTGGTAAGGTCGGTTCCGAAGCCGAGAACTGGTTCCGTGTAGCATCCGGAATTGGTCGCGGCTGCGGCCCAGGGGTTCGCCAGAGCCGCGGATGCTTCAGCCCGAGTGCAGGATGTGCAAAATGTCGCCGTCCTGGACTGCGTAGGTCTTGCCCTCGGTGCGAGCTAGCCCGCGTGCTTTGGCTTCTTTCTCGGAGTAGCCGCAGGCCAGGAAATCGTTGTAGCTGATGACATTGGCCCGAACGAACTTGTCGCCCAGATCGCGGTGGATGCAGGCGGCGGCTTCCACAGCTGGGCAGTTAACAGGAATGGCCCAGGATCGACATTCATCGTCACCCACGGTGAAGAACACGGCCTGGCCCATGGCCGAGAAAATCGCCCGGATGGTCGGTTCCCGACGAAATTCGGTCAGCCCCATTTCGTGCATGAATAGCTGCCGGTTCTCGTCATCGAGTGCGGCCAGTTCCAGTTCCAGCCGGACCGGAGCCTGAATCGCATTGGGGGCCAACGCGAGCAAGTCGGCCGGCAGCGGGTCGTTGAACCCCAAATCACCCCGGTTGACCAGTACAATCTGTGGCTTAAGGGTCAGCAGCTGAAAGCTACGAACCATTTTTTCCTCATCGGCCGTCAGCCCCATCGCCGAAGCCGGGGTTCCTGCTTCCAGACCGGCAACGATCCGCCGCAACAGGGCTAACTCGGCTTCGTCGGCTTCGCGTTCCTTGGCCGGTTTCGCTTTCTTCAGCGCTGCCTCGATCTTGGGAATGCGATTGGAGACGACCTCCAGGTCGGCGAAGAGCAGCTCATCCCGAAACCTGCTGAGTTGGGCGGCGAAGTCGGTTCGGCTGAACCCATCGAGAACAACTACCATACCATGAGCTTCCCGGATAAGACCCAGCCGGCGGGGGTTGTCCTTCCGCTCCTCGGTCATGAGGCCGGGTGTATCAAGGAAGGCAATTTTGGCGAAAATGGGATCGGGTTTCTTGGGTTTGAACTTGGCGGTAATGGCCCGCAGGCGGTCGTCGGGCACCTCGGCCATCGCCGTCTGCCCGTGTTGCACCTTGGATGGGTCGGGTTTCTCGCCGGTCAACCATTCGAAAACCACACTCTTCCCGGTACCCGCATACCCCACAAGACCGATCTTCATATCACCCATCCCAGAAGCGAACGGCCGGTAATCGCCGGCGGATATCGATGCGCCGGCCACGCCGGTCTGCTGGGTTAATGTATGACCCGTTGGCTGCCATCGGCTGGTTGCTCTGCCCCAAGAAAAACTAAACAGGGGGGCGGCTGCCCCCCGATTCGCAGCGGAAATGGGTACTCAATCACGGCGTGATGGCGTTGATACGTCCCGAACCGGTAACTTTTCGTTCGATTTGCGGCCTACCCTTGTAACTGACGGTACCGGATCCCGACATGCGGAGCTTCAGCCGGTCCGTCGCCCAAACGGTGACGTTGCCCGACCCGCTGACCTGCACATCGCCGGTCTGGGCCTTCAGCGCCCCCGCATCAATTTCACCGGATCCACTCGTTCGAATGCTGAGTGTATCCGTCGTGCCGCTGACCGTGACATGGCCGGATCCGCTCAGGTTCACCGTGAGAGCTGAATACTCCACGCCATTCAGCAGGGCCTGGCCAGAGCCGGAGACCCGCACCGTCAAGTTGTCGCCCTTCAGGTGGTCCACCCGGGCGTGACCCGAACCGGAAACACTCAGCTTGGACAGCCGAGAGACGGTCAAGGTATAAGTGATGGGCGTTTTGGTGCGAATGTTATAGCCGTCTCGCAGAGTCAGGGTCAGTTTGCGGCCCGCGGTTTCGGTTTCAATTAGGGGAAGGATGTTGTCATCGGCGGTGACTGTCAGACCAGGTATTTCACCCGGCTTGATGATCAGGTTGCCGCCACCAACCAGTCGGACTTCGGTCACCTCGCCGACCTCGCGGTCCTCGGTGGCTGGGGTTCCGGAACCTTCGACCGGTTCCTTAAATATGGACGCAGCGATGACCCCGCCGGTCGCCAGAGCACCGGCGAACAACAGGAGTTTGAAGGCAGCGCGAATCATTGTGCAACCCCGTGTGATAAAGGCGAGACGGGCTTCTCCCCGCCCCTTGACCGGACGGGGTTACAACTGCGGCATCTTTCCCGAGAGGATATCCCGTTTCCACTCCTCCTCGAGCGGCCAGGACACCGCACAGGTGCCGAAGTCGGCCATGTGTTGGTATTTCGTTAACCGGTCGATGGCATTTTGGAGAATTTTCGGGTCCTTTCGAAAAACCGGTCCGTGGCTGGGCAACAGGAACTCGGCATCATCGTCCCGAATACGCTGCAGCGATTTCAGAAAGTCCGGGATACTCGAACCGTGATGGGCATCAATGACGCCAACGCAGCCATCCTTATAAATGTTGTCGCCACTGAAGAGCAGATTGCCGAGCTTAAAACTGAGTTGGCCCGGGGTATGGCCCGGGGTATGCCACACCTGGAGCTTGAGCTTACCGACCTTGATCTGATCGCCTTCATTCAGCTTCACGTCGATCTTGCAAGGCGGCATCGGGATGTGAAAGTTCTGAGCAGAAATGATGGCATAGGTTTCGACCGCGTCGCCAGCCTCGATGGCTCGGGCCGCCCGTGGATGAGCCGCCGTTTTCGTCCTCAGTCGTTCCCGGGCCTGAGCCAGAGCCTGAACATGGTCGACATCGGCGTGGGTGGCGAGAATCATCCGGCATTTGGAAAGTGGGAAATCGAGGGCCCGGATTAACTCGATGACCTCATCGAGTGTGTCTTCCTCGCCAATGTCAATGAGCACCCACTCGGTGCCGCCATCGATCAGATACAAATTCACGCCAAACGATCGCCCGGCCTGCAGGTTCAGCTCGATCACGCCGGGGAATAGGTATTTCCGCTCGACCATGCCGGCCTCCTGGGAACGTAGGTTATCTTACCTGTCCTCAAGAGGGATTCAACTAAACCAGGTGGGCACACCGTGCTCACCCCTGGCCACGGATTGATCGGGCTACCGGGTCATCCCCCCCGATTCCGGCGACCGGAACTGCTCATTCGCACTGAACTCCCGGTCAGAAATCGATCCTGAGTGAATCCGACCCCAAATGGTATCGCATTTGCTTTTGATCTCGACCGGAACCCATGCACCCCATCCCGGAGAGTCGATGATGCTGCGTCGTGCCTTCACCCTCATTGAACTGCTGGTCGTTATCGCAATCATTGCGATTCTGATGGGGTTGTTACTGCCAGCCGTGCAGAAGGTGCGTGAAGCCGCCGCCCGCCTCAAGTGCCAGAACAACCTGAAGCAGTTGGCGCTGGCGGTTCACAACTTCGAATCGGCTCAGGGCGTTTATCCGCCCAGCATGTATGCCCCGGTCGGGAGTACATTTGGTACCAACAACGGGTCGTGGTCCGTTCACGGCCGCATTCTGGAGTACATTGAGCAGAATAACGCCGGGGTGCGGGTCAACCTGGAAGTTGCCTGGGATGTTCAGTTGGCCAGCGGCGTCCCGCAAATGCGAATTCCCGTCTTTCTGTGCCCCAGCGAGGTGAATGATCGGGTCCGAACGAATGCCAACGGGCCTTACGTGTATCCGCAAAACTACGGCTTCAATTTCGGCACCTGGTTGGTCTGGAATCCGGCCAGCGGGCAAGGCGGTGACGGCGTGTTTTTCCCCAACGCTAAACTCAAACCGACCAGCATTGTGGACGGCCTGAGCAACACCTTGATGATCGCCGAAGTACGGGCGTTTACCCCCTATAGTCGGAACTGCACCACAGCGGGTTCACCGATCCCGCCGGCCACCGCGGCCGAGGTCGCCGCATTGGTGGCTACCTGTCCCGACAAGAAAATGGGACCGGATACGAACAGCAACACCGGCCATACCGAATGGCCCGATGGTCGGGTTCATCATAGTGGATTCACTACAGTCTTGACGCCAAACACAGCTGTGGCTTCGGGTGTCGCTGGGGTGCCCGACTGGGCAGATGTGAACCTGATGCAAGAAGGCCGCAGCGCCACGCTGCCGAGCTACGCCGCCATCACCGCCCGCAGCTACCATGCTGGTGGCCTTGTCAATGTGGCCCTGATGGATGGCTCGGTGCGGTCGGTGCGAAACGGCATTGATTTGCTGATTTGGCGAGCGTTGGGTACCCGCCAGGGCGGTGAAGTGATCACCAACGACTACTAATGAGCCGACCGGCTACACCTTCACCGCCAACATTCGCCGCAATGCCTGAGCGAAAGCCGGTAGGTCGTCGGTGCCGCGACCGGTGAGCAGGTTGCCATCGAGTACCACCGCTTCATCGCGGTAGAGGGCACCGGCCGCCCGCACATCGTCGCGGATTCCCGGCGAACAGGTCACCTGACGGCCATCGAGTGAACCCGCACTGATCAGCAACTGCGCCCCGTGCCCGATGGCCGCGACTCGCATACCCTCCTGCATAAAGGTCCGAACCACATCGACCGCTTCTTCGCGGATCCGCAATTGTTCTCCGCAAGCGCCATCCGGGAGCAATAACAGGTCGTAATCGGCTGGGTTGATCTCATGAATTGTCGTATCCGGTTCCACCCGGTAGCCGTGTTCGCCAGACAATACATGCATCCGCGGCGAGGCCAGCCGCACCTCGACGCCTTCCTCCCGCAGCCGATACCACGGAAGAAACAAGCTCAGGTCTTCAAACTCGTCCGCTAACAGAATGAGCGCCGTCATCGTTTTGCCCCGTTCTCGAATTCCGTCACACCCAGATATCCATCCTACTCCATCCATACTACTCAAACCGTTGGCAACTCGAAGCCCTTGCGGTAGTCGCGGCCGAGCAATTGATTGGCCGTAGCGTCGTCGGTCGTTTCGGTCATTGCGTCGAATCGAAGCGTCTTCCCGGTGCGGAAGGCGATATTCCCCAGGTGGCATAACCGCGTGCTCTTGTGCCCCTCTTCAACCTCGGCGGCGGGGGGTGCCTCGCCCCGAATCGCATCAATAAAGTTTTTCTGATGCAAGCCCACACTGTTCTTACCGGGGGGTTCCTTGGCCCCGTCGCCGCCTCGCACTTCCCAACCATCACCCTTGAAGATCAGCGTTCCTTTGTCACCGTGAATGCTGATGCCATAGCCGAGGTCTTCAGGCCCTTTCTTCTCCCAGATGCGGTGTTCCCAAACAAGCGTACAACCACTGGCACCCCCTGGACCAGTCGGGAACTCAAAGGTTGCAATCTGGGTATCGGGTGTTTCCTGGTCGTCGTCGTAATAATATTTGCCCCCTGCGCAACTGATTCGAGTTGGCGCGTCCAGCCCCAACACATGGCGGGCCACATCCAAGCCATGAATGCCATTGTTGCCGAGTTCCCCCGTACCAAAATCCCAGAACCAGTGCCAGTTGTAGTGGAACCGGTTGGCGGTGAACGGTCCCTCGGGGGCCGGCCCGAGCCACAGGTGATAATCCACCCCGGCGGGGACCGGTTCCGGCTTGGCGCGGCCGATACTGGGCCGGCTTCCGGCGATCCACGCTCGGGCAAACGCCACCTTGCCAAGTTTGCCCGCTTGCACATACTCCCGAGCTGCCAGCACATCGGTGGCACTGCGGCGCTGGGTGCCGGCCTGAATCACTACCTTGTATTTGCGAGCCGCTTGCACCATCCGCCGCCCCTCGATGAGGTTGTGCGAGATCGGCTTCTCAACGTACACATGCTTCCCCCGTTCGGCGGCCCACAGTGTGGCCAATGCATGCCAATGGTCTGGGGCAGCCACCACGACCGCCGTCACCGTTCGATCCTCAAGCACCTTGCGAATATCGGTCGCCACTGCCGGCAAGCTTGCAGGGTTTTTCAGAGCCGCCATCGCCGGTTTGACCATGGCCGGGTCGGGGTCAACGAGGTGGCTAATCTCGACACCCGGCACGGCAGCAAACCCCGGAATCAGAGCTTTCCCCCGGACCCGCAGACCCATGACTGCTAACCGGATGCGTTCATTCGGCTTCTGGCCAGCCCGGGTATAAGTCGCTGCCGAAAGGGTTAAGGCGGTGGTAGCGAGGAACGCGCGACGAGTGATTGCAGCCATGACCGAACTCCACGGAGAAGGAAACCCATGCCGCCGATTATGGTACCCACCTCGCTGAGCAGGCACCAGAATTGTTCGCCGAGGCCGCACCTGGAAGCCTTACTTCTTCAGTGCAGGCGGGTTCAACACCCACTCGAAAAACTGATACAGCAGTTCGTTGGATTCAGCCGTCGGTGCATGCTCCTTGCGATTGGTCATGCCCACGCGGTTGGTGTAACCCAAAAGTTTGTTCACCGCGACGGTGTGATTCAGGGCCTTCCACCGCTCGGGAGGGTCTTCAGAACCGCCCGAGACCAGAAACGGCCGGGGAGCCATGAGGGCGTGGATTTCGTGTAGATCCCGGCCGTCGGCGAGCAGTTTTTTGTACGGCCCGGTGCGCGGGTTTTGCTCGCTGGGAATACCCGGTTTACGCGGAACCTGACCCCGTTCGAAGCCCAGATACCACGGTTCCCAGTAATTCACGTTGGCGCGGGTCTCGTCGAACACGATGCCGGGATCGGACCACGCCGCACCGGCGAACTTGTCGTACAGGGCCGCGGCGAACATCGCCCACTTGCCGCCGTACGAATGACCGACGATGCCGATGCGCCCCGGATCAACGTACGGCAAACGAGCCAACGCGTTGTAACAGTTGGCGGCTTCGTAAGCGTGAAAGGACAACGGCTGGATGCGGCACTCGTCCCGGGTGGGGTAATACGTGTTCGGATCGCCACCCAGGGAGAGGGTCACGAAGCCCCGCCGGGCCAGTTGCCATGCGAAGTCGCGCTGGTCGGCCTTGCCCAGCCCGATCGGTGTTTTCGCTTCGTAGTAAACCACAACCACGGCGGGAAACGGCCCCCGTCCATCGGGAACAAGCAGGTATGCATCATCCACCCTCCGCCCGGGGGCCGTCTCGATCGTGAGGTGATGCTGGGTGATGGCTCCGCGCCGCTGCTGGTCCCGGTACTCCATGCGAGGCTTCTCAATCACTGGTGGCCACTCGCCCATCTGCGTGTGCCAGTATTTCAGGATCTGGGTTCGCCGTTTCTGCCAATCGGCCGGCGTGCGAACGCTTGTGCCGTCGTCGAATACCAAGGGGGAACGATACGTACCGAAGTTGCCTACCCACTCGGCGGGGGGAGTGAAGAACGGAGCCAATGAGGCTGGCGGATCATCGGTCGCTGGCAACCGTGTAATTCGCAGGATCTTCACGGGGGGCGTGAGTGTCTGCTTCTCGGCGGGGGCTTGCTGGATCTTCTTGACCACTTCCAGGCCCTTGACGACGTGCCCGAACGCTGCGAACCCCTGGCCATCCGGGTTACGCTGACCGCCAAAATCCAGTTCCGGCTGGTCGCCAATACAGATGAAAAAATCGGCGGTCGCCGTGTCGGGACCGTCCCGCGCCATCGAAATCGTCCCGTTCGTGTGCCGCAGCCCCGTGTCCCGCGTCCGCTCCAACTGGATTGGTTTGAACGTGTCCTTTTCCCGCTCCGGGTTGATTCCGGCCTGAATCACCTCAATCTTCACTTTATTATCCGGTTGATTGTGCAGAGTCACGGTGCGGTGGAAGCGGCCGCCGTCGTAGAACTGGCCATCCACATACTTGAGGAAATTGGCAACCGTCCGCGGAGCCTTGTCGGTAGCCAATTCCACCTCGATGTCGCCGGCCTCGGTCTGAATGCGTACCCGATCCGCCTTCGCCTTCCCTTGCGGTTCATCGCCACCGGCCCGGATTACCAAGACGATAACAATAGTTGCGGCCAGCAACTTGCGGATCATGGTTGTCTCCGAATCGTCGTTGCCAAGGCAATGGTTTTCCGGATATCGTATCAATTCCTTACCGGTTCCCCCGGCGGCGGCTCGCTTTACTGCTTGTCTGCAGTTGCATCAACCCCCTACCAATCGTTGTGCATGTTCTGGCGACTCTTTTTCACTTACCTGTTACTGGTCATTATCACGGTGGGGCTGGTGGGCGTGGTCATCTTCCAGCACGACGAGCAGGTGTTCTACGCGCTGAGCAGTGAGGTGGCCCTGGCGGTCGTGCTGGTGGTGCTGGCCGCGATCGGGGCCGCTTATCTGCTGGCGCATCGGTTGGCCCGGCCGCTGGCCGAATTGGCCGAAGGCGCCCGCCGGTTAGCCGAGGGCGATCTGGGGCACAACATCCGCGTGGCCGGCAGTGGGGTCCACTCCGCCCTGGCCGAGACGTTCAATGCGATGAGTGCGCGGCTGGCCGCCACGTTCAACTTGCTCGAACACGACAAGGAACAACTCCGCGCCATATTATCCGGCATGGCGGAAGGTGTGATTGCCATTGACGACCAGAAGCAGGTGTTGTTCGTCAACGAACGTGCCGGCAAGTTACTCGGATTCGAGCCAGCGACCGTCGTCAAGCAACAACTGGACAACGTGACCCTGCCGCCGGGGTTCCGCGAGGTCGTTGAGCGAGGGCTAGCCGGCACCGAACCGCACCGAGAGGAACTGGAATTAAAAGGGCCACCGGCCGTGTTTCTGGCCGTGTATGTGTCTCGTTTCCCCGGCTACGGAACACCCGGGGCGGTGATCGTGATCGACGACACGACCGACATTCGCCAGGCCGAGCGCATGCGGCAAGACTTCGTTGCCAACGTCTCCCATGAGTTGAAGACACCCCTGGCGGTGATCAAGTCCAGTGTGGAGGCCCTGGTTGATGGTGCCGTGGACGATATTGAGGCCCGCGGCATGTTCCTCACTCAGGTTTCCCGGGAAGCCGATCGCCTGGAAGAGCTGATTCAGGATTTGCTCAGTCTGGCGCGGATTGAGTCGGGGCATCTAGGGCTAGCGCCACAGGCAGTGCCTCTCGACCGGGCCATTACCGATTGCGTGGAACGGCACCACGCGCGCGCGGAGACGAAAACCCTGACTATGGTGGAGAAGCCGCCACCGGATGCCCCCCCCAATGTCGCCGCCTGGGCCGACCCCGATGCCTTGCGGCAAGTGATGGATAACCTCGTCGATAACGCCATCAAATACACACCCAACGGCGGTCGGATCACCGTGCGGTGGAGCGCCACCCCCGATACGGTCAGTTTTGAAGTGGAAGACACCGGTGTCGGCATCCCGGCGGCGGATCTACCCCGCGTCTTCGAACGCTTTTACCGAGTCGACAAGGCCCGTAGCCGGGCCGTGGGCGGTACGGGGCTGGGCTTGGCGATCGTCAAGCATCTGGTGCAGGCGATGAAAGGCCAGGTGCGAGCCACCAGCCGCGTCGGCAAGGGCACCACGTTCCGCGTCACCTTGCCCCGGGCCGCGAATTAGAGCGTTTTCCCCCCGCCTCAACCCGCCACTACTTTGACCAATCTACTCGATTTCCCAGATTACCTCAAAAGTTGAAACCTGCCGATTTTGCCATAAGTGCGATCAAGACTAGCCCCGACGCAGCCGATAGTTCCCCTGGCATCTTCTCAGATTACCCCATCCGCTTGAGGTTGCCATGGTGCCTGACGTTGAATGTCGGAGGCCAAAGTTCATCACCCTCTGGGGGTGGGTTCTGGCGGTAACCCAGCTGCTTTCGGCCCCCGGGCAAGCACACGAGGAACACTTACTTTCAGTTACTCGAACGACAGTACAAGGCCATCCCATCGACGAACCACCGGCCGATGTGCGACTGACTCAGGCGGTTGCTGGAAAAGCACCTTGTGCTTCACCCCCCTTTGGATCGCTCCCCTGTGAGGATCGGGGGGATCCTCGCAAGCTCTTCGAGTATACGACGCTCCGGGGAGGCACCTTCCAGGCGTTTCCCGGTACCTTGCTCTGGGAGCCGCCGCTCGCTTCCAAAGCCGAACCCCGCATGGAGTTGCTTTTCACCACCCTGGACGACACCACTTCCCAACAAACCGTCGATGGCTACATCGGGGCCACGGTGGGCATATTCCGCTTTACTCCGGCCGAAAGCCGCTGGGCCTTCCAGCTCGACTTCTTTGGTCTCGTGGGATCGCGGTTCTCAAAGTACGACTATTTGATTGCCTCCGATTATCGGGCTGGTTTGCCGATCACCTGGGCCTGTGGTCCCTGGCATGGGAAGTTTGGTTATGAGCATACCAGTACTCACCTCGGCGACGAACTGATGCTGCTCACCGGTCGCCAGAGGATTCCTTCCGTCAGAGATGAGCTGGTTCTCGGGTTGGGGCGCTGGTTTTGGAATCAGTTACGGGTCTACGGCGAGTTTGGTTACGCCTTCTTTTTCGACTCCGTGGTTCGGGATGCCGACCCGGTTCGCTTCGCCGTGGGGGCCGAGTGGCGAACGCGGGAAGCCACGGGATTGCTGGGCAAACCCTTTGGCGCGGTCCATATCGCTTTTCCTGGCGACCAGCACTATTCGGCCAATCTGACCGTGCAAGCAGGGTGGATGTGGCGACAACCGGGGCAGCGACTGGCCAACTTGCGGATCTTCGGCGAGTACTACACCGGCCGTGCGCCGTTTGGCCAGATCTTTCAGGAAACCAACCAGTTCTTCGGTCTGGGCGTGGCCATCGATTACTGATCCGGCAGGGGGCGGCTCGGACCACCCCGTCTGCTACACTATACGGCATGATGGCCACTCGTACTGCCTGCGATCTCGCCGCGGTGCAATCGGCGGCAACCCGCATTGCCCGGATCGTTCACCGCACGCCGGTGATGACCTCCGAGACGTTCGACCGCCTGGCCGGGCGGCGGGTGTACTTCAAGTGCGAGAACCTGCAAAAAACCGGGGCGTTCAAGTACCGAGGAGCGACCAACGCGATTCGCCAGCTTGATGAGGCTACCGCGGCCCGGGGCGTGGTCACGCACTCCAGCGGTAACCATGCTCAGGCCCTGGCCCTCGCCGCCCGGGTCCGCGGTATCCCGGCATATATTGTCATGCCACGAACAGCTCCCGCGGTGAAAAAGGCAGCCGTCGAAGGCTACGGGGGAATCGTCACCCTGTGCGAACCGACTCTCGCCGCTCGGGAGGAGACAGCGGCAGCGGTGGTCCAACGAACGGGAGCGCTACTGATTCCCCCCTTCGACCATCCCGATGTCATCGCCGGTCAGGGCACTGCCGCGCTGGAGTTGCTCGAAGATGTGCCCGACCTCGATGCCATCATCACACCGGTCGGGGGCGGGGGGTTACTCTCGGGTTGCTGTGTCGCGGCTCACGGCATCAACCCCGCCCTTCGCGTCTTTGCCGCCGAGCCTCTGGGTGCCGACGATGCCGCTCGGTCCCTGGCCGCCGGGCAGTGGATTCCCCAAACCAGCCCCAACACCATTGCCGACGGGCTGCTTACCAGTCTGGGCCAACTGACCTGGCCCATTATTCGCGACCACGTCGAGCGGGTTTTCACCGTCAGCGACGATCACATCCGCAGCACCATGCGCCTGATCTGGGAACGGATGAAGTTGATCGTTGAACCAAGCGGTGTTGTCGGTGCAGCAGCGGTTTTGTCCGAGGAGTTCCAGGCCTTGGCCCATCTATCCCGCATCGGCGTGGTCCTCAGTGGCGGGAATGTGAGTCTCGACAAGTTGTACTGGTAAGCGCCGCACCACCTCTTGAGCCGCCTGGCACCAGCTGCTCGCCGGATGCCAAGGGCACACCAACCCACGACTCCGCTATCAGAACGGTTCTTTGAAGGCCCCGGTGAACAAGCCAACAAATAATAACCCCAACAGCACGGCGAGCAGGGCCAGGTAGAGTTTCACGAAGAAGGCCAGCAAATCAAACCACGAGGCCAGGTTGCGTAACCCACTCATCAGGTGGGTGATGTCTCGCCCCGTTGTGGTTGTGACCCGCGCAAATGAGACCGAGGCCTTGAACAGCCAGCTAGCCAATAGGAAGCACACAATGGCGGCCAACGTATGACCGATCACCGCCACGATATGCGCCCCGTCCTTGGATAATCGCAGGGCCAGGCCAATGGCAATGAGGGTCTGAATCACTCCCGTGACAATGAGCGGGAGGCGGACCCACATCATGGCCATGGCGAGGTTGTTGATCACTTCGTTCTGAGCCTCGTTAAATTCATACTGCGGCTCCGGGTTCGCTGCCGGAACCACCGCCGGTTCAGAAGAATCGGGAGTGCTCATGGTTGGGATCTCGCAACAGGAGAATCGCGGAGTTCATGAAGAAGCCGATGCTGCCAGGAATGACTCGCTGGCTGAGCAACCATCCTACTTGCTCGCCTTCAGGAACGCCACCAGGTCGGCCAGGTCCTCGGGCGTCAACTGCTGCTCCAGCCCGCTGGGCATCAGCGAAACGGAACTCGGGCCGATCTCGGCTACCTCGGCCCGCGGGATGCGTTCCTCTTTGTCGGCCGCCACGACCACGACCACCTCGTCCGGCGCGTCCTTCTTCAGGATGCCGTTGACGGTGCGGTCGTCGGTCGTGACCACCCGCACCGGCTCGTAGCTCCGCACGAAGCTCGCGCTGGGGAAGACGATCGCCTCCAGCAGGTCGCGTTCGCTGCGGATGCCGCCGATGCGGGTCAGGTCCGGGCCGACCGTGCCGCCGACGTAGCCCATCTTGTGGCAGGCGATACACTGCGTCTTCGGGCTGTTGAAGACGAGTTGCCCGCGGCGCACGTCGCCCGGCTTCAGGTTGGCGAGCAGTGCGTCGAGCTTCTCGCGCTCCCCCTTGCGGGCCTCGGCCAGCTCGGCGTAGAGGGTCTCGGCCTCGGCCTTCACGGCGGCCGGGTATCGGTCGAGGATCGGCTTGACCAGTTCTTCGCGCACGGCCCGGCGGACGGCCGGTTCTCGCAAGCCCCTCACCAGCGCACGCCCGACGGTTTCGTCCCGCGACTTCTCGAACGGGGTCAGGAGCTTCGGCAGGTCGAGCGGGTTTGCGGCCTTCAAGGCGGCGGCGAGGGCCACGAGTTGCGCGTCGGTCAACGGCCGTCGTAGCATCACCTCGGCGGCGGCGGCCCGGACCGCCGGGGGTTGCTCCCGGTCGAGCTTGCCCAGGGCCGTGCGGAAGTCGGCGTCGGCGATCGCGAACCGCGGCGGGGCCACCGCCAGAATCGCCAGCCGCACTTCGTCCGGGAGTCGGCCGGACTCGGCCTCGTGGCGGGCAACCGCGACCTGCATCAGGTTGTAGTCGTCGGCGCTGGGCGGGTGGGACCGCAGGGCGAGCAGGTAGTCCCGGAGCAGTTCGGCGTCCGCCAGCGGCAACACGCTCAAGGCCCGGCCCCATTCGGGCGACGGTGTCTTCAGCCCGGCCCGCGCCAGGGTGCGCACGGCGACGAGCTTGCCGGCACGGGAACCGCTTCGGATCGTCGCCGTGAGGACGTCCTGCACGGCGGGGGTGGCAGCGAACTTTACGAGCCGGTCCACGAGTTCGGCTTGTTCGTCGGGCTTCAAGCGGTCGGCGACCTTGAGTCGTTCGGCGAAGTAGCCGGCGAGGCGGTCGCCCCACTGCGGGTTGCGGCCGGCGACCCACCACGCGGTTTCCCGCAAGGCGGCATCGGCCGAGTCGAGTTCGGCCAGCACGTCCGACGGCACTAGGCCGCTCTTCGGGATGTTCGAGAGGGCCGCCAGACACGCCCGCCGGACCCGCGGCGACCGGTCGTTCAACCCGTCGCGGAGGCCCGGAATGTCGTTGATCTCGATGAGGGCGAAAGTCAGGGCCGTATCGAGGGTCCGGTCGTTCGTGGCGTCGGCCAGGGCGGCGAGGATCGCGGGCACGGCCCGGGGCTGACCGATCCGCCCCAAGGCTTCGGCGGCCCGGCGGCGGGTGTGCGGGTTCGGGTCTTTCAGGCCGGCGAGCGCGTCCTTCAAGCCGGCCCGGTCCCGTTCCAGGGCGATCTGGCGGAGTCGCGGGAGCGGCTGCGGCTGCGGCTGCACCTTCTCCCGGTGCGAGCCGATCTTCTTGACCCGGTAGATCGCCCCGGTCACGTCCGGCTTCACGAGCTGCGACGTGGGGCAGCACAGCTTGTACCAGCCGCCGGTGTCCACGACCAGCAGGCTGCCGTCGGCGTCCTCGATCACGTCGGTCGGGTGGAAGTCGAGGTTGTCGGAGACGAGGAAGTCGGAGTCCTGCGTCTCGTAGGTCGAGCCTTTGGGAACGAGGACGTGCCGGCTCACCTTCCGCAGGTTGAACTGGCAGCAGAAGAGGTTGTTGGTGTACTCCGGGCCGAACTGGTCGCGTTCGAGCCGGTGCAGGCCACAGGGGGCGGCCGGACCCAGATGGGTCATCGGCGGCGTCAGCGTCGGGTGTGTCCACGGGTGTTCGTACACCGGGTCGTGGTCCTTGCCGTACACCGCCCCGTAGGTGGCATGCACGAGGCCGTCGCGCTTGCCGCCCGCCGGGTGCTGGAAGAACGTGGTGCTGAAGATCAGGTCGCCGCTCGGGGTGAAGACGACATCGACGGGGTTGTCCATGCCGCCGGTCATCACCGGTTCGAGGGCGGTGCCGTCGGGCTTGGCGCGGAAGATGTGGGCGGCTCGCGTGGCGAACGGCTTGCCGGCGACGGTGTATTCCTGCTTGGCGAAGGCCCCCTTGGTCCAGTAGATGCGGCCGTCGGGGCCGCGGTACGGGCCGTGCAGGTCGTTCGCGCAGCCGGTGAGCGTCTTGCCGTCGAACCAGACCTCTTCCTTGTCCGCGACGCCGTCGTCGTTCGTGTCGGTAAACTTGAGGATGTGCGGCGGGGCGGCGACGTACAGCGAACCGTCCAGCCACATGCACCCTTCGGGGAACATGACGTTCTTGACGAACACGGTGGCCCGGTCGAAGGTGCCGTCGCCGTTGGCGTCTTCCAGGCGCAGGATGCGGTGCGGCTTCTTTTCGAGTTGTAACTTCACGTTCTCGTTGGAGCCGCTGGAATCGGTGACGTACAGGCGGCCCTTGTCGTCGAAGTCGCAGGCGACGGGGCGGGGCACGAGGTCGGCCCCGGCGGCGAGCTCGACGGTGAAGCCCTGGGGCAGCGTGAAGGTGTGGCCGTTCAGCTTCACTTGGTGCGTGGGCGGGTCGGCGGCGGCGAGCGGAGCGGTCAGCAGGCCGATCAGAATGAGAGACAAACGGTGCATGGCGGCTCTCCCGATGGGACGGTTCGCCTCAACTGGGGTGTCAAGGAGAAGTGAATCAATCGGCCCGGGCAGCGGCAACCACCCGTTTGCCCGCCACGAGCCGAACGCCCACATTGAGCATGAGAACCACAACCACCAGCACGAAGGCAGCGGCCCAGGCCAGGCGAATTTCCTCCGAGCCGGGGGCGAACTTGGCAAAGTCGTAAACGTAAAGCGGTAAGAACGGCGTCGGTTCAGCCAGGGAACGGGGCATGAATTGCGAGCCACGCGCCGTGAGGATCAGCGGGGCGGTTTCGCCCGCGATGCGGCCGACGGCGAGGAACACGCCGGTGATGATGGCCGGCAGGGCCGCCGGCAACACAACCTTGGTCACCGTTTGCCACCGGCCGGCCCCCAAAGCGTAGCTGGCCTCGCGCAGGCTCTGGGGCACCAACCGCAAGGCTTCCTCTGTGGCGCGGATGATCACCGGCAGCATCATCACCCCGAGGGCAAAGGCCCCGGCCCATGCCGAGAACCGGCCTCGGGTGGTGTCCATCCACACCGGATACACGAACAGGGCATAGCCGAAGATGCCGATGACAATCGATGGCACGCCGCCGAGCAATTCCGCCACAAAGCGGATGGGAGCCACCCAGCGATGCGTGCGATACTCGGCGAGAAAGACCGCCGCCAAGATGCCCACGGGCACGGCGAAGACCGTGGCCAGCCCGACCAAAAGGCAGCTGCCGACCAGCGCATGCTTCAGCCCGCGGCCGGGGCTGTCGTTGGGCAGCTTCGTGAAGAAGTCCCAGTCCACGCCGTCGGCCCCGCGAATCGTGATGTAACCGAGGATGAGAAAGAGCGGTATCACGGTGAGAAGCTGGCAGCCCCCGAGAGTCACTCGCATGAGCCGATCCATCCGGACGGCCGCTCGGCGGCTGGCCAGCACCTCGGCGAGCGGTCGCGGCGGCGGTTGGGACTGGCGCTCGCTCAGGTGAACCGGTCGGGGGCGGTGAACCCGGGGCCGGGCCACCCAGCGCACGATGATCCGGGCCGCGAGGTTCATCCCGAGCGTCATCACCAGCAAGAGCAGCCCCAAAGCGATGAGCGCTGCCTGCTTCACCCCACTGGCCTCGAACAATTCCTTGGCGATCACGCTGGGAATCGTGTCGCCGGTACCATTGATGCGAAAGTCCAGATACTGCGAGTTGCCAATCACCATGGTGACGGCCATCGTCTCACCGAGGGCCCGCCCCAAGGCCAGAAAACAGGCCGCGAAGATGCCGGGCCGGGCGTAGGGCAACACCACGCGCCAGATGGTTTGCCAGCGTGTCGAGCCGAGCGCCAATGCCCCTTCGCGCTGCGAGCGGGGCACCGCCTGCATCACATCGAAGCTGACGGCCGTGATGTACGGCAGCACCATCACGGAGAGCACCAGCCCGGCGGCCAGCAAGCCCTGCCCGGCAGCCACGTTCTCAAGCCCCAGGCGCGCAAACAGGGGAGCCAGACCCTGCTTGGCCAGAAACTCCCGCCCCCAGAAGCCGTAGACCACACTGGGAATGGCCGCGAGCAGTTCCAGCAAGAACGCACAGGTCGTGCGGAGCCGCGGCGGAGCCAATTCCGACAGGAACGCCGCTGCTCCCACCCCCAACGGCACCGCCAGCATCAGGGCGATTAGCGACGTGACCAGTGTGCCGTAAACAAACACCACCGCGCCGTAAGCATCCCCATCGGGATACCACTTCGTGCTCGTGAGCAGTTGATACTTGCCCGGCTCGGACAGAATCGGCCATGCCTTGTAAACCAGGACGGCCACCAGCGCCGCGGCCACCGCCAGAACAACCCCCCCGGCCGATTGACACACGCAGCGGAACAGAACGTCGGCCCACGACGACCGGGCAGTTGGAGGGGGAGTCGCTGGCATGGCCTGAACGGTCGGATTACTCAAAGGTGATTTGCCCCAATCGGTCCGTGATCTTCTTCTGCAGTTCGATTGGCAGCGGGGCGTATTCCAGTTCCCGCGCGAACTGCTGGCCGTCGGTCGTCGCCCACTTAAGGAATTCGACGATCACCGGCCCCTTGTCCTTCGGCTGCCGGGCGAAGAGCACCGCGTAACTGATGCCGCAAATCGGGTACGACTTCTCACCCGGAGCGTCGGTGAGCGAGTAGGTCAATTCATGGAGCGAGTACGGCTCGGTCGTGGGCGGCAGTTGCATGGCGTGCTCGGCGGCGGTGGTCACGGCTTCCGTCTGCGGTCCGATCCATTCGCCCGCCCGGTTCCGCAGCAAGAGCGTCGGCAATTCGTTCCTGGTGGCGAACACGGCTTCGACGTAGCCGAGGGTCCCGGGGTTGTTCTTCACAAACCCCGCCACCCCATCGTTGCCCTCCTGACCAACAATCCCTTTGGGCCAGTTCGGCTTGGTACTCACCCCCACCTGCTGGGCAAACGCCGGGCTGGACTTGGCCAGATACTCGCTGAAGATGTTCGTGGTCCCGCTCTTTTCCGCCCGGGCCACCACCACGATATCCGTGTCCGGCAACGCCACACCCGGGTTCAGTTCGGCGATCCGGGGCGCGTTCCACTTCTGCACGCTGGGATCACGGCGGTAGATGTCGGCCAGCACCTCCCCGGTCAGCCGCAGCCGATGCCCGGCCACTTCCGGGACGTTGTAGACCACGGCCACGGCCCCCATCGTCAAGGGGATGTGCACCACGTCGCCGCCTTTCTGCCTCGCCGCCGCCACTTGCTCCGCCGTCAGCGGGGCATCGGTACAGCCGAAATCGATCGTTCGAGCCGTCATCTGCTCGATGCCATAACCCGAACCCTTGGCGACATAATCGATCTCGACGTTCTTCGCCCGCTTGTACTCGCCCGACCACTTCTGCATGATCGGGTTCACGAACGTCGCCCCCCCGCCGCTGATCCGCTGCGACGAGTGCGAACAGCCGGCCAAGCCCAGTGCCAGTGGTAAGACCACGGCAGTGGCAAACAGGCCAATGGTGCGGCAAATCATGGATTCGCTTCCGAGGATAGAACGGAATGACCTCGGTGAGCTTATCCAGAACTGCCCAACCCATTATGGCGAATATACGAATGTTGTGTGATGTTTCTGTGAAGCAACCGCCGGGGTTCTCTTCGCTCACTCATGAACGTGACGTTCCGTAACATCAGTTTATTTTAGCAAAATCGCCTATTGATCTGTTACGATGACATGCTATACTAATGTAAACTATTCGCAGGTGAGTTAATCTGATGGCTGCCGACCCCACAACCCTTGCTTCCCCTTCCCCATCGTCTCTGGCGGACGGCGGGAAGTTCCTCATTGAACAGGTGAACTTCTGGTATGGCTCCAAGCAAGCTCTGTTTGACATTGATCTCACGATTCCGGAGCGTTCGGTGGCCGCGTTCATCGGCCCGAGTGGGTGCGGCAAGAGCACGTTGTTGCGGCTGCTGAATCGGATGAATGATTTGATCGAAAACACCCGGCTCACGGGGCGGATTGCGCTCGACGGCGAGGACATTTATCTGGCCCGTGTCGATCCGGCGGAGGTGCGGCGGCGAGTGGGAATGGTGTTCCAGAAGTCCAACCCGTTTCCCAAGTCGATTTATGAGAATATTGCTTACGGGCCGCGGGTGGCCGGGGTCCGGGATCGGCAGCGGCTGGATTATCTTGTTGAGCGGTGTTTGAAGCAAGCTGCTCTGTGGAATGAGGTTAAGGATCGTCTGGGTACCAGTGCCCTGGAGCTTTCGGGGGGCCAGCAACAACGGCTGTGCATCGCCCGCGCCCTGGCCACCGACCCGGAAGTGCTCTTAATGGACGAGCCGTGCAGCGCGTTGGATCCGAAATCCACCAAGGCCATCGAGGAATTGATTGGCGAGTTGAAGCGGGACTACACCATCGTGATTGTCACCCACAACATGCAGCAGGCCGCGCGGGTGTCGGACACAACGGCGTTCTTCTTCGAGGGACGGCTGATCGAAGCCGGCCCCACGAAACAACTGTTTACCAGCCCCCAGGTCAAACAGACCGAGGACTACATCACGGGGCGGTTCGGTTGACTGTGCCGCCTCCTGGCACGGGGTGGATCGGGACCGCCCAATTGGCGACAAGCAGAACCATGGCACGACGAATCGGCTCAGTAGTCACAGCATCAAAGCGACGCACGCAGTTTGGCGGCGATCGCTTCGGGGTCGTAAACACAGCCGCCCCAGACACCCCCGCTGGCCTGTTGCAACAGGGCCCACAAGCGGGTGTCGGCGGGCAGGGCTGGGTCGGGAGCCAGATCCGGGCGCGGGCCACGCCGGGCCAGTTCCGCAGTGCCCCAGGCCGGTCCGTGGTCGCCGCTCGCATCGCCAATCAGGTCGAGGGTGCCTTCCAGCCGGGTGCGGTCGATGACGATCTGAATCCGGTCGCCGTCACGCAGCTTGCCGATTGGACCGCCGGCCAGTGCCTCCGGCGAGACGTGACCAATGCAGGCCCCCGTCGAAACGCCGCTGAAGCGGGCATCGGTAATGACCGCGACGTGCTTGCCCCATGGCAGGTACTTCAAGGCGCTGGTGAGCTGATATGTCTCCTCCATGCCGCTGCCCATAGGCCCGCGGCAACACAGCACCAGTACGTCGCCGGGGACGATGCGTCCCTCCTTGATCGCCGCGATGGCGTCCTTCTCCCGGGTGAAAACCTTGGCCGGCCCGATCTTGCGATAAACGCCGTCGGCATCCACCACACTGGGATCGATCGCGGTGGACTTGATGACGCTGCCCTCGGGGGCGAGGTTGCCGCGGGGAAACGTGATGGTACTGGTCAGGCCACGCTTTTGGGCGGCATCGGGAGACAGGATCACGGTATCGGGGTCGATCCGGTCGCGTTCGCGCAAAAGGGCTCGCAGCCGCGATCGGCGTTCACTGGTCGCCCACCAATCCAGGACCGCGCCGAGTTGTTCACCGGATGCGGTCAGAACATCGAGTTGGAGCAGGCCGAGTTCGCGCAGGTGGAGCATGACCTCGGGCACCCCACCGGCCAGAAAAACGCGGATGGTCGGATGGCCAATCGGGCCGTTGGGCAGCGCATCGACGAGGCGCGGCACGCGACGGTTGAAGTACATCCAGTCGTCCAGAGTGGGTCGCTTGACCCCGGCGTGGAAGGCGACGGCGGGGGTGTGCAGGAGCAGATTCGTACTGCCACCGAACGCCGCAAACACGGCCAGAGCGTTGCGGAAGGCCGCCTCGGTGAGAATGTCCGGCGTGCGGATCCCGCGATCGGTGAGGTGGACAAGGGCACGGGCCGAGCGGCGGGCCAGATCCAGCCAGATGGGTTGGCCGGAGGGCGACAGGGCCGCATGGGGCAAGGTCAGCCCCAACGCCTCGCCGACAACCTGGGACGTGGCCGCGGTACCGAGGAACTGGCAACCGCCGCCGGGGCTGGCGCAGGCATGGCAGCCCGCTTCCGCCGCCTGTTCGAGCGTGATTTCGCCCTGGGCGTACCGGGCTCCAATGGTTTGCACCTTGGCGGTGTCTTCATGGCCTGCTTCGCCAGCCAGCATCACGCCACCGGGCACGAGGATCGTGGGGTGATGATGCTGGCTAGCCAACGCCATCATCATGGCCGGCAGACCTTTGTCGCAGGTGGCAATCCCCATCACGCCGGCGCGGGTGGGGTGGCTGCGCATCAAGCGGCGCATGACCTGGCTGGCGTCGTTGCGATAGGGCAGGCTATCGAACATGCCGACGGTCCCCTGAGTCCGGCCGTCGCAGGGATCCGTGACCGCACCGGCAAACGGGATGCACCGCAACCGGGTGAATTCCTCAGCCGCTGCCTTGACCAGCAACCCGACTTCCCAATGCCCGGTGTGGAAACCGAGTGCGATCGGCGTACCATCCTCCGCCCGCAGGCCACCGTGGGTACTGAGGATGGTGAATTCACGGCCACCGAGCCGGGCCGGATTCCAGCCCATGCCCACGTTCTGCGTCCAGCCGAACAGGTCGCCGCTGGGAGCAAAACGCAAGAGTTCGTCGGTCAGCGGCAGCTTGCCGGCCGGACCGGGGGTGGTGGTGACCAGTTGGTACGCTTCCGCGGGGGTTTCGAAGATGTCGGAGGCCATGGGTCTCTCGTGGCGGTCAGCTCGGGGGGCCGGAGTTCTGTACGGATCGATTGCAATCAGCTTACGCCGGCCGCTCGCCTTAGGATACACAACCGAATACCATGTCCCCACCCCCTCCCACGATAGGAGCCTCACCCATGCGTTGCACTCTCGGTGTCGTGCTTAGTGTGTTGGCGATGAGCACCTCGGCATTCGGTCAGAAAATCGGCCCCGCCTACGAACAGGAGCCGTTCGGTAAGCTGCCCGGCAGCAAGGGCCAGGCCGCCAACCCCGTCACACGGTACACGCTGATCAACACGAACAACGTCATCGTGAAGTGCATCGACTATGGCGCGATCATCACCGAGATTCACGTTCCCGACAAAACGGGTAAATTGGCCGACGTGGTTCTCGGCTTCGACCAGCTTGAGGGCTACCTGAAAGGCCACCCGTACTTCGGCACGAATGCCGGTCGTTGTGCCAACCGGATCGCCAACGCCCGATTCACGCTCGACGGCAAGGAATACAAGCTCTTCGCCAACAACGGCCCGCACCACCTGCACGGCGGCAAGGACGGGTTCGACAAAAAGCTGTGGAAAGCCGAGCCGTTCCTCGGGCCCACCGGCCCCGGCGTGAAATTCAGCTACACTAGTCCGGACGGCGAAGAAGGTTATCCCGGCCGACTTTCAACCCTGATCACCTATACCCTCACCGATAATGATGAGCTGGTCATCGACTTTCGTGCGACCACCGACAAGCCCACCGTCTGCAACCTGGCGCATCATAGCTATTTCAACCTGGCTGGGCACAGCAGTGGTACCATTCTCGACCACGTAGCCCGATTCGCTGCCAAGAACTACACCCCCGCGGACGAAACCCTCATTCCGACGGGCAAGATCGAACCGGTTGCCAACACGGCGTTCGACTTCACCACAGCCAAACCGATCGGCAAGGATTTAGAGAAAGCCGGCGGTAAGCCGGTGGGCTACGACTTGAACTACGTGCTGGACAAGGGCATGACCGAGCGGCCGGAGCTGGCCGCCGTGGTGACCGAACCCCGAAGCGGCCGGGTACTGGAGGTGTACACCACCGAGCCGGGCTTGCAGTTCTATACGGGCAACTTCCTGGATGGCACCACCATCGGTAAGGGCGGGACAGCGTACAAGCAATACGCTGGCTTCTGCCTGGAGGCCCAACGATTCCCCGATTCCGTCAACAAGCCACAATGGAAGGATCAGTCCAACGTGATCTTGAAACCCGGTGCAACCTACAAGCAGACAACCATCTACAAGTTCAGCGTGTTGAAGTGAAACGACTCCGAAAAGTTCTGGGACCCGCCTCAGGAGCAGGTCGGCTAGGTGAGCCGATCGTGCGGCTCGGACCGCCGCACGTGCCTCCGCGTACCGGACGGTTCCCAGTTCGCCCTGCGTCAGAGCAACTCGGTCACTGTGGTGCGGTCGTCGAGAATATACATGGGCCGGCCGCTACCGTTGAGGAACGTGTAGCTGGGATCAATTCCCATCGCCTGGTAAAGGGTGGCGAGCAGGTGGGGCACCTTGTACGGTCGATCCTTGGGCACCTCACCCCGGGCCGAGCTGCTGCCAATGGCCTGCCCCATCTTCAGCCCGCCGCCGGCCACCAGGGCCGACATCACGGGTGCCCAGTGATCGCGGCCCGCATCGGAGTTATTGATCTTAGGGGTACGGCCGAACTCACCCCAGACGACCGTGACCACGTCGTTTTCCATACCGCGGTCGTGCAAGTCCTGCACCAGGTTGGCGATGCCGCGGTCCAGGTTCGGCAACATCCGGCGCAGTTCCTTGAAATTGGAGCTGTGGGTATCCCAACCGCCATAGCTGAGCGTGACGCAGCCGACACCCGCTTCCACCAGCCGGCGTGCGGTCAGGAACTGCTCAATACCCTTGTAGCGGTCGCGAACTTTTGGGTCTTCGTTCTTCAGATCCAGGGCCTTGCGAACGGTACCCGAAGCGATCATATCGAAGGCACGACCGGTAAACGAATCCATGCCCTTCATGGTGCCGGTCGCGTCGATTTCCCGGCGAATGATATCGAACTGACCAAGCAACGCCTTGCGGTCCTCCAGGCGAACCGCGTCGATTCCTTGGGCCAGGCGCAGGTTCTCCAGCCCGGGGCCGCTGGGGGTAAAGGGCCGGTGCGCGACCCCGAGATAACCCGGCTCCGTACCCGGGCTGCCCCCGCCCCGGAGACTGACGAACGGTGGCACGTCGTTGGCCTCGCCACTCCGCAGCTTCGACACCACCGAACCAAAGCTGGGGTGCTGGGCTGTGCGGTTGGTGTTTTCACTATAGCCGGTCATCACCAGCGAATCGCTGTGCTCATCCACCGAGATGAGCGAGCGAATGACAGCGAGCTTATCGAACAAGCGGGCCTGCAACGGCATGTGCTCGCAGATTTGTACGCCGGGCACGTTGGTGGGAATCGGGTTGAACTCACCGCGGAACTCCGAGGGAGCCTCCGGCTTGAGGTCCCACATGTCCAGGTGGGACGGTCCGCCAGGCAGATAGATCATGATGGCGGCCTTATTCGGGGTGCGCCGGGTGGCAGGATCGGTAGCGGCCCGCAACCGCAACACGTCGGCCAGGGTCAGCCCAGCTCCGAATGCGCCAATTTGAAGGAAGTTTCGACGCGTGAAACCGTCGCAGTAGCGTTGGCGGTCGCCCCAAATGGTGAGCATGATAGGACTCCAATTGGACAGGTTTAGGCGGGTGGGTTAGGTCAAATTCGGCAGGTAGGTGTTTGGAGGTATCCAAATTAGACTATCTTGATATTAGCTTCGTCACTGGAGCATCGCAATTGGAAAGTTTTTTTCTGCTACGAAGCGACAGCCAACAGCACCCGGGGTGTATTGTCTGCTCCCCGACGCGGCTCTAACATAATGACTTTCTACTCTTCAGGAGCCAGGCCATGAAAAAAGGCATTCACCCGAACTACCGGCCGGTCGTGTTCCAGGACGCGGCTGCCAACTTCGCGTTCCTGACCCAGTCGTGCGTCGAGACCGACGAAACGATCAAGTGGACCGACGGCAAGGAATACCCGCTCTATAAGTTGGATATTTCCAGTGCCAGTCATCCGTTCTTCACCGGTAAAATGAAATTGGTGGACACCACGGGCCGAGTCCAGAAGTTCCAGAAGAAGTATCAGAAATCGAACTACGCCAAAAAGACTAACCAGGCCGAGGGCCAGACAAAGTGACTAATGCTATTCGGGTTTCGGGTTTCGGGTGCGACACTGGGCCTCATTAGCCGGTGACTGCGACCGCTGCGCCGTGGCTGACTCGAAACCTTCAACTCGAAACGCGAAACTCCCATGTGGCCCGTCCTCGATCAAAAACTCACCCGCTACCGCGAGTTAGAACAACAACTCTATGATCCTGCCGTGGCCAGCGATCCCGCGAAGGCCGGTGCACTGGCCAAGGAACGCGGAGCGCTGGCCAAGCTTGTCGAGCCGTACCTTGAATTGCAACGCCTCGACACGGCTATTCAGGACTCCGAATCACTCCTCAGCGGTGACGATCCTGATCTCCGCGCAATGGCCGAGGAAGAGCTCGCCGGGCTGAAGGCGAAGCGCGACGAGCTTCGCAGCCGAATCGAGGATCAATTGCTCGTCGACCCCGCCGAAGACTTCTCCAAGATCATCATGGAGATTCGAGCCGGTGAAGGCGGCGACGAGGCCGCACTATTTGCTGGTGATCTGTACGACATGTACACGAAATACGCCCGGTTGAAGGGCTGGACCATTGAACCGATCTCACATAGTCCCGGCGACGCGGGCGGGTTTAAAGAAATTACCTTCGGCGTGGCTGGCGACGATGTGTACCAATACCTCCGCTATGAATCCGGTGGGCATCGCGTCCAACGGGTTCCAGCGACCGAGACACAAGGCCGCATTCATACTTCCTTAGCCACCGTCGCCGTGTTACCCGAACCGGATGACGTCCAGATCACCATAAACCCCGGCGACATTGAGTGGGAGACGATGCGGGCCGGAGGTGCCGGCGGCCAGCACGTTAACAAGACCGAAAGCGCGGTCCGCATCTGGTACAAAAAGGGGACGCCGGACCAGATCGAGGTGAAATGCCAGGACGAACGCAGCCAGCACAAAAACCGGGAACGGGCCCTGCGCATCCTGCGAACGCGCATCTTCGAACGTCAGCAGGAGAAGTTGCAGCAGGGGCGCGCTGATCTTCGCAAGACACAAGTCGGCAGCGGTGAACGCGGAGCCAAGATTCGTACCTACCACTTCAAGGAGAACCGCGTCACCGACCACCGCATCGGCCTGACTGTCCACAAACTCGACGCGATCTTGGCCGGCGACCTGGACCTGATCATCGGCCCAATGCGTGACCACGTGAAGAAGGAAAAACTCGCCGCTGTGACGGCCTGACTTGGAAGGACTCATGCCCGACCCCGCACCCGCAACTCCGACGCCGACCGTTTGGACAATTCAGGCGCTACTCGGCTGGACAACCAACTACCTTGCCCAAAAGGGCATCGAGAATCCACGGGCCGAGGCGCAAATCCTGCTAGCCCATGTGCTGAATTGCAAAAAGATCGACCTCGTGGTTCGTTACGATGAGGTGCCATCGGAGACGGAGCGGGCCCGCTTCCGTGAACTCATCCAACGTCGGGTTGCCGGCTGGCCGGTGGCCTACCTAGTTGGCAGCCGTGACTTCTATTTGCTGACCTTCGAGGTATCCCCGGCCGTGCTCATCCCACGCCCCGACACCGAGACGCTGGTGGTCGAAGCGCTCGCCTTCCTCAAACCGTTGACTAACCCCACAGTGCTGGATCTTGGCACCGGTTCTGGTTGCATCGCCGTCAGCATCGCCCACCAGAAAAAGGATGCCCGGGTTGTCGCCATCGACATCTCGCCCGACGCACTGGAGATAGCTCGACGCAACGCCGTCCGGCATAGGGTCGCGGATCGTATCACCTTCCTGCACGGCGACCTGTTCACCCCACTACCGCCGGGCAGCACCTTCGACCTGATTGTGAGCAACCCGCCGTATATTGCTGCTCACGAGTTCGCTGGGTTGGCCCCGGATGTGCGTGACCACGAACCGCGTGCGGCCCTCGATGGCGGTCCGGACGGGCTGACGTTCTACCGCCGCATCGCCGCCGGCGTGGGCCTTGTGCTGAGGCCCAGTGGCAAGTTGCTGGTTGAAATCGGAGCCACGCAGGATACTGACGTACGGGCAATCCTTGGCTCGCAACCAGAGTTGGAAGTCGGCCCAACGATTAAAGACCTGGCCGGCCACCCACGTGTGGTGGCAGCGAAGCACCGGCTCACTTCTGCAGAATGAGCTTCCCCCGGCGGGTAATCCGCAAACGGTAGCGCACACCATCCAATTCAATCCAGATCTCGCGCTGTTCGCCAAACAATTCCTCGGCTGGAACCACTTTTGGCGGCTGCTCACACGGCGGTCGAGCATCGTCGCTATCCTTGTCAGTCATAAGGCATCCAACCCGAATTGAGATTTGATGTCAGTAAGTAACCCAATTGCGACAATTCGTACTGAATTGGGACACTTTTTCTCTCTGTAATCTTGACACTATCCACTGTGCGATTAGAGTAAAGGTATCTTGTTGAGATTTTGTCTCATCAAGATCGGCAGTGGGATGACCGTCGCCCCACTGCTTGCAGCCTGCTCAGCCACCGTTCGGGATGCGGCCGGTAGTCCGAGGCAGTAGACCCACGGCTCACCAAACCGCTCACCTTCCGTCGCCACGCGGCTCTGACCTCGATCCGTTTCTTTCTGAGGTACCTTCATGCTGCGAAGCGCCGTAATCTCGTTTACTGTCAACGTGGTACCGGGGCGTCTGGCCCACCTGACCAGCTACGGGTTGGAAGCCCGCATGCTCCGGAGAGCGTTCACGCTTATTGAGTTGCTTGTGGTCATCGCCATCATCGCCGTGCTGATTGGTTTGCTGCTTCCCGCCGTGCAGAAGGTGCGTGAAGCCGCTGCCCGAATGAGTTGCCAGAACAACCTGAAGCAGATTGGTCTCGCTTTACACAACTACCACGACGCCAACGGCCGGTTCCCCATGGCCAATACTCCCACGTTCAACTCGGCGTTTACGCAGATATTGCCCTACTTGGAGCAAGAAAACATTGGTCGTCGGTATGATGTCACCCGTACACCGACGGATGCCAGCGACCCAGACGGCGACGGATATACCAACCTTTCCTTAGGTTCGTTGCAACTGAAGACGTACCAGTGCCCGTCGATGGTGCCGCCGCCGGTGCCGGCCGCGTTTCCCGGCTGGTCCAGCTATGCCATGTGCATCGGCAATCAGCCGAACCCGTTCTTCGCCCCCGGTACCGGCGGCAATCCGAGCTTCGATACGGGTGTGATCGTCCGTACGATCGGTGGCGGTTCGGGAGGGGTGATCCATCAACTGGGTGTCCGCATCACCGAGATCACCGACGGCACATCCAACACGATCTTGGCTGGCGAGATGGGTTTTCAGTTGAAAGACTACAATTTCAACTCCGGTCCGTATGCTGGTCAGCGGCGCGGCGGCAACACGCAGTGGGTATGGGGGTATGCCAGTTACAGCTTCGGCAGTACGGGGGTGATGTTTAACACCACCGTAGGCACACCCGCCGACTTGACGGCTCGGCTCGGTGCGTTCCGTAGCGACCACAGTGGTGGGGCCAACTTTTTGTTGACCGATGGTTCGGTTCAGTTCCTCGGCAACGGCCGCATCGATTTGCCGACCTATCAAGCGTTAGGCACCCGCAACGGCGGCGAAGTGATTCCTGGAGAAGCCTACTGAGGTTGCCCAATGCTGTTGCGATTGTCGATCCTAGCGGCGTTGACGGTTGTGATTGGCTGTGCGGATTCGTCCAGTCCGCAACCTGTGCCGGCCGAGAAGCCCACCATCCGGTTGCCCCCAGAAGTGGAGTTCGATCCGGTCAGCGCGATCCAGAAGCACCGTGCAACCCAAAAGGCTCTGCCACGATGACCGATCCCCTAACCCTGGAGTCCCCATGCCAATGATCGGACTTTGTCTGACTGCCTGTCTGCTCGGCCTGACGGCACGAGCTGGTGCCACCGACCCAACGATCCCCCCGTTGCCGAAAGCTGTCTCCAGTTTTGGGGCCGCAGTTGCCGATGGCTCGATCTACGTTTACGGCGGGCACAGTGGCAAAACACACACTTACTCGACCGAGACGACGGTTGGGACGTTCTATCGGTTCAAGCTCGAGGGCGGCACGAAATGGGAGGAACTGCCCGGCGGGCCGCAGATGCAAGGGCTAGCCCTCGTAGCCCACAACGGCACCATTATCCGCATCGGCGGTATGCAGCCACGCAACAAGCCCGGCGACCCGGCCGATAATGTGTCGCTGGCCAGCGCGGCCCGGTTCAACCCGAAAGTCAACAAATGGGAGGATCTGCCTGAATTGCCCGCCCCACGATCGTCGCACGATGCCGTTGTCGTCGGCAATACGCTTGTCGTGGCCGGTGGCTGGCAGATGAATGGAGCAGGCCAAACCCCGGACTGGTGCGACACCCTAGTGCTGCTGGATCTGGCCAAACCCGGGGCGAAGTGGGAATCCGTGCCCCAGCCGTTCCAAGGGCGGGCCTTGACGATGGCCGAGCACGACGGCAAGGTCTACGTCATTGCCGGATTGACCCCCGATGGCGGTACTTCCCACGATGTCCACATCTTTAATTTGGCAACACGTAAGTGGACGACAGCGCCGAAGATTCCTGGCGAGCGGATGAACGGCTTCTCTCCGGCGGCGGTGGTTCTGGACGGCCACCTGTATGTCAGCCCCGCCGACGGCATAGTCTACCGGCTGAGTGGCGACAAGTGGGAACCGACTGTCAAGTTGCAAACCCCACGATTCGTGCATCGCCTCGTGCCGATCGGCGGTGGGAAGGCACTGGCTCTGGGCGGTGCTTCACGCGCTGGCAATGTGGCCGAGTGCGAGGTGGTGACCCCGACCAAGGGGCACTAAGCGTTGGCCGGAGTCGAAGTTGTACACAGCGTCTGACGGCCCAGCATGGGAGTGCCGATGTACCCCAGCCGCTCACCGGCCTGGGTCGCGGCACACCACGCAATCCGCTACTTCACTGGACTAGGTGCAGGGCGAAGCCGCTTGACGTTTCGCCGACCGGCAGACCGGCTTGTGGAACACCGTCGTTCCACGACCATACACATGGGCTATCAGGCTGTACCTGCAACTCCGGCCGGTGCCACGAAAACCCGACACCATCTCCCATTTGTGATTCCTGGCTTATTGCGGTACCCCAGCCATTAGCCGCGGGGATAGGGCACGGTGACGGTGCGATTCGGGCGGGGGTTAAGCAAGACCACCCCGGCACCGTCGGGCCAGCAGACCTGCACGCGCTGCGCGACCCCACCCGGCCCCAAGCCGAAATGAGCCAACGGTTCCATTTGACACAGCGCACCGCTGCCCCCACAGATGACCTTGACCAGGATTCGGCCGGCTACCTCGGCCCGCACTACAGCTCCTCGGGCGGGGGCACCGAATCGCGTCAGGGGCCGGACCCGCAGCCAGTTGTTCGCCGTGGCGAATCGGCATTTGAACAGTCCCAGGGGTTGCCGTTCTCCTTCCCCGCGAGCAATCAGCAACTCCAATACACCGTCGCCATCAATATCACCAACCGCGGCTCCCGTTGCACAGCCTTCGGGGTCAACGGCTTCCCCGGCATCCAGCATGGTCATAACCGGCGAACCTCGAAACAGTCGATTCGCTTCCCCTCGATTGTGAAAGAAGAGTTCGTCGTGACCATCGTTATCGAAATCCGCGGCAACGAGGGTCCGAACGGCCGAGGGGAAAGCTAGCGACGCGGTAGCACGGTCTTTCCAGATGCCGTTTTCTTGAGGCACCATCAATCGGTGCGGTCCCTCACGGTTGCCCCAGCACAGGGCAAGCGCGCCGTCGGCATGAGTATCAACCGCGACAACGGCTAGGCCACACTCGTCCGGGTCAGCGAGACCGTGGTCCTCGGCCGTTTCGCAGAAGGTTCCATCGCCCCGATTGCGGAAGAGGAAATTCGGTCCTACGCCGTTGACACACACAATATCCGGCTGCTCGGCAAACAGTGGGACCGGGAGAACTCCGCCGATCTGTCCTCGGCGTGCCAGGCCTAACGCGGGAGCCAGGTCGGCTATGGTTCCATCAGGGCTGAGTTCAAACAACTGTAGTGGATTCGGATGACTGGCAACGAAGAAGCCATACCGACCCACGCCACGGCGATCGATCACAGCGGCTCCGCGGGCGGCATGTTGCCCGGTAACCGCAACTGAGCGCGGTCGAGCGAACAGATTGGCCCAGGTGCCGTCCAATTGGGCCTTGAACAGGCGATCAAAGTTGGGGTCAGCATTGGCCAGGTACAGTTCTTCCCGACCATCGCCATCGACATCGCCCGCCACCAAGCCCATCGCTTGCTGCTCGGCATCCGCCAGCTGCGGCGGTGCCACATCACGGAGGCAGTTGCCGGTCCATTTCAACACCCGATTGGGACCGGCAAATCCCCCAACGACAAATTCGAGGCGGCCGTCGCCGTCCACATCGGTGACAGTAACTCCCGAATACCAGCCGGGCGGGTTATCGGCTATCAGCGCGGAGATGTCCTGGAACATGCGACACCCTTGCCGGTTGACGCGCAACGCACCGGCCGTCTGTATTCACCCTTTGCCCAGCCGCTGGAGGGCGCTTTTGGCATCCCAGTACAACGAGTGCCCCTCATAGGCAGTCACGGCGTTGTAGAACTGGATGGCATGTGGGTGGTCACCCATGGCCTCGTAGCAGCGAGCAATCTGGTAGAGCGTATCCGCCCCACTCTTGTAATACTCCTTGTAAGCCGTGTAGCAGTGCAAGGCGTTCTCGGGCTTGCCGAGTTCGTCCAGGTAGAGTTGTCCGAGCAGTTTGGTGGCGGTGTACCAGGCTTCCTCCTCATCACCAGAGCCTTTTGGGCTATCAAAGTGAATGTCTTCCAGGACTTTTAAGCCTGCCTCTCGCTCACCGCGACGGAGCAGGAGCCGGGCCTCGACTAGCCGCACCCCGTTACTGTCGGGTTTCATGATCCGGGCCAGCTTCGCCAGATGCGTCGCCCAATCGAGTAACTCGATGCTGTCATCCTTGGCGTTGAGCACGGCCATGGCCTTGTTCACGCAGTAGCGAACATCGAACCATTTGGCCACTCGATCCTTCACCTGCTCCAGCCGTTCCGGTTCAACCGAGTAATAGAAGCTATCGCGTTTACGGAGCAAATCGGCATCGGTGCTGTCGTAGGTCAAGGCGGTTTCGGTCATCAGCAGGGCGTTCATGGCATCATGCGTCTTCCCGTAGAGCTCGGCGAGCTTCCGGTACGTCTCCAGGGCCGCGGAGCCGCCGTCTTCCTGGTACTGACGCAATTCTGCAATGGCAGTCTCATAATCGCCGGCCCGATCCGCCAAATCCGCGAGCTGCCGCAATGCCTCGAAGTAAAACGGCCGCTGGTCGCGGGGCAGGTTGCGAACCCCGACTGCCTGACCCACCTGCTTGGCCATCTCCAATGACTTCTTCCGGTTGTCCCAATCGTGAAGTTTCTCGTAGATTTGCGCCAGCTTCATGTAAATTCCCGGAGCCCGCTCGGGGTTGCCGCGACCTGCCATCCGCAAATAGCTCATGCCCCGTTCACGCCGATCGGGATCGGGATCATCCACTAGCGCCAAGCCCAGTTGTTCGACGAAATCGTAGGCGAATTCCTGAGGTGGTTTGCCGTCTGGGCTGATCGCAGCAATGAACTCGCTTTCGGTGAGTTGGCTGTACAATACCGTGCGGTATTCTTTGGCAACCAAGTGCCCCGGTTCTGCTGCCAGTTTGCGTTCGACGGCCGCAATGGCCTCGATTCGGCGGCCGGGTTTGTTCAATTCGGCCCAACCCAGTCGTTCCACCAGCCGCGGATGAAGCCGCAACGCCAGGTCCCACGCATCGAAGAGTACCTGTTTGCGAACCGTCGGATGATAGCCCGGCGTCTCGGGATTCAATAATCGTGCCAGAAGGTCCGCTGCGGCGTCGTGTTGCTTGGCATGGAGCAACGCAATCACCCGCAAGTAATCCACCCGGGCCTGGTAGGTGGGTTTCTTCCGTTCCACCAAATCCAGGAACCGCTCCGCTTCGGTTCGTTGCTCGACAGTGGGCGGCTGAGCCAACAGCGACGCAGCCCGATCGAGGCAGAGACCAAAATCGAGGGACTCAACCAGTTCCGGGTCGTTGTCGAGCTTGGTCAGCGTCAAGTTCGTGTGCAGAGCAAGCAGCCCCTGCTTTGCCAGGGGATTATTGGGATCCAGCTCGAGGGCCCGACGGAAAAAGCCCAGCGCCAGCCGCAATTGATCCACGTTCAGGTAGGCAAATCCCCGCACCACATGCTTGAAGACGGACAGGGGATACAGGAACCGGGTGGCGTACAGAAAATAGAGGAGGACGGCCACGAGATAGGCAACTAATTCAACTTCCTGGCTATCCGGGCGGCTCCGGATCCACAGTTGCAGACCCACACCGAGCATGGCACACCAAGCCATCACATCGGCAATCGACTCATCGGCATCGGCGCAGAACACCAGCAGGTAAAAGAAGGGCAGCCCCAGGAGAATGTACCAGCCCAGGTGGCGCTGCGCGGTCTTGTCCTCGAACCCCGGTAGCATGTCAATGTAGTGACCGGCCAGATACATCACGATCGCGGTCAGGGCCATACCGCCCCAGAAACGCCAGCTCGGATCGTCTACCTGGCGAAAGCGATACAGCCCAAAACCCAGGATGATGCCACCCAAAACACAGTAGGTCAGCCAGTCGCCGGGAAGGTTACCTTTGTTGGGATCGTCGTTGGCAAGGTTGGCACTGGTGAGGTGCTTAATATCGTCAAAGCTAAGACCGAAATATCCGGCCAGCTGACTGGCCCACGGTTCAGCTCCGGGTGTGCCCGACAGCACACCAACCACCACACCCCCCAGGATACCCGTGTAGATGAACGTCGGGCTTTCCAGCAGCACAACCAGAGGGAATGCCAACCAGTTGTGCCCCGGCCGCAATCCCCGGGACAATTGCAACACTGTGCCACCGATCACGGCCAAAATCAGGCCGGCAAGCACCCACCCCACCACCCAAAGGATGTCGATGCGAGCCGCCCGCGGTTCGGCTGGCACCTGCAGGGCGAAGAAAACCCACAACCCCAGAAACAAACCCTTGAGAATGTATTCATTACGATGCCAAGGACTCATGGTGGCAGGCACTCGGGAAGAAATGGCCGTGATACCGTTAGGTCGCCGGAAGGTCAGCGCGGGACCGAAAGCATTCACCCAAGCCGTTGAACCCGGAAGGTAGGGGCACAGTTGGGACCAAGGTTAGAGTCACAGTGAACATAGGGCGCAGAGTGCCAACCAGAAAGAGGGTGGCGAAGCCTTCAGGTTGCCACGCGGTTTGGACCCGCTCGGACTTTTCGCTCGAACCACCAGACGAGACGAACCCCGCCCCACGCCAGGAAGGCCACGATCCAGTGGCCCAGGAGGGCAGCAGCACAGAGTCCCCCGACCAGGGCGAACTGTTCCGGCCAGGTCGCCGCCGGAAAACGGATGAACAGAACCGCAAGCCCGATCATGCCGATCCCCCACACAATTGCCGTCGATAACGGCCACACCCACAACGGAGGAACTGCCGCCGGGGGAGCCACAACCGGCTTGCTGAACTTTACCGCCGGATCGGCCGGTGGCAGCAATGGCATCTCCGGGGGCTTCGAGCGGCGGGGGCTGAACCAGCCATACCCATCGATGTTCCCGATAAGGGGAGCGGGTGACAGAAGTACCCGGATCGGGGGCAACTCGGCGTTGGTTGTGCGGAAGGTCAGTTCGTTGCTATCCCCCGGCGGCCAGCCCTGATCCCGGGCCAAGCGGAGCGTCCAGCCAGCGGCTGCTTGCACCTGCACCGTCTGGGACAACACCTTGGCGTCGAACAGTTTGGGGATCACCCCATCGAACGTCATAGGTGGAGTCGCTCCCGGTGCAGATCGATCGAGAGTACCAATCCACTCCAGTTCCCCTTCGCGGGCCTGCTTGCGTCGCCAAACTTGGACCCGGTCGGCGGTTTGCGACCACCCCAGCAGATCCGTGGCACGGATCTCCAGTACCCGGACTCCTGGCAAGCTAAACTCGACCAAGGCGGGGGCAGCGGCGGCCGACCAGCCGAGAGTGCCCACTGCAACTGCCCGGTTGGGACTGACCCGCCAGGTTGTATTCACCGTCATGGCCGGCAACTCAGGAGCACTCCGCAGTGTCGGCCGCAACTCGGGAACACCACCCACAACCGGGCGAAATACTCGGAGCGGAGTAGTGGGATCGAGTCGAAGTTCCGAGACGGCCGCAAAGTCGCGAGTTAGCGCATCGGCCGTGAAATCGATTACCCACGACCGGGGCAATTCCTCAACAGTCACACCCCGGGTTCGCAGCCCATAGACGGCATCCAACTCAGCCATCGTCCCAGTTGCCACCCGTGGGAATTGCAGCACGGGCTGCTGCGTGGGTGCCAGGCGGGAATGACCCGTTAGCACGACCAAAAGGCGGCCCGTGGTGGGTCCCTGGAAATCCAGCCGCAGTGGCCAGAACCCGTGCTCGTCGGGGTCTGGGCCGATTTCCCAGTCGCGCAGTCCCACCGTTCCACCTTGTTCCAACGGCCGAACAAGCACACCCAAAAGTTCCACGTTCCGGGGCAGATGAACTTGTAGCGAGGAGATGGTACCCTGCTCGATGCGGACCAGATAGCAAGCGGTCAGTTCGGTCCCCGACTCACTTACATCCCAGACACACCCTTCGCGGATCTTGACTGCGGCGGCCGTCGTTTCCAAACCTTCCCGCCAGCGAACTTGAATCGTCTTGATTGCCCCAAAATCGCTGACTGTACGAACCCGCTCTCCCGGCATGGTGATGCGTTGCCCCAGTCGCCCCACGGTTTGCACCTGCGAGACGGTTCCGGGCAGGTCGGTTGTAACCCGGGTCAACGGGCATTCGGGAACCCCAAACCGCAGTTCTCGCTCGGCACCGGTGCCAGTGATGGGAACAGTAAAGCGTGCTTCAATCGTAAAGCGTCCTTGGCCGGGTAACGGAATACTGTAAACGCCAGGCCGGGGAGCAGTGGGAAACGCAGGTTGGCCATTCAGAGTCACCCGCTCCAGCCGACCCTCGGCCAGCGGAAGGGTCACCAGCGACTGACCCACGTCAAGGGCATGAACGGTGAGATTGGTCGTCACCCGGGCCGAGGAGTCATTCACCTCGATCCTGTAATCGGCAGCCGTTAAAACCACACCCGGCTGAGCCGAATAGGTTGAGGACTCGAGCCGATCCAGTACCGCTTTCGAGGTAATGATTGTTTCCCGCCCCTCTTTGTCGGACAGGATCACGACGAGAGCTGGAGCAAGCGGTTGGGCAATAGTACTGGTCACGGAAACCAGACCGCCAAGCACCAGCAGGACCAGCCCGACCGGTACCAGGCGGCGACCACGGATAACCACCATTGCAGCAACGGCCAGTACCCCGATGAACAAAGGCAATGTCATCGCCCGCTGCCACCATGGAGGCCCCAGCAGGAAGAGGATTCCGGCAAGTAGCAAGCCACCGATGGAAACGACACCCACCAGCGGATGTTGTTTCTGTCCCCCGATCCAGGACAGTACAATCACCGCGACTGTCAGTACGATGCCAACGACATGGGCCAACCGTGTCGAACCTACCCGAACTTCCTCGACCGTGGACTGGCAGACGATTCCCACACCCGTGGTCAGCAGGGGAAGTTCGTCCAGAAGTGTCGGAAGGTCGGCGGTTGTACCGCGTTCCCAGGGCAGTACGGGCCAACCCGGGAGCACCTCCGGCGCAAAAATCCACCAGCGGCGAGCTGAAGCCGATTCGCCCGGAAGGGTTGGCTCTTGGCTGCGCACGATCCAAGCGGGGCCAACCGGTTTCATTGGCAAACGATAATGCAGTTCGAAGCGAGCTAGCCCGCTGTCCGGGAGAGGCACTTGCAACACCCCCTCGGGATCAACCACACATTTGCCCGGTTCGACCACCCGACCCTCGACCAATGCCACCTGCAGGGACGCACCGGCCGGGAGTTGCACCGGCAGGTACCGATCGCCTCGGGATGCGGCCAATCCACCAAACACCACCCGTGCATCCGTAAGCGACTGCACCGTGCTAATCAGGTACAACCCTTCAAACTCCCACCCTCGGAGGCCACTTGCGGGTGTTGCCATGGAAGAGCGTGGCGGGACTGACTCGGTTGCTTGAGGGGGCTTGGGAGGCAATTGCGACATCGGCATGAGGGTGAGTGAGCCATCCGGATCGCTACCGCGATAGCGGAAAACCGCCTGTGCTCCCGCGGGAGGGAATGGCTCGAGCACATCCAGCCAGCTAGCACGGATACAACCCGCTCCCGGCCGCGCGTCGAGTTGCCAGTCACTCCGGTGGAAAACCGCCAGCACGCCAACCCGCTCAGTAGCTCCTTGTGGTGTGAACCGCGGGAATGGCACCGTCAGCGAATCAGCCGCTAACGGAGGACCGCGGAATTCGAAGACCAGCTCCGTCGTCTGGCCAGTGACCAGGGGCCGGGCGAATTCCACCAACACAGCTCCAGCGGTGAGTTCGGAATACCCGATCAGGTCGTCCGGCGTGGACTGGACACGGGTGAGTGAGTAACCAGCCGGTGACGTCACGCCGAACTGAAACACCGGGCCACGCCGAACCCGGATGCTCATGCGAACCACGGCATCGATTCGGCCGGACTCGAATCGCCAGGCAATCTGTTCGGTCGTAGTGAAATCAGCCTCGGCCAGTGCTGTCCGAAGAACGGGAGGACGGCGAAACCGCTGGACCACCCCGGCGGGTGTCAATGTTCCAACGAGGCTCAGCATTCGGGTCTGATCGGGGAGAAGCTGCGAATCGGTAAGTCGATAATCGCCCGGCTTCCACTCGACGAGCTTGAGCCCGGGGGCCATGCGCACCTCAAGCGACTCAGCAAGCAAATGGCCGGTGAGGGGGCGGATCATTGGCAATGGTAGTCCGGTGGTCGGCATCGGAACCGGAACTGGTGCAACGGCGCTAATCAGCACCTTCCCACCGGTGCCGGGTTGGCGCAGCGTCACCCGAAGTTGGCGGCTAAGATTGAACCAACCGGTCGATTCAATGGTCCAAGCAGCCCGGTTATTCACCACCACGTCGCTGACTTGTAACTCAGGGTCCAACGCGAACGTCCATTCCCGAACCGTTCCCTTGGCTGGCCGCAAATCGTACTCAAAAAGGCACGCGACCTGGCCTGGGAGCAAGTCATAACGAGCTACGAGTGACGCTGCGGCGCTCACCTTGGGATTGGAAGCCGAGCGAACGGCGAAATCTAGCCGACCGCGACCGCCAAAGTGGAACTGCCACAGCCAGCGCCCCGGATCCCCAGGAATGGGAAAGGGGCCGGTCAGTAACACCTCGGAAGCCGTCGGAGTCGGCACCTGATCGGAAGGCAGTTCCAGTAGGAGCGTGGCACTGGGTGTGGCCGGGAGACGCAGTTCGAAGCGGCGCTCACCCGGTTCCGTGATACCCGTGGCCGACCAGTGGAGTTCGAGTGTTTGCTCGCCAGGACGATCGACCCGCACGGCCACCCCGGCACTACCCATTGGGCCACCCACGATGGCCTCGCGGTCCGGGCCCCAGCTGGCACGAGACAGCGCTATCCGAAGCGGGTCGAGGGGCAACCAGCGGGGTTCGCTCGCCGGGTTAACCACCCCAAGGCGGGCAGTTCCAACCAGATCACCCTCGACAAGGCTGGCCGTCAATTGGATGCTGGTGAGTCGAGGAATAATTCGGGCTTCGGCCAGTTCCCGCGCGGCCCGTTCTACCCGCGCCTCAAACTCCGCACGTGGCATCCGGACCAATGGTTCCGGCCCCAGTTGCTTGAGCAATTCGGGCAACATGGCCTCAGTGGCGCGAAGTCGGCGAATGGGGAATGGATCTTCGGGGGGCGGAGTTTGGGGCAGAACTCCGCTGACAGGTCCGGTCGCTGTGGGAGCGGCGTTTGGCTGCGGGCTAGCCCGGTTCGTTGCCGAACCCAGCGCCACTGCCAATCCCAGGACAACTAACACGAGCGACCACCGGGGCATGGGATCAACTCCCCCCGGCCGGTACCGGCGTGGTACCACCGGTACCGAGCACAGCCGCCCGATTTCGCGCTGACGACGGTACTGATGGTGCACTCGGGAGCGGACGGCCTCGGGCAAAGCCGGGTAGATACGTCACCCGTCGCCGGTACAACCAACTGACACCAACCTGGATGAGCAAGACGACCAGGGCCGCAGCCAAACCCGCTTGGGCAGCGATTGCAATCTGAGCCGTTGGCTGAGCAAAAAGAACCGCGGCCAGGGCAATCGTTCCACCCAGGACAGCCAGTACCAAACCCACAACACCTGCCGGTAAACGGCTCAAGGCGAGAATCAGAACACATGCCAGCACTGAAGCGGTAACAATCAACCCTAGTTGGGGAACCCGGTACACGGTCAGCGCTCGCGGGGCCGTTTGATAAGCCGTGATTGATTCTCCGCTGGGGCTGCCGGGATCTTCGCTGCTGCGATCGCCGCCCGCCCGCAACCAGCGTTCCAGTTCCTCCAAGCTCGTCGTCCCCGCGACCAAGCGCCCATTCTGGATCCGCCAGATCACTTCCGGGCTGCCTCCGCCCATGAAGAGCGGCACGACACCGGGTGCCACGGTTACCTGCCAGCGAACCGGACCAATGAAAGCAGCCGTCGGTAAATCCGGTGGTAAGCAAGTCAACTCACCAAAGCGAGACCGCTGAGCGGATAATTGATACCGCACCTCGACCAGAGTCATGCGGTCGGGCTGCGGCTCCGGCAACGGGATTCGGTAGGTACCCGGTTCGGTAAACAGAACCGGTTCGACCTTCACATCATCACGGAAGAACTCCGGGGTGGCACCAGCGGATTGTTCCGGCAATTGCACCTCGAGTGTCGAACTCAGCCAGCGCCGGAGCAGCCAGCGGACCCGATAACTCGTCGTCCCGTTATCGGTGGCCCAAGTTTGAATCACCGCGCGATCGATCCAGACAGAAACACCAGTAGGAACACCCACTTCACGGGCCTCCACCACAAGCGGAACCTCGCTGCCCGTGGCACCAAGGACCAACGCTGGCAGCGTGCCGCGGTCGGGAACGACTTCAACGGGAAGTTCACGCCAGGCGGGGGCGAGATTGATCAGCGAACGGGGCACGAGCGTGTTCGTCCAGATGCGTGCCGTGGCCTCCGTTCGCTGGATTCCGACGGGCCAAATCAACCCAATGGGTATCTGCCAGGGAGTGTGGTCGTCGGGCTGGCGACCACTCGGAATCGCATAACTCAGCGACAGCGTGATTTCTCGGGCCTCCGTCTGGGGGGGGAGTATCCATTCCCCAGCTCCTAGCGTGTCGAGCAGCGGTTGGGATTTCAAACCCGCTGCGTTTGGACCACGCAGTCGAACGCCCCGGAGGAATCCGTCGGCCGATCGGAATCGGATTACCTGATTCACCAGCACTTGGCGATCCTGCACCGTCACATCCGCCCGCACTTCGGCGGTGATGTTCAGCCGCTGGAGATTCCAACTCAGAGCCACGCGGGCCAGACCAATGTCGCTTTTGCCGCTAACAGTCATCCCCGACTGAGCCGCGGTTTCACTTGGGGTAGCTAGCGGCATCAAAGGAATACCAGGTGTCACAATGAAGTCGCCGTCCCAACCGAACAACTCACCACGAATCTCGCGTCCCTCGCCAATGGTCGCCGTGACAATCGCTTCGGGTTCGTAAGCACCCGGGAAGCGGGGGAACGGAATACGAACTTCAGATGCCCCTGGCGCAAACGGAACCGTGGCCGTGAGCACGAGATCGAAGGGTTGCTTATGTCCTGCGGCCAGGCGGACGACTACCGGGGCACGATGCCCACCGGCCAGTCGTTGCGGAGCTGTTTGCCAGAATCCGCCTGCCAACCCGGGCTGAATCCCCTCGACGAGTTCCGGGGGCGATGCCTCCAATCCGCGCCATTCCGTGGGAATTTCGATGGTCACCACGTCCACTTCCGTGTGAACTGGTGTTATCCGGACCTCGGCGCGGATTCGCCAGGCTGTGTCGGTGTGGGTCAGGCTATAGACGGGTTTGACCCGCAGTGTACCCGTCAGGGGAATCGCTTGCACAGTCAGTAGCGGCAGCGGGTTGACCAGTGGGGTGGTACCGGTCGGCCCAGTCGTCAGCCGGAAGAACGCGGTGGTAACATCTTCTTCCAGCGCTCCTGGCGGAACATCCCGGCGCAAATCGGGACCGTGCTTGAAGACGAACCGGGTGTTAGCTACGGTGGTGACTCGAACCGTGCCTGTCTGCCGCAACACATTGAGCACCGCCAGTGGGCCAATCGGGAACGGACCACGGTGGGCAGGGGCTTCCGGTTTGGGACGCGGTTGCCGGGTAACCACAGTCACGACCCAGTCGGCGGCTGCCCCCCCGGTTGGGAATTCAATCGTCCAAACCGGCTTGCTGGCATCGGTTGGCTTGGAAACGGCCGGTGGTAAGGTTGGACCGGTATCCGTGGGATTGGGTACCCGTTCCACGCTGAGATCGGCCGTTGGCGGGGCCACTAACTTCCACTCGCGGGCCGTGCCACGCAGGGCAATCTTGGCTGTTGTTTCCACAACCCCTTCGGTCAGAAGGACATTGATAGTCAACTCGGCCGACTGAATCGGATCGGCCGATTGCACTGTTGTGGCCGGTTGATCCCATGTCAACTCCAGCGAATCCACCGGTCCAAGCGGGTAACCCGCCTCGTGGGGAGGGGTGGCCACCAATTGACGTACTTCCAGGCCCGGAACGCGGCGCACTTCCGGCGGCCGCAGTGGCTGGGTGGGGTCCGGTGTGCGCGTGGTCAGATTCACCCGAAGTACGTCTGGGGTCGGCGGATCGAACACCAGGGTGGTAATGGCTGCCCGGGGCAAGCCCAGTTCAAAGCCCAGCTCGGGCTTGGCTCCCCGTGGCGTAACCGGTGTTTCAAATTCCACCGTGAGGGTGTGGTCGCCTGGCGTTTCGATCAGGGCAACGAACCCGTCCTCGCTCGTTTCGATGACGGGCAGTCGGTTGTTCCCTAGCGACGCCTTGACCAGGAAGCCCTTGCGCCCGCCCAGCAGAATCGCGGTCTGCGGAACTGTCGTGCGGAAGTTGCAAGTGAGTTTCAGGATGGCAACCGGTTGCTCCCCGCGTTTCTGGATGCGCCCACGGATGGCGCAACTACTCGGTGCTTGGGGCTTGCGTGTGGCCAGTTGCTTCTTCAACTGATCGATTTGGTCCTGAAGCTTCTGCAAATCCTGGGGCGTGAGCGTGATCCGTTCGTCGGAGGAGCCCGTCACCAGGCCCAACCATTGGTAAGTGCCGTCGGGCAGCTTGACGAGGGTCGGTTCCTTGGACGGCGTCTTCAACTCGGGGAGTTTCTTGGCATCGGGTGGTTGGGCCGAACTCGAAAGACCCAACGCCACGACCAACACCAGCGCCGGTGCCAACACCAGTCGAAGCCGCGGAGGATTGCGGAGGATGGACATGGCGGACCTCATCGTGCGGTCCTCACGGGCGAACTCGACCGCCCCATCCGCTCAGTATACCCAAATTCCGCAGTCGTTCTGCAGTGTTCAACCCGGAATCGTTTCCACGGAGGGTGAGGGCTGGTGAATTGATCCGCGTTTTCCCTGCACAAGGATTAAACAGATTCCCGCGGTCAGTAAAAGGAAGGCCAGGGTATGGGTGCCGTAAACCAGTGCCAGGTCCGCCACACGGGTACCAAATAACCCCGGAACCGCCATCAGCCCACCTGCCGCGACCAGTATGGCAACCACGGTTGCACGAATCCAGCGGGGGAAATCCAGTACGACGGCATAGGCGAGCACAGTGATGGGTAGCAGCAGCGTGACCGCGTGATGTTTCCAGGTCCGTTCGCTCAGAAGCAACATGGCCAGAACAATCAAGCCACACTCGGCTGCAAACTGCCATCCTTGCCGCTGCGACCGTGGTGCGCGGCACAGGACCATCACGGCCAGGGCGAGGGCCGCAGTCCAGCCCTTCACAACCCACCAGGCCGCCGGGCGACCGATATCTACGAGGTTGTGGTACTCAGCCGGCACGGGGATATCACCGTCCGGCGTCTGGGCATAGGCGATGAAGGACGGACTGTGCGTGAACAGCCGATAAATAAACCCGGGCAACGCTTGATTCGGGTGCTCGGTCGTGATCTCGCCCTTGAGCACGGGGCGCTCGATCATGAGCTTGTACCAATCGGTCAACAACTCGGTATTGCGGTCCGGTCCATAGACCAACCCGGGTACGACAACTAGCGCTGCGACCAACCCCCCGACGCAACCACCCACCACACGCCCGGCACGCTTCCAGATAAAGTAGGCGAGAAATAACACAGGCGTGACTTTGCAGGCAATCGCCAGACCCACGACAAGCCCAGCGGCAATTTCGCGCTGGCGGCGATACAGTTCCAGCGCCGCAGCAATGAGGAACAGGATAAAAATGTTAATGTTGTTGTGCGATAAGTCGCCCAGTAACGCGGGCAGCGTGAGGAGAATGGCTGCAGCTCGAGCGGCATCGGGTAGCGGCGGCCAGGCTGCATCGTCGCCCGGGGGACCGGTCAGGCGGAAGATCCAACGACCGGCCAGGACCGCCAGAATCACCTTGGTGTAGAACCACGTCATTGCCCCGAGCACCGGAGGCAGTACAACGAACGGCCAGAGGATGATAGCCATCACCGGCGGGTTCGGATATTCATTCTTGCCCACATAGATGTTGGTTCCGGCGTGCACATCGAGAATCATCGTCCGCCAGCGGAGAAACGCCGAGCGGGATTGCTGCCCCGTGTTGCCAGGTTTGGCAATTTTCGCGGCGTACTTCAGACTCATCACCACCACGCCGACTGCCAAGGCCGTCAGGAAGACCGCCCGGAGCCGGCCCGGATGTGCGGTTTGCGTGGCGAGGAATCGGGCGAGCAGCGAGTGAGGGAGTACGGGGGTTGCCATAGCGCATCCGTGCGCAGCGGGTTTGGTAAAATTTCAACAACCAGTACCAACAATCGCGCGTGAGTAAACGTCTGGCCCAACTCCCTGGAGCCGCAGTTGCCGCCGGGCTTCGCCTGCAACTTCACTCCCGCTCAGGCGACCGGTTCAACGCTAACTCCCAGGGGGTGTGCCCCCTTGGCTTGCTGGAGCGGATCGGCCCCGCAGGAGCGAATCTGATCCGCCTTCAGTTCCGCAACTTCCAGCGGGCCAACCCAGACGATGGCCCGGCCGGTCTGGTGTGCTTCGAGCATCAGAGTGACGCATTTCTCGACACTGTAGCCAAACACTTTGCGCAGCACCGCCACAACGAATTCCATCGTGTTCAGGTCGTCGTTATGGAGGATGACCGCGTACGGCGGCTGGCGTCGCGTTGTGGTATTGGTATCGGTATCCGGAAGCACATCCGGCAGCGGATTAGCCGAGGCCATCTGCGGTCTCCGGGGCAACAAGTCAGAACAGCTCGATTATACCTCGGGGAAGCCGGGGGGAAAATGGGAACCCAGCCGAGTACTGCACCACAAAAACAAGCTCAGCGAGGCCCGCCAGGGGCTGCAGGATAACCGTGGAATGATGTGCCGGCCAGGAATGGCCTCCGCCGGCTACCCTTGAATCCGATGGGGGCAGGTCCGATTCTGATAATGCTGCCCGGCCCTCTCCGCGGCTTTTGTTCTCCGGGCATTCGGTTCTACGCGAGGGGCATTCCCACAATGGCGGACACACATTCGCGCGGCAAACTGGCAATCGTAGTCGGCGGCGGACCGGCACCAGGTATCAACGGCGTGATTAGTTCGGTCACAATTGAAGCGATTAATCAAAACCTGGAAGTGATTGGTATTCGGGACGGGTTCAAGCATCTGGTCAACGGCGACATCATGCAAGTGCGGTCCCTGGATATACCGGATGTCGCGCCGTTCTACCAGCGGGGCGGGTCCATGCTGGGCACCAGCCGGACCAATCCCGCCAAGGATCCCAAGCACATGGCCAACGTGATCGAGAGCTTGCACCGGCTGGGGATCCAGTATCTGGTCACCATCGGTGGCGACGACACGGCGTTTAGCGGCAGCCAGGTTTATGCCCATGCCCGCAAGGCCATCAAGGTGGCCCACGTTCCCAAGACGATCGACAACGACTTACCCTTGCCTCCTGGCATTCCGACCTTCGGATTCGAAACCGCCCGGCACTACGGCGTGCAACTGGCCCGGAGCTTGCACGAGGACGCCAAAACCACCACCCGCTGGTACCTGGTCATTAGCATGGGCCGCGCGGCCGGTCATCTCGCCTTGGGGATCGGCAAGGCATCCGCTGCCACCGTCACCATTATTGCTGAGGAGTTCAAGGGGAAGGAAGTGACCCTGGAGTTGATCTGCGACATCATCATCGGCTCGATGATCAAGCGCAAGGCGCAAAACAAAGGCTACGGCCTCGCCGTGCTCGCCGAGGGGCTGATGGAGCAGATCGGGGAGACCAAGCTGCGCAGCGTCATGGAGGAGCATCCCGGCAAGTTCGGTAGCATTGAGTTGGATGCCTTCGGTCACCTGCGGCTAGGCGAGATCGAGTTTGGTCGCATGGTCCGCACCATGCTCACCACGCGACTGCAGGACCTGGGCCTGAAATTCGACATGATTGACAAGGACCTGGGCTACGAGTTGCGCTGTGCGGATCCCATTCCCTTCGATGGCGAATACACCCGCAACCTGGGCTATGGGGCGGTGAAGTTTCTCCTATCGCCCCAAGCTGAGGAACACGGTGTCGTCATCACATTCGTGGGCGGCACGATGATTCCGCGCCCCTTCGAGGAGATGATCGACCCGGTCACCAAGAAAATGCGGCCCCGGCTGGTGGATGTCAATGGCGAGACCTACGAGGTGGCCCGCCGCTACATGATCCGCCTGGAGAAAAGCGACTTCGATGTCCCCAGCCGCCTCGAACGATTGGCCGACGTGGTGAACATGACACCGAATCAGTTCCGCGAGCGCTTCGAGTACGTGGTGCGTTAACCGCGTCCACGGCAACCGGTGTCACGCCTGGTGCCGGTTGCCTCTGGCCCGATCGTTCATCCCGATTCGTCACAGCCTGGCCGGGTGGGGCAGGTGCACTGCCAGCCCCGCCACACGGGCGAGCACCGCACGATCCGAGGGAATAAATCCCTGGTCCCCGGATCGTATCTGTCAGAAGGCCACGGCTTCTCCAAACAATTCTCGGCCGCAATCCCAAACCCCAGCGGGGGCTCAGTCATGTGGTACGGCTTGCTTGCGGATCTGGTTGTTACCATTCATGTTGGCTACATCGTCTACGTTCTCGCCGGACAAGTACTGATTATCCTCGCGGCTCCACTGCGGTGGCAGTGGGCCCGGAACCCCTGGTTTCGCTTCACGCATCTGGCTGCAATTGGGATTGTCGCTTACGAAGCCATCTTCAAACTGCGTTGTCCTCTGACCGTCTGGGAGGAGCAACTCCGCGCGCTAGCTGGTCAGCCGTTCGATGGCAGCGAGACATTCCTGGGTCGAGTCTTGCACGACTTGATGTTCATCGAGAACCAACCTGAGATTTTTTTCACCACGATGTACATCGCCATGTTGATCCTGGTGATTCAGGGCCTGATTATGTACCCGCCGCGGTGGTTCCGGTTCAGCGGAAAGCCAGCATCGGTCACAGTCTCTCCTCCAGCTCCGCCACGATGAAAGTGGCCCGAGCCGTTCGCTCTTGACAGTGACGGCAAAATCCCGCACTTTCCGTCAGCTTCATCGGCCAAGGAGGGCCAGCGTGACCGCAAGTGTTGTTTCCCGGTTTTCTCTCGCTGTTCAGGCCGTGCGTGTGAAGCTCCAGTTGTTGCGGGCTTACAATACGTTCTGGCCGGCTGCGGTGCGGGGAGGCCGACTCTTACTCCAAGGCCGGCTGCGGGACTTTACGCGCAAACTGTTCAACGAACTCCCCGATACCTGCGCGACGATTCCGGTTACCGCTGCCCGCACCGGGCCGCATTTGTTTTTAGCCGGCCATGTCCTGGGGCTAGGGGGTTACGATCATCTGGTGTTGAACGTTCTCAAGGGCTTGACCGAAGCGGGCGTCCATGTGTGTGCTGATCCGCGCGCCTGTTTTCGGAAGCAGCTTGTGCCGCTCGAACTCCGGCCCACGCCCCGGCGACGGAAGCGCTCCCACCCCCGGCTCGCCATCGCCCCGCCCCATCTGTTACGCCGGTTCCGCCCGGATCAACGGACGGCCGCGTTCACCATGTGGGAAACCGATACTCTCCCAGCCGACGGAGTGACACAATTGAACCGGTGCGGCCTGGTCCTCGTGCCTAGCCGCTGGGGGGCCGAGTGCATCCGGGCCAACGGCGTGACCGTGCCGATCGAGGTGGTACCACTGGGGCACGATCCCGAGGTATTTCATGCCAAGGCGAACCAGCCGGCGCTCAGGCAGTGTACCTTTGGTACCGCGGGCGCGCTCGACGAGGGCGGTCTTCGCAAGAACGTTCAACAGGTGATTGACCTGTTTCGCCAGGCCTTTCCCACCCGCTCGGATGTGCGCTTGCGAGTGAAGATCACGCCCAATTCACCACCGGTGAACACCTCGGGCGACCCCCGCATCGACGTAATTGATTCCCACCTCTCGCCCACGGAGCTGGCCGAGTGGTACGGTTCCCTATCGGCCTTCGTCAATGCCTCGGCCGGCGAGGGCTTCGGCTTGCACTTACTCGAAGCGATGGCGTGCGGTGTTCCGCTGATTTCCGCTCGCTTCGGTGCCGTCGGGAGTTACTTTGATTCACGTGTCGGTTACGAGGTGGGGTATCGGCTCGTTGAAGCGCGCAATGCCGTGTATCAGGGGTTGTGGTCCGATCCAGATCCGGCCGACTTGATCGCGCGAATGCGTGAGGTATATGCCGACGGGGAGCAGGCCCGCCGACTGGGGCAGGCCGCGGCCCAGCGCGCACGTCGCTTCCGCTGGGAAGACACCTTGCGGCGGCTCGTTGTCGCGTTGATCCGTCATCGCTTTATAGCCCCCCGACGATCCCCATAAGCACGGCCAGAATCGTCAGGATCAATAGCACCATCCAGGCCGGCGAACGACGCTGCGGTGGCCACGGCAGGCCTCCATCATCACGGATTTGCTGCCACGACCTGACCGCGTTCAAGCCGAAGCGTCTTCGTGACCGACCGTGGCAGTTCCTTCCGGTCGTGGGTCACGAACACAAGTGTCTGGTCGGCAGTCAGTTCGCGGTCGAGCCAGTCGCGGCAGCGCTCCATCATCACGGTATCCAGCGCCTGAAATGGTTCGTCGAGAATCAGCAGGGCGGGCCGCTTCACCACGGCGCGCACGAGCAGTACGAGCCGCTGTTCCCCGGTGGACAAGCAGCGAAACGGCCGATGTAACAGATGCTGGATGCCAAAGGCGGCAAATAATTCCCGCACTCGGGCATCTTGCTCGGCAGTGGTCGGTGCATCGGCGAGGGCGTCGAAGAACCCGGTGGCTGCCGTGCGCTCCGCGGTCAGAGGCTGGGTGAAATACAGGTGGAACTCGGGCGACACCAAGCCGACGTTTCGCTTGATATCCCAGATGGATTCACCCGTACCCCGTTGGCGACCGAACAGCCGGATTTCGTTGGCATAAGCCTGGGGGTGATCGCCACAGAGCAGGCTGAGGAGCGTCGTTTTTCCAGAGCCGTTCGGTCCAATCACCGCCCAGCGCTCACCGGTTCGTACGGTCCAGTTGATGCCATTGAGAATCGTGTGCTGCGCGTGCGCCACCGTTACATTGCGTAGCTCAACAACTGGAACACCCGGCGAACGGTCTTCACCTCCCGGCGAACCGCGGACGGCTTCTGGTGAATGGCCGACACTCTCCGGCTGTTTCCGGCCCAATTCGAGGGTATCGGTGACCCAGTTCGGCACGAGGTCAGCGCGGCAAATGAGTACCAGCCGCATTCCCTTGCGGATGAATCGGCCCAGAAGGTCCGTTAAATCGGTGCGGCCGGCAGTGTCCAGGCCAATGAAGGGATCATCCAGAATGAGCAATTCCGGCTTCGCGAGGAGCGCTCGAGCCAGCCGCGCCCGGCGCGTCTGACCATTCGAGAGTGTCAGAAAGGGCTGGGCAAGGTGATCGCGCACGCCGAGCTGCTCGGCCATGGCAAGAACCTCAGCCGACGTGGCCGCGATCCCGCTCCGCAGAAATTGTTCAAGCGACAGCGGGTTGTCACGGTCGGCGAACTCGAAGCGTTGCTGGTAATAATGTCCAACATACGAGAACAGCCGCGACTCTTCCTTGAAGCGAACCTGAGCGATCACCTGCGACGGATAAGCAATCGATCGACCGGCCGCGCGGAGTTGATCCAGCAACGGCCACCGCAGAGTTCCCACGGACACCGGATGCTGACCGCAGAGGAGTTCAGCCAGGGTCGTCTTTCCCGTCCCGGTCGGTCCCACGATGGCCCACGTATCCCCGTCCTGAATTGTCCAGTTGAAGCCGTCAAAGACCACAGGCCCGCCCGGCCGGACGAAGGTAACCTGCCGGAGTTCGACAAGCGGCTGCCTCATGCCCGCGACCCTGGCAACAATTCGGCTGCCCCCTCGGCTAGCAGCATCGCGGCCAACTCCTGGCCCACGGCCAACGGCGTAGCGGCGAGTCCCTGGTGGGTCGCCACCACACGACGCTTGCCATCCGCTGACAGGACCGCAGCCCGGAGCGTCAGCAGGCCATCGGCGACCTGCGAGGTGGCTCCGATGGGCACCAGGCAACCGCCGCCCAGAGCCGCCAGCATCGCTCGCTCGGCGGTCACCCGGGCGAACGTCTCGGGATCGCGGAGAGCCTCCACGAGATGTCGTGTCATCCCATCTGCTGTGCGACATTCCAACCCGATGGCCCCCTGCCCGACGGCCGGCAACATCCACGATGGGTCGAGCCGTTCCGTGATGCGATCAGCCAGCCCGAGGCGAACCAACCCCGCCTCCGCGAGCACGATCGCGTCGAGGTTCTGCTCAGCGAGTTTGCGAAGCCGCGTGTCAATATTGCCGCGAAGATCAACCAGCTTCAGATCGGGCCGTCGATTGAGCAGTTGCGCTCGACGCCGCAGACTACTGGTGCCGACCAGCGCTCCTTCAGGCAAGTCGTCAAATCGGCGGTGCTTGTGGGAGACGAAAGCATCGCCGACGGGGCCGCGGGGCGGTACCGCGACCAGTTCCAGTCCTTCGGTGGGGAGAGTCGGCAAATCCTTTAAGCTATGAACAGCCACATCGACTTGGTCAGCGAGCAGGGCATTCTGAATGGCTTTGGTAAAGACTCCAAAGCCACCCATCGCGGCCAGTGCGGTGGCCTGGTCGCGATCACCATGCGTCTCGATGACGACCGTTTGCACCGGCCGCGGAGCGATGACCGGCCGCAGCCGCGCCGCCACGTGGTTCGCCTGCCACAGAGCCAACGGGCTTCCCCGCGTGCCCAGTCGGAGGGGAGATGTCGAAGCCATGAACTCATCGTAAGGGGCACCCCGCCGAAAGCCTACCCGTTCCTCCACCTGGAGGAGTTCGCTCGCCGCTGAAAAAGCAAACGGTGCAACTGGCGATTTAGCAACTGCCGGGTGCCTGATTTGCCCTTAGCCAGTCCCGTAACCGGGCCACCACCTCGGTTCGTGGCAGCGAACCCGTTTGCAGTCGCGTTTTTTCGGCCGGGTCGCGGTCCGCTTTCTCCAGGGCAAACCAGACCGGCCGGAGTCGGTCGGGATCGTCAGCGGAGCGGGGGAACACATGCCAATGCAGGTGGGGGACGAGGTTCCCCAACAGCTCGTAGTTCAATTTGTGCGGGCGAAAGCAGGTTTCGATCGCAGCCGCAAGCGTTGCCATCTCGTCGAGAAATGCGGCACGATGCGCACCGAGTTGACTCAGCTCGGTGCGATGGTCCCGGCAGATGAGCAGACAATAGCCGGTGAAGTACTGCCAGGGGCCGAGCACGGCAAAGGAGTGGGGAAATTGCCAGACAAAATCCGGCCCCCATGCCGCCAAGGGCTGACGGACTGCTTCGCACATCGAGCAGGCAGAGGCGCTGGTCATGCCACCATCTCAATCCGTTGAACCACCGGGAGCGGTCACGACTGGAAGCGTTCCGGTCGTTCCGACTCCCGGTCAGCTGGTTCCATCAGAAGTCACCGCCAAAGTCGCCGCCGCCCCCGAAGTCGCCGCCGCCCCCGAAGTCGCCGCCGCCGTAATCCCCACCGGCTGCCGATTCCCCGCCGTAATCGCCGGCCCCCGTGTCGCCGTCGGCCCCGCCGGCCCCACTTTCTCCCGCATAGGCGTCGGAGCCGCCAAATAAACCACCGTGACTGAAGAGTGAGTTGTACAACCACATGCCGGCCATGGCACCGAACAGACCGCCGAACAGGCTACTCATGAACCCGCCTCCGCCACCACCCGGCCCACCAGCCCCACCGCCGGTAAAGGCACGAATCAGACCAACGATTAGCCAAACCCCCAACAGTACACACAGACCCAGACAGATCCACCCACCTAGGCTCATACTTCCGGCCTCTTTTTCGCGGGCAGCCTTGGTGGTCGTCGCCGAAACGGGTGCCACCGTGGTATCCTTGAGGTCGCTCACGATGAACTTCACCGCCTCGGACAGACCAGCATCCCGGATTTCCTGAGCCTTATCCGAATCGGCTTCTTTTTTCGCTTTGCTCAGCGCGTCGGCCAGTTTTTGACGAACCGTGTCCTCGTCCTGGTCGGAAAAACCCCGTTCCCGAGTTTGCCGATCCGCAATAACCCCAATTCCACCGAGCGGTTTCTCAACAATCAGGATGTAAATACCGGGGTTTTTCTCGATCTGGGCTCGCTCCTTCACCCAGTTGGCCATGAACTGCCGCCACTTCACCCGGTCCCCGGCAGCCTGCTCCGCGGCGGCTTTCTTCTCAGGCGGCACCTCGGGGTAGGTATCCACCGTGACCGTCAGACCGTGATCGAATCGCGTGTCGGCCAGCGTGGCCCGGGCCCGGTCGATTCCCGCGGGAGAGAACAACTTGGCCTGATCGGTGGTAATGAGAACCCCCGCCTGAGGCGATGGCTTCTCCGCATAGGCCGGTATCGCAATCAGGCTGCCGGCCACGAATGCCGCGGCCAACATCAGCCAGTTTGTTCGCGTGGTCATGATCGTTTCCTCCAAGTCCCAAACGACAGGGTGACCTCTCCTTTCGGTGACCCATTTTAGGCCCGGTTCCGCGTCCGAACATGTCCGTCGTGTGCGGATTCAAGCAGTACCAGTCGTGTCACCGAACCGTTGAATGGTATTATGTTCTCAACCCGGGATGCGAAGTTTTGTGCGCATCGCGTCCCGTGGATCTGTGTAGAACACTATTCGCTGAACCCGGAGAGATCTTTCCGTGTCGCGTTTGCGTGCCACCACCATTCTCGCCGTGCGAACCGCTGCCGGAGCCGCCCTGGGAGGAGACGGCCAGGTCACCCTCGGCACGATTGTGATGAAAAATGACGCGAAGAAGCTCCGCAAGCTCTACGATGGCAAGGTACTCGCCGGCTTTGCAGGAGCCGCTGCCGACGCCTTCTCACTTTTGGAGCGGTTTGAAACCAAACTTCGCGACCACCAGGGCTCTGTACCCAAGGCCGCGACCGAACTGGCCAAGGAATGGCGGACCGACCGGGTGCTCCGCCGGCTCGAAGCGATGCTGATTGTGCTCGATCGAGACAATCTTCTCTTGCTCAGCGGCACCGGCGACGTGATTGCTCCGACCGACAACGTGTTAGCTATCGGCTCGGGAGGGCCGTATGCCCTCGCGGCGGCCCGGGCCTTGCTCGCCCACACTCAACTGAAACCCGCCGAGGTGGTTCGCGCCGGGCTGGAGATCGCCGGCGACATCTGCATCTACACAAACCGTACCATTGAAGTGCTCGAACTGAATTGATCGGGAGAACATTACCCGTGGCAGATTCCATGACCCCGCGGCAAATTGTTGCCGAACTGGATAAGTACATCGTTGGCCAGACCGCGGCCAAAAAAGCCGTTGCTGTCGCCATTCGCAATCGGTGGCGTCGGCAACAACTTCCCCCCGAACTCCGTAAGGATGTCACGCCCAAAAACATCATTCTCATTGGTCCAACCGGCGTCGGCAAAACCGAGATCGCCCGTCGGCTCGCCCAACTCGTGGGGGCACCTTTTGTCAAGGTGGAAGCCACCAAGTTCACCGAGGTGGGTTACGTGGGCCGCGATGTCGAGAGTATTATCCGCGATCTGACCGAAGCCGGCGTCGGTTTGGTGAAACAGGAGATGCGCGCCAAGGTACGGGAAAAAGCCCACGAGCGGGTTACCGAACGCCTGCTCGATCTGCTCGTCCCGACACCGAAAACCACTCCCTGGGAACCCGAACAGGAACGCGAGGATCACGAGAAGCGCCAACGAACGCGGGAGAAATTCCGGGCCAAGCTCGAGGCCGGCGAACTCGAAGATCGGATCGTCGAACTTACCATCGAGCAGAAGGCCGTCCCCGTGCAAATCTTCTCCAACATGGGCATGGAGAACATGGATGTCGATCTGCAGAGCATGTTCGACAAGATTATGCCCAAAACCGCTCAACCCCGGCAACTGCCCATCAAGGAAGCCCGCCGCGTGCTCCTGGAGCAGGAGACGGAAGCGCTCATCGACCGGGCCGCCGTCGCCGAGCAAGCCATCGAACGTGTCGAGAACCACGGGATCGTCTTCCTCGACGAAATTGACAAGGTCTGCGGGCCATCGTCCAGCCATGGGCCGGATGTCTCCCGCCAGGGTGTCCAACGCGATTTACTGCCGGTCGTGGAAGGCACCACCGTCAACACCAAGTATGGGCCGGTGAAAACCGATCACATCCTGTTCATCGCCGCGGGAGCCTTCCACCTTTCCAAGCCCGCCGACCTCATGCCCGAGTTGCAGGGGCGATTCCCGATCCGCGTGGAACTGACCGACCTGACGCGGGCCGACTTCCTGCGCATCCTCACCGAACCCAAGCACGCGCTCACCAAACAGTACGCCGAATTACTCAAAACCGAGGGGGTGGAGTTGGAGTTCACCGCCGATGGGGTGGAAGCCGTCGCCGATATCGCTTTCGAAGTCAACCGCACCCACCAGAACATCGGTGCCCGTCGGCTCCATACCATCCTCGAAAAGGTTCTCGAAGAAGTGAGCTACGAGGGCCCCGACCTTGCCATCCGGCAGGTCGTGATCGACGGAGCCTTTGTCCGGGAGAAGCTCGGCGCGATCGTTCAGCGTGAAGATTTGAGCAAGTTCATTCTCTGAGTCGCTCGAACCCGTTTTCTTCGGCATGGCCCCAAGCGAGGCCATGCCGATTTTTTTCTTGACGCCGTACTCGATTGTAATACTTATTATTACTAGTTGTGAAATTGATATTGTATGTTTTACCGAGTTAGTCTCCATGAGGCGTCATGGGTTTACTCTGATTGAGTTGCTCGTGGTGATTGCGATTATCGCCATTCTGATCGGCTTACTGCTACCGGCGGTGCAGAAGGTCCGCGAAGCCGCTGCCCGGCTGAGTAGCCAGAACAATCTCAAACAACTGGCGCTGGCCTGCCACAACTTCGAAAACACGAATGGAGGCTTGCCCGGTCTGGCCCCGGCTCCATCCGGAACGAATGCGAATTCGTTCGGCTACTCGGTCCACGCTCGGATTTTGCCCTTCATCGAACAGGAGAACCTGGGCCGGCAGTTCGACATGAACACGACCCCGCTGTTTACCGGCGTCTTCCCGGTGACTTTGGCGCTGAACCCGGTCATGGCTCCGATCGCAGCCACCCCGGTGAAGACGTTCCTGTGCCCGGCTGATGGGCAGAACCCCCTTTACACTGTGATTGTGGGTGGCGGGACGCATGCGGGGACCAACTACGTCGTGAATATCGGCTCCGGCCGCATCGACTTGCCCGGCGTGAACACCTACGATCCGCGTCTGCCGACCGATGGGCTGTTCTGGTACGGCTCCCGGGTTCGCATGACGGAGATTCTGGACGGTACGTCCAATACACTGATGTGGTCGCAATGCTTGCGTGGCACGGGAACCAGCACGCTAACCGGGACACCGTATTCGGCCTTATCTGCGGAGCAGCGGCGACGGATGTACGCCAGCTTGCCGGGCCGGGGCGTCTCGCCGACGGGCGGTGTCACTCCGCAGCTTTCCGAGGCCGAGATTCTCACGGCGACCACCTGGGTGGGCAATCGTGGCGGCTCGTGGATCTGGGGGAACGCCACGGTGAACGGGTTCGTGACCTACTTCCCGCCGAACTCGCAAACACCCGATGCCACCGCCCACGGGCAGGGTTGGCTCTCGGCCCGCAGTTCCTTCTCCGGCGGGGTGAACGTCGCTCTGGCCGATGGCAGCGTGCGATTTGTCCGCGATTCGATCAATCGGGCCACTTGGTGGGCTTTGGCCACCCGCAGCGGTGGCGAGATCGTCAGCGGGAACGATTACTAATCCCAAAACGCAACTCAGGATCGAGGAGAGCTTCATGCTTGTGCTGACACTTGCTCTGGTGCTCACGGCCCCCCCGGTTCCGGCGGACACCTGGCCCGGCTTTCGGGGCGACGGGTCCGGCCACACAGCGGCCCGTGATCTGCCGCTGACCTGGTCTTCGAAGGAGAATATCGCCTGGCGGGTGCCTCTACCCGGCTACGGCCAGTCGTCGCCGGTTGTGTGGAACGAACACGTTTACCTGACGGCCATCGACGGCCCGGAGAAGGAGAAGTTGTTCGCCCTCGCTCTTAACGCCAAAAGCGGCCAAGTCGTCTGGTCCAACGAGTTCCCGGCTTCGCGGAAAGGTAAGAACAACCCGATGATGAGCCGGGCAGCTCCGACGCCGGTCGTCGATGCTGACGGGGTGTACATGCTGTTCGAGAGTGGCGACCTGTTTGCCTTCAGCCACGACGGGCAGAAGCGGTGGCACCGTTCCCTGGCCGACGATCACGGTGAGCTGAAGAACAACCACGGTCTGGGAAGTTCGCCGGCCCAGGACGCCCAGCGGATCTTCATCCAGGTTGATCACTTCGGACCATCGTACCTGTTAAGCGTGGACAAGAAGACGGGCAAGGACGTGTGGAAGGCAGAGCGGCCGCAGTTCCCGGGTTGGACCTCCCCGGTCGTGACCGACTGGAACGGCCGCCCGGCGGTGATCGCCAGCGGCGGGACCACGGTCATCGCTTACGACGCGGCCAGCGGGAAAGAGTTGGCTCGCCTGGAAGGCTTGACCGGCTTGAATATCCCCTCGGTGTGCCCATCGGGCGGTTTGCTGGCCGTCGGAGCGGGTGAGAACCGCATGAAGCCGGACCTGGCCGCTTCCAGCCGATCGAATTGCCTAGTGCGGCTGGGGACCAAGGAGGGTACGGCGTTCGAGACGCTGTGGGGCACCAAGAAAGTCGTGAGCGGAACGGCCAGCCCGGTAATCCACGACGGGCGGGTGTACTTCGTAAGTAAGTCGGGGTTCGTCCATTGCCTCGACGTGAAGACGGGAGAGGAACTGTACGCGGAACGGCTGGAGGACACCCCGTGGGCCACGCCAATCGTTGCCGGGCCGTACATCTACTTCTTTGGGAAAAGTGGCATCACGACCGTGCTGAAATCCGGCCCGGAGTTCGACAAGGTCGCGGTGAACCGACTGTGGACCCGCGAGGAGTACGATGCCCGGTTGGCTGAAGCCAAGAAGAAGGCCGCCGCCACACTCCCGCCGCCGCCCGAGGGCAAGGGGCCCGGGGGTGGCCCGCCGGTGCCCAAGGAGGAGTTGGAAGCGATGCGGTACTCGGCCGTGGGCGATGTGGTGTATGGCGTCGCTGCGACCACCGGGACCTTGTACATTCGCACCGGCACCGAACTGATCTGCGTGCGAGCTACCACCCGCTAACGCTTCACCCGCCGGGGTACGGTTCGCCCAGCCGTGCCCCGGCATTCCACCGATCGTACAACTCAAACAGTAACTCCCGCAAATTGCCACGGTGGTGCCGCAAGCGGGCTGCAATGTCGAAATCGGCCAGCACCCGCGCGCCCTCGGACGGGATCAGGCTTGCGATAACGGCGGTGGCCGTGGCGACCGTCACCTCCGTGCGATACAGCGTCGGCAGGCCCAGCGACCGGTGGGCAGTGATGAGCAAGCCCGCCCCGTGCTGCCGGCAATGCCGCTGCAGCCGCCAGCGGGTCACGAACCCGAGTTGCTCGTAGCCGTCGATCACCAGCAGGCACCGGTTGGGTGGTTGATCCCAGACCCAAGGCGGCAACCTGCGGTTCGTGGTGTTCAGGACCACATAGCGCCGCCGCCAGGCTCGCAGCGCCGGAAGCAGCGCTGCCAGCAGGGTCGATTTGCCGCTGCCGTGCGGGCCGATGAGCTGACCCCAGCCGCCGGTTTCCTCCAGTCGCCCCACGAGTGTGTCCAGGCAATCGGTAGTCGGGAATCGAAACGGGAGGGCTCCCGGCTCGACGAAGCGGGTAGAGAACGGATTGACTCGGGGCAGACGGCCAACGCGGCTCATGGGCGGCTGGGCGGGGCCAGGAGGAACTCGGCCTCGCGAACGACTTCTTGCGTGTTGCCCGATGGACCATAGCGTAACCGCACCCGGGCCAGCCAGTGAATCTTGATCAGCTCGCCATCGTAGCTCCAGGGCGTCTGCGGCAGCTTCACCGTAAAGGTGTTCGGGTTGGGCAAGGTCGCCAGGGTACCGTCCTCGGCCTTCCAGGCTTGATAGAACGTCACGCCAAAGTCTTCGGTCCCCTTCCCGCTGGTGCGCCACAGTACCGAGAGTTCAACGCTGCGGGTGTCTTCGGGCGGCCCACCGGGGATCACGAAGACGCCGGCGAGTTCAGCCCCCGGCAAGTAGCGGGGGGCAGCCAGTTCCAGATGGATCGCGGGTTCAGTCATCGCGGGAACGGTTCGGGAATCGGGTAGCGTATACCTGAACGCGGGTCATGCGTCCGGTAGGCGGCTGGGATTGGTTGACCGCATTCCACCGATTCTGCCGCCGTGCCGCGTGCCGATCCACATCAAACCCCAGGCCAGCCCAATGCCGAGCAAGCCCAGACCCAGGCCGCTGCCACAGGAGCGAAACGGCCCAGTCCGTCGCGGTGGGTCGTCGAGCCGGATCGGTTCCTCACCTTGGGCAATCCGTTCCTGGTTCACCTTGATGAGCAAGGGATCCGGTCGGGGCGGCTTGCGTTGCCACGGCCAGTGGCCCGTGGCCAGATCCGCCCGAGCCAAGCCCGGCCCGGCGACGACAACCAACACCCCGGCCACCATTCCAGACAGCCACCGCGCCTTGGTCATGGCCCACTCCACGTTATTCTGCTTGGCGCACGTCTGCGTGCGATTCCCACTTGCCCGGGGGGCAAAGCACCACACCGGGAAGTGGTTATACCAAGCCGGTGACGCGGCGATAGAGCGCTTCGTAGGCCGCCGCACTGCGATCCCAACTCCAATCTTGCTTCATGGCCGTTCGAACCACTTGTTGGAAGTCGGTGGGGCGGTTCCGCATCATGTCCAGGGCCCATTTGACCGTTTCGTAGAGGGCACTGGCGGTGTAGTCGTTGAACACGAAGCCGGTGGCGCGGCCATCCGCAAGGTTCTCGTCGGTGGCGTTCACCACGGTGTCGGCTAGTCCACCCGTTCGCCGGACCACCGGCGGCGTACCGTACCGGAGGCTGTACATCTGGTTCAGCCCGCATGGCTCATAGCGGCTCGGCATCAGGAACAGGTCGGCCCCGGCCTCGATGACATGGGCCAGAGCCTCGTTGAACCCCAGATAAATGCCCACCCGGTCCGGGTGCCGGTCGCGGAATGCCTGGAGCTGGTCGTGATACTCGCGATCGCCTTCCCCGAGCAACACCAACTGGCAACCCAAATCCAGGAACCCCGGAGCCGCGCTCATCACCAGATCGATCCCCTTCTGGTTCACGAGGCGGGCAATGAGGCCCAGCACCGGCGACTGGGAATCGACCGGCAAGTGGAATCGGCGTTGCAAATCACTCTTGCACAGGGGTTTGCGCTCAAAGACCGTATCGGCGGTATAGGGGGCGGCGATGTGACCGTCGTGGGCGGGGTCCCAGTGCTCGTAGTCGCAGCCATTCACGATCCCCGAGAGCTTCCCATGAATGCTCGACAAGAGCCCCTCTAAGCCGCAGCCGAACTCCGCGGTTTGGATCTCCCGAGCATACGTCGGACTGACGGTATTGACCGCGTCGGCGAACACGATCCCGGCTTTCAGGAAGTTCAAATGCCCATGAAACTCCAGTTGATGGTGGTTGAACAACCAACCGGGCAACCCGGTGATGTTCATCACGTCGCGGCCGAACATCCCCTGGTAGGCAATGTTATGAATGGTCAAGACGGAACGGGTTCGCTGATAACCCGGTTGGGCCCGATACAGCTCAGCGAGGAACACCGGGACGAGGCCGGTTTGCCAGTCGTTGGCATGAATGACATCCGGTGCAAAGTTGAGATGGGGAACGAGTTCCAGGACCGCCCGGGAGAAGAAGATAAACCGCTCGGCGTTGTCGGGGTAATCGGATTTGTAGCCGCCCCACATGGATTGCTGATAAAGGCCCCGGCCGGCTGCCGGGTCGTCCCGCTCGAAGAAGGGTTGATGTTCGACCAGGTAGACCGGCACCTCGGTGCGTGGCAACTGGGATCGATACAGCCGGCAGGCCAACACCCGCGGCCCCATCGGAACGGGTAGCACGACCTCGGTGCGGGACACCGGGACTCCGGCCCGGCGGACGGCCGAGTAATAGGGCATGACCACGGCCACCTGGTGGCCCCGCCGGGCCAACGCGGCCGGCAAAGCTGCGGCCACGTCCGCCAATCCACCGGTCTTGGCGAAGCCGGCCACTTCGCTGGCAGCCACAAGCACACGCAACCCGGCCACGCCTGATTCCCCCCGTTGATCGCCGTCTTCGTTTCTGCCTCGGATGAGCCGCTACCA
>Ga0272446_1000336_pt1 | contig 74685 bp, 68 predicted proteins | sample YNPCB0061_FD_194587 | JGI IMG/M metagenome (GOLD analysis project Ga0272446, IMG submission 194587) | Hot spring microbial mat communities from Yellowstone National Park, WY, United States - YNP-CB-006-1 | ecosystem: Environmental > Aquatic > Thermal springs > Hot (42-90C) > Sediment | place... | reverse complement strand
TCGAATCGAGCCCGCTGGTGCCGCGCAACGACCCGACGCTGATGTTCGCGAACTCCGGCATGGTGCAGTTCAAGAACGTCTTCACCGGCCAGGAGAAGCGGCCCTATTCCCGCGCCACCACCGCCCAGAAATGCGTGCGCGCCGGCGGCAAGCACAACGACCTGGACAATGTCGGCTATACCGCCCGCCACCACACCTTCTTCGAGATGCTGGGCAATTTCTCCTTCGGCGACTACTTCAAGGACCAGGCCATCGCCTATGCCTGGGAACTCCTCACCAGGGATTTCGCCTTGCCGAAGGACCGGCTGCTGGTCACCGTCCACAGCAGCGACGAGGAGGCCGCCGGCATCTGGCGCCGCATCGCCGGCCTGCCCGAGTCCCGCATCATCCGCATCCCGACCGACGACAATTTCTGGCGCATGGGCGAGACCGGCCCCTGCGGCCCGTGTTCGGAGATCTTCTACGACCATGGCGAGGGGATCCCGGGCGGGCCGCCCGGCAGCCCGGAGGCCGACGGCGACCGCTTCATCGAGATCTGGAACCTCGTCTTCATGCAGTTCCTCGAGGAACCGGCCGGGACGCGCACGCCGCTGCCCCGCCCCTCGATCGACACCGGCATGGGGCTCGAGCGTTTCGCGGCCATCCTGCAGGGCAAGCACGACAACTACGATACCGACACGCTGCGCGCGCTGATCCTGGCCTCGGCGGAAGCCACCTCCACCGACCCGGACGGCCCGCACCGCATCAGCCACCGCGTGGTGGCCGACCATCTCCGCGCCGGCACTTTCCTGATCGCCGACGGGGTGCTGCCCTCCAACGAGGGCCGCGGCTATGTGCTGCGGCGCATCCTGCGCCGCGCCATGCGCCACGCCCACATGATGGGCGCCAGGGACCCGCTGCTGCACCGCCTCGTCCCGGCGCTGATCCGCCAGATGGGCGCCGCCTACCCGGAGATCCAGCGTGCGGAAGCCCTGGTGACGGAGACGCTGCGGCTCGAGGAGACCCGCTTCCGCAGCCTGCTCGACCGCGGCCTGCAGCTGCTGGCGGAGGAGACGGCCCGCCTCGGCGCCGGCCAGCCGCTGCCCGGGGAGGTCGCCTTCCGCCTCTACGACACCTACGGCTTCCCGCTCGACCTGACGCAGGACGCGCTGCGCGCCGAGGGCCGCGCGGTTGACGTCGCCGGCTTCGAGGCGGCGATGGCCGAGCAGAAGCGCCGGGCGCGGGCCGCCTGGGCCGGCTCGGGCGAGGCCGCGACGGAAGCGGTGTGGTTCGACCTGCGCGAGAAGGTGGGGGCAAGCGAGTTCCTCGGCTACACCACCGAACGGGCCGAGGGCACGATCCTCGCCCTGGTGGTGGACGGCCGGCCGGCCGAGCATGCGGCGGTCGGGCACGAGGTGGCGGTGATCCTGAACCAGACGCCGTTCTACGCCGAATCCGGCGGCCAGGTCGGCGACACCGGGGTGATCGAGGCGGGCGATTCGCTCCGCATCCGCGTGCGCGACACGCAGAAGAAGCTCGGTGACCTGATCGTGCATCTCGGCGTGGTCGAGCATGGCGAGGCGAAGCCGGGCATGGCGGTGGTCGCCACCGTGGACCACGCCAGGCGTTCCGCGATCCGTGCCCATCATTCCGCGACCCATCTGCTGCACGAGGCGCTGCGCCGACGCCTCGGCCCCCATGTGACGCAGAAGGGCAGCCTGAACGCGCCGGACCGGCTCCGCTTCGACGTCTCCCACCCGGCGGCGATGACGCCCGAGGACCTGGCCTGGGTGGAGGCCGAGGTGAACGCCCGGGTGCGCGAGGATGCCGAGGTGGTGACCCGGCTGATGACGCCCGAGGCCGCGGTCGCCGCCGGCGCCATGGCGCTGTTCGGCGAGAAATACGGCGAGGAGGTGCGGGTCGTCGGCATGGGCCAAGACCCGGCGGCGACCGGGAAGCACGGCGTCTATTCGCTCGAACTCTGCGGCGGCACCCATGTGCGCCGCACCGGCGAGATCGGGCTGTTCAAGATCGTCTCCGAAGGCGCGGTGGCGGCCGGCATACGCCGCGTCGAGGCGCTGTGCGGCGAGGCGGCGCTGAAGCACATCGAGGCCGCCGAGCGCACGCTGGCCGAGGCGGCCGCCGTGCTGAAGGCGCAGCCCTCCGAGCTGCCCGCGCGCATCGCCGCGCTGCTCGAGGAGAAGCGGCGTCTCGAACGGGAACTGTCCGACGCCCGGCGCCGGCTCGCGACCGGCGGCGCGGCGAGCGAGGTGGAGCAGGTGAACGGGTTGCGCCTGGCCGCCCGCGACCTTGGCGAGACGCCCGCGCGCGAGCTCAGGGGCCTGGCGGAAGCCATCCTGAAGGGCGGCACCGCCGACGTGGTGGCCCTCGTCAGCCGCGCCGAAGGCAAGGCCTCGATCGTGGTCGCCCTGGCCGAGACGGCGAAAGGCCGGGCCGACGCGGTGGCGCTGGTGCGCGTGGCGGCGTCGGCGGTCGGCGGCAAGGGCGGCGGGGGGCGGCCGGACATGGCGCAGGCCGGCGGCCCCGATGCCGACCGCGCGGGCGAGGCGCTGGCCGCGATCCGCGCCGCGCTGGCCGCGTAAGGCCGCGCGCGCGTGCCGGAACCCGCCCTCGTCGCAGCGATCATGCTGCTGGCGGGGGTGGTGAAGGGCGTCGTCGGGCTTGGCCTGCCGACGGTCGCCATCGGCTTCCTCGGCATGCTGATGCCGCTCTCCAGCGCCGTCGCGCTGCTGTTGCTGCCCACCCTCGCCACCAACGCGGCGCAGGCCTTCGGCCGCCCGGTCGGGCCGGTGCTGCGGCGGATCTGGCCGATGCTGCTCGGGGTGGTGACGGGCACCTTCGCCGGCTCCGGCTTCCTCGGCGCGGAATGGGCGCCGAGGGTCCTGGGCTGCGTGCTGCTGGCCTATGCCGTCATGGGGCTGGCCGGCTTCAACCCGCGCCTGTCGCCGCGCGCCGAGCGGTTCACCGCCTTCCCCGCCGGTCTCGCCTCCGGGCTGATCGCCGCCGCGACCGGCGTGTTCGTTCTGCCGGTCGCACCCTGGCTGCAGGCGATCCGGATGCCGCGCGACGAGCTGATCCAGTCGCTCGGGCTGTTCTTCACCGTGGGCCTCGTCTCGCTCGGCGCGCTGCTCGCGCTGTCGGGGGCGCTGTGGCAGGTGCCGCTGGTCAATACGGCGGCGGCCTTCGCCGGGGCCTTCGCGGGGCTCTGTGTCGGCGCGCGCATACGCCATCGGCTCAGCCAGGCGGCCTTCGTGCGGGTGCTGTTCGCCGCCCTCGGCGCCCTTGGGCTGTGGCTGATCGCCGCGTGAGGCGTTTCACCGGGGATTAAGGGCGGCTCCGGCATGATCGGCGCACGCCCGTCCGCCGCCGGAGGTCCCATGCACGTGCTGATCCGTCCGTTCCTCAACCTGTCCGTGGGCCGGAAGCTTGCCCTCTCCGCCGCGCTCTCCCTCTGCCTGATCGCCCTGCTGGTGCTGCTGCAGCGCGGCAGCCTCGCCAGCCTCGAGGGGGCGAAGCAGGCGCAGGTGCGCACCCTGTCGGCCCTGGCCACGCTGTTCGACGCCGCGGGCAGTGGCCGGGAAGCCGTCGCCACCACGGTCCGCATCGGCACGGCGCAGACCATCGAGGCGGTGGAGGCGGCGCTGGCGGCGACCACGGAGAACGCCGGGACGGCCCTGCGCCTGGCGCGCGAGGCCGCGGCGGCCGCCCGCGAGGAGGCCACCCGCGCCGCCGTCGCCGCGCTCGGCGAGCCGCTCGAGGCGCTGGCGCGGGACGCCCGGCGGCTCGCCGAGACACGCCGCGCCATCATCGCCGCGCGCGATGAGGAATTCCTGCCGGCCAGCCAGGACTATGACCAGAGCTTCGAGGCAGTGACCTCGGGGCTGCAGTTCGAGGTGGAGGGCGCCGAGGCGCAGGAGGAGGTCCGCGACCGCCTGATGTCCTTTCACCAGGCGATGAACGAGCAGCGCGTCGGCACGCTGCGCTACCTTGCCACCGGCGACGAGCAGGCGGCGCGGCGGCTGCGCGGCGCGATCGCCCAGGCGCGGATCCATCTGCGCGCCGTGGCCTCCGTCGGCAGCGAACGGCACCGCGCCGATGTCGCCCGCCTCGGCCAGGTGGCGGAGCGGATCGCTGCCGGCACCGTCGCCATCCTGGACGGCATGGCGGCGTCGCGGCTGGTTACCGAGCAGAGCCTGCTGCCCCTCCTCGGGCAGATCGGCACGCTCACCGAGGCCGCCGAGCGCGCCTTCCTCGCCGAGCGCGACAGCGAGGCGGCGCGCGCGGCGGCCGAGATGGCGCGAGCGGAGGCGGCGCTGCTCTGGCTCGGCGCCGGGCTGGCCGTGCTGCTGCTGCTCTCCTCTCTTGCCGTGACCGCCTCGGTCGCTGCGCCGCTGCGGCGGATCGCCGGGCGCATCGTCGCGCTCGAGAAGGGCGACGGGGCGGCGCCGGTGCCCGACACCGGGCGGCGCGACGAGATCGGCGCCATCGCCGGCGCGCTGGAGGGGCTGCGCGGCACCGTCGCGGAGGCCTTCGAGCGCCAGCAGATGATCGAGCAGCTGCCGACCGGCATCATGACCGCCGACCCGACGAGCGGGTTCCGCATCCGCTACGTGAACCCGGCGGCGCGGGAGTTGCTGCGGAGTGTCGAGGGCGCGATCGGGGTCAAGGCGGATGAGCTGATCGGCCAGCCGATCGCGGCGTTCCACCAGGGCGGCGGGCGGCACCACGAGGAGATCCTGTCCGACCCTGCGCGCCTGCCGCACAAGGCGCGGATCCGTCTGGGCGAGGAGGTGATGGATCTCACCATCTCTGCGCTGCGCGGGCCGGACGGGGCGTATCGCGGGCCGATGGTCGCCTGGAGCCGCGTCACCGCCCAGGCGCGGCTGGCCGACCGTTTCGAGAGCGAGGTGGGCGCGGTGATCGAGGCGCTGGCCGCCGAGGCGTCGCGGGTGGAGGAGGCGGCGCGTCGCCTCTCCGCCGCCGCCGCCGAGTCGGGGCGCGAGGCGGCGACGGTCGCCGAGGCGGCAGAGGGCGCCTCGACCGAAGTGCAGGCGGTGGCCGCCGCCGCCGAGGAGATGGCGGCCTCCGTCGCCGAGATCTCGCGCCGCGTGGCGGAAGCCGCCGCGGTCGCCACCCGCGCCGTCGAGGAGGCGAAGAGCACCGACGGCACCGTGCAGGGCCTGGCCGAGGAAGCGGCCCGGATCGGCGACGTGGTGAGGCTGATCGGCGACATCGCCGGCCAGACCAACCTGCTGGCACTGAACGCCACGATCGAGGCGGCGCGGGCGGGGGACGCGGGCAAGGGCTTCGCCGTGGTGGCGAGCGAGGTGAAGAACCTCGCGGGCCAGACGGCCAAGGCGACGGAGGAGATCGCCGCCCGCATTGCCGGCATGCAGGGCCGCACGCAGCAGGCGGTGGACGCGATCCGCGCGATCGGCGCCACCATCCAGCAGACGAGCGAGATCGCAACCGCGATCGCCGCCGCCGTCGAGGAACAGGGCGCCGTCACCCGCGACATCGCCCGCAGCGCCGGGCAGGTGGCGGAGGGGACGGACACCGTCAGCCGGCGCATCGGCGGCATCCGCAAGGGCGCGGCCGACACGGGGGAGGCCGCGGGCGGGCTGCTCACCGCCTCCGAGACGCTCAGCCGCGGCGCCGAGACGCTGAAGGCCCAGGCCGGCGGCTTCCTCGCCTCGGTCCGCGCCGCGTAGCCCCTGCGCCCGGCGCGGCCCCGGGCTGCGCCGGGCGCAAGGCTCGGGTCTGCCGCAGCGCAGCACCCGCCTTGCGCCGGCTGTCACATCGCGCGAAAACGGCCCGCCACTTCGCTTCGGAACAAGGACACGGAACCATGGGCTTTCGCGTAGCCGTCGTCGGCGCCACCGGGGCCGTCGGGCGCGAGATCCTGAAAACCCTCGCGGAACGCGATTTCCCGGCCGACGAGGTGATCGCCTTGGCCTCCGGCCGCTCCGCGGGCCTGGAAGTGTCCTACGGCGAGAAGAAAGTCCTGAAGGTCCAGGCGCTGGAATCCTTCGACTTCGCCGGGGTGGATTTCGGCCTGTTCAGCCCGGGCGCGAAGGTCTCCGCGATCCACGCCCCCCGCGCGGCGGCGGCCGGCTGCGTCGTCATCGACAACACCAGCCAGTTCCGCATGGAACCGGACGTGCCGCTGGTGGTGCCGGAGGTGAACAGCCACGCGCTCGGCCAGTTCCGCAAGCGGAACATCATCGCCAACCCGAACTGCTCGACGATCCAGATGGTCGTGGCGCTGAAGCCGCTGCACGACATCGCCCGCGTCACCCGCGTCTCGGTCGCCACCTACCAGTCGGTCTCCGGCGCGGGGAAGGAGGCGATGGACGAGCTGTTCAACCAGACCCGCGGCGTGTTCGTGAACGAGACGGTGGCGCCCGAGCAGTTCACCAAGCCGATCGCCTTCAACTGCATCCCCCACATCGACGTCTTCCTGGAGGACGGCGCGACCAAGGAGGAGTGGAAGATGGCGGTGGAGACGCGCAAGATCCTCGACCCCGACATCAAGGTGATCGCCACCTGCGTGCGCGTGCCGGTGTTCATCGGCCATGCGGAAGCCGTGCATGTCGAGTTCGCGAAGCCCATCAGCGTCGAGCAGGCGCGCGCCGCGCTGCGCCGCGCGCCCGGCATCACGGTGCTCGACCAGCGCGAGGACGGCGGCTACGCCACCCAGGCCGAGATCGCCGGGGAGGATCCCGTCTATGTCTCCCGCCTGCGCAAGGACCCGACGGTGGAACACGGGCTTGCGTTTTGGTGCGTCGCGGACAACCTGAGGAAGGGCGCGGCGCTGAACGCGGTGCAGATCGCGGAAGCCCTGATCCGCGAAGGCCATGTCGCCGCCCGCGTCGCGGCGTGAGGATCGCAGCATGAGCAACGACAGCCGCGAGGCGCTGATGGTCGGCCGGCGGAGCGATGGCTCCATCGTGCGCCGGCCGCTTTCGCCGCATCTGCAGGCATATGACATGCTGCAGATGTCGAGCCTGCTTTCCATCCTGCACCGCGCGAGCGGGGTTGCGCTGACGGCCGGCGTGCTGCTGCTGGTGTGGTGGCTGGTGGCGCTGGCCTCCGGCCCGGCGGCCTTCGCCGCGGTGCAGTGGTTCCTCGGCTCCTTCCTCGGCCTCGTCGTGCTGTTCGGCGTGACGGTGGCGGGCTGGTACCACACGCTGGCCGGCATCCGGCACCTGGCCTGGGATGCGGGCTACGGCTTCCGCATCCCGGAGATGTACCGCAGCGGCCGCATGGTGGTGGTGGGCACCGCCGTGCTGACGCTGCTCACCTGGGTGTTCGCAATCATCGCGTGGGTGTCCTGATGGCAGAGGGCGTGAAACGGCTGCAGACGCCGCTCGGGCGGGTGCGGGGCTTGGGCTCGGCCCGCAGCGGCACGCATCACTGGTGGATGCAGCGGGTCACCTCGATCGCGCTGATCCCGCTGACGCTGTGGTTCGCCCTCGCCGCCATCGGGCTTGCCGGCGCCGGCTACGAGGCGTCCGTCGCCTTCGTCGCCAACCCCGTCAACGCGGTGCTGCTGCTGCTGCTGGCCGGCGTCACGCTGCACCACCTGGCCAGTGGCCTGCAGGTGGTGATCGAGGATTATGTGCGCGCGGAGGGCGTGCGGCTCGCGGCCATCTGGGGCGTGAAGGCGGCCTGCCTCGTGCTCGCGCTGTTCGCCGCGGTCGCCGTGCTGCGCGTCGCGGTCTGAGGGGCTTGCCAAGCGCGCAGGCGCGCACAGGTCAGGAACGGGCGCGGCCGGACCGCGCCAGAGGCACGGGACAACAAGAATGAACGCCATCACCATGCCGTCCAACGGCGCCTATCGCATCGTGGACCACACCTATGACGTGGTGGTGGTCGGCGCCGGGGGCGCGGGGCTGCGCGCCGCCTTCGGCATGGCGGCGGCTGGGCTGAAAACGGCCTGCGTCTCCAAGGTGTTCCCGACGCGCAGCCACACCGTCGCGGCCCAGGGCGGCGTCGGCGCGGCGCTCGGCAACATGGGCGAGGACGACTGGCGCTGGCACATGTACGACACCGTGAAGGGGTCGGACTGGCTCGGCGACCAGGACGCGATCGAGTACATGTGCCGCGAGGCGATCCCGGCCGTCATCGAGCTCGAGCACTATGGCGTGCCGTTCAGCCGCACCGAGGACGGGCGGATCTACCAGCGCCCCTTCGGCGGGCACATGAAGCACTACGGCAAGGAGCCGGCGATGCGCGCCTGCGCCGCCGCCGACCGCACCGGCCACGCCATCCTGCACACGCTCTACCAGCAGTCCCTGAAGCACAACACGGAGTTCTTCATCGAGTATTTCGCGCTTGACCTCATCATGGACGACGAGGGCGCCTGCCGCGGCGTCACCGCCTGGTGCCTGGAGGACGGCTCGATCCACCGCTTCCGCGCGCAGATGGTGGTGCTCGCCACCGGCGGCTACGGCCGCGCCTGGTTCTCCTGCACCTCGGCCCACACCTGCACGGGCGATGGCAACGGCATGGTGCTGCGCGCCGGCCTGCCGCTGCAGGACCAGGAATTCGTGCAGTTCCACCCCACGGGGATCTACGGCGCCGGCTGCCTGATCACCGAGGGCGCGCGCGGCGAGGGCGGCTACCTCACCAACTCCGAGGGCGAGCGCTTCATGGAGCGCTACGCGCCGACGGCGAAGGACCTGGCGTCGCGCGACGTCGTCTCCCGCGCCATGTCCATGGAGATCCGCGAGGGCCGCGGCGTCGGCCCGCTCAAGGACCACATCCACCTGCACCTCGAGCACCTGGGTGCGGACATCCTGCACGAACGCCTGCCCGGCATCAGCGAGACCGCCAAGATCTTCGCCGGGGTGGACGTGACGAAGGAGCCGATCCCGATCCTGCCGACCGTCCACTACAACATGGGCGGCATCCCGACGAACATCCACACCGAGGTGCTGAACCCGACGAAGGACGACCAGGACCGCGTGGTGCCCGGGCTGATGGCGGTGGGCGAGGCGGCCTGCGTGTCGGTGCATGGCGCGAACCGGCTTGGCACCAACTCGCTGCTCGACCTCGTGGTGTTCGGCCGCGCCGCCGCGCACCGCGCGGCCGAGGTGGTGAAGCCAGGCGCCACCCAGCCGCCGCTGCCCTCCCGCGCCGGCGAGGCCGCGCTCGACCGCCTCGACCGGCGCCGCCACGCCAAGGGTGGCACGCCCACCGCCGAACTTCGCCTCGCCATGCAGCGCACGATGCAGACCCACGCCGCCGTGTTCCGCACCAGCGAGCTGCTGACCGAAGGCGTGGCGAAGATGCGGGGCGTCTGGGGGGGGCTGAACGACCTGAAGCTCGCCGACCGCTCGCTGATCTGGAACAGCGATCTCGTGGAGGCGCTGGAGCTCGACAATTTGCTCGGCAACGCGATGACGACGATCGTCGGCGCCGAGGCGCGCAAGGAAAGCCGCGGCGCCCACGCGCATGAGGACTACCCCGAGCGCGACGACCAGAACTGGATGAAGCACACGCTCGCTTGGTGCGACGAGAGCGGCGCCGTCCGCCTCGACTACCGCGACGTGAAGATGCGCACCTTGACCAACGAGGTCCAGGTGTTCCCCCCGAAGGCACGGGTGTATTGAGCGATGGCCACCTTCACCCTCCCCGCGAACAGCCGCGTCACGCAGGGCAAGACCTACAAGGCGCCTGCCGGCGCGCGGAACGTCCGCGCCTTCAGGATCTACCGCTGGGATCCGGACAGCGGCGAGAACCCGCGCACCGACACCTACGAGGTGGATCTCGACCAGTGCGGCCCGATGGTCCTGGACGCGCTGATCAAGATCAAGAACGAGGTGGATTCCACCCTCACCTTCCGCCGCTCCTGCCGCGAGGGCATCTGCGGCTCCTGCGCGATGAACATCGACGGTCTGAACACCCTGGCCTGCCTGAAGCCGATCGAGGACGTGCAGGGCGAGGTGAAGATCAACCCGCTGCCGCACATGCCGGTGGTGAAGGACCTGGTGCCGGACCTGTCGCAGGTCTATGCCCAGTACCGCTCGATTGAGCCCTGGCTGAAGGCGGAGACCGCGCCCCCGCCCGACGCCGAGCGCCGCCAGTCGAAGGAGGAGCGCGCGAAGCTCGACGGGCTGTGGGAATGCATCCTGTGCTTCTGCTGCTCCACCTCCTGCCCCTCCTACTGGTGGAACGGCGACCGCTATCTCGGCCCCGCCATCCTGCTGCAGGCCTATCGCTGGATCGCCGATTCCCGCGACGAAGCCACCGGCGAGCGGCTGGACAACCTGGAAGACCCGTTCCGCCTCTACCGCTGCCACACCATCATGAACTGCACCCGCACCTGTCCGAAGGGGCTGAACCCGGCGGAGGCGATCGGGAAGATCAAGCAGCTCATGGTGCAGCGCCAGGGCTGAGCACCCAGGGGGGGGGCCGCGCGATGGACGGCGCCATGCCGCCCCCCACGGACGCCGACCCGCGCGGCCCGGTCTTCGCCTACCGCGCGCGCGTCGCCTCCGGCGCGCTGGCGCATGATCCCGCGCAGGCCGCCGCCGCCGAGGCGCTGCAGGCGCTTTGGGTGAGGCTGCGCGGTTACGACCCGGCCACCCAGCAGCCGGTCGCCCCCGGCCTGTTCGCCCGCCTGCTCCGCCGCATCCCGGGCCGCGAGGCGCCGGAGCCGGTGCGCGGCCTCTACCTCGTCGGCGAGGTGGGGCGCGGCAAGTCCATGCTGATGGACATGTTCTTCTCCACCGCCGAGGTGCCGCGCAAGCAGCGCCTGCACTTCCACCAGTTCATGGAACGCTGCCACAAGCGGATCCACGCCTGGAGGCAGGCCCATGGCAACTCCGCCGACCCGATCCCGCCGCTGGCCGACAGCATCGCCGCCGAGGCCGCCCTGCTCTGCTTCGACGAGTTCCAGGTGCATGACGTGGCGGATGCGATGATCCTCGGCCGTCTGTTCCAGGCGCTATTCGCGCGCGGGACCGTCGTCGTCGCCACCTCCAACACCGCCCCGGACGACCTGTTCAAGGGCCGCCCCGGGCGCGACGCCTTCCTGCCCTTCATCGCCATCCTGAAGGACAATCTCGAAGTCCTGACGCTCGCCGCCGCGCGCGACTACCGGCGCGCGCGCGTCGCGGGCGGCCGCGTCTGGCACGTCCCCGCCGACGGCCGCGCCGAACGCGCGCTCGATGCCGCATTCCGCGACCTCTCCGGCCAGGACCGCGGCGCGCCGCTGACCCTCACCGTGTTCGGCCGCGAACTCCGCCTGCCGGAGGAAGCCAACGGCGTCGTCCGTGCCGGCTTCGACGAACTCTGCGGCGCCGCCCTCGGCGCGTCGGACTACCTGGCGCTCGCCAGCCACGCCCATGCGCTCGTGCTGGACGGCATCCCGCGCTTCACCGCCGACAACCGCGACAAGGCGCGGCGCTTCGTCGTGCTGGTGGACGCGCTGTACGAGCACCGCGTGCGCCTCGTCGCCTCCGCCGCCGCCGAGCCGGACGCGCTCTGCCCCGACGGCGAGGAGGCGGCGATCTTCGTCCGCACGGCGAGCCGGCTGGAGGAGATGCGGAGCGAAGGCTGGGCGGCGAAGGGCCATCTGCCGTAGCGACGACGGGCCGGGCCGCATCCTTGCCGGCGAACGCGGCCCGACCGGATGTCTCGCGCCACAGGCCGACGCATCCGCGGCCCGACCGCCTGATCAGGCAGACCAGATCTGTCCGGCGCCGGCGCTACCCGGCGGCATCCGCCATCCGCCCGATCTCCGGCAGCAGTGCCGCGACATCGGCGCGCCAGCGGTTTCCGGCCTCGGTCGGCGCCAGCCACAGCGCGTGCCGATGCCCGCGGATGCGGGAGAGCCGCGCCATGTTGAACCGCAGCGGCAGGCTCGTCACCAGCGGCATCAGCTCCAGCACCGCCACGCCGGGCCGTGCCAGCGCCAGATGCGCGAGCCCGGCGCCATGGGGCGCCACGATCAGCCGCGCCGCCCGCACGATGCGGATCTGCTCCAGCAGCGGCCGCCCGCTGAGGGCCACCACCCGGAAGCCGCGTTGCGCCAGAACCTCCTCGAGCGCCGCCTCGTTCTCCATCGCCCGGAAGCCGCTGTCGCGACGCGAGATGTAGAGCAGCGGCCCGGCATCCCCCGGCGCCTCCTCCGCATCGGCCAGGGCGATCAGTCGCTCATGCATCAGCCGCGCATCGTCGCTCCACGCCAGAGCCGAGACCGGCGACCACGACACCAGCAGCCGATCCACGAAGGTGGCGTCCCCGACCGGGAGCACCGGCCACTCGGCCCCGGCGAGCGCCAGCGACTGCCGCACGAAGTCCGGCAGCCTGCGGCCGGCCAGCAGCGTCACGCCGCCCGTCGGCAGATGGCGCGACAGCGCCGGCAGGCCGTTGATCATCCAATGGAAGAAATTGCCCGCCGAGGGCCTGAGGGTGGCGAACTCCCCCTCGGCGATCCGCGGCGCGGCGGCCATCGCGGCGAGCGAGCCCGGGGGCAACGGCACCGGCGCGGCGCTGTTCAGCCCGTCCACCAGCAGCCGCCCGTCGGCGCGCCAGACCTGACCGGCGGCGTTCACGAACACCTCGCGGAACAGCCGCGTCGAGGGGGCCGGACGGGCGGCGAGCTCGGCCTCGAAGGATGCGGCCATGTCGTGGAACTGCCCTTCCGCCTCGGGCCCGACGCCCGGCGCGCGCAACAGGCGCAGCCAGCCGGGCGCCGGCGCCGGCAGGGCGGGCCCGGGCGGCGAGGCCGGCGGGAGGTCCTCGAAGTCGGACGACGCGATCCGGATCACGCGCCGGCGCAGCGCGGCCGCGGCGGCGCGCAGCGGCGGCTCCGCCGACTCGGCGATCGCCCCGAGCGCGCGGACCGCGTCGGCCTGAGCCACCGGCGCCAGCAGGGCTGCCGGGTCGCTCGTGAGCACCAGCCAGGCCAGATCGGGCACGCGCAGCGCCGGCGTGGCCAGGCGCCGGGCGATCCTGGCCCGCTCCTCCGGCGGCAGCTCTGCCGGGATCGCCAAGGTCGCGGCACGGCGGGCCGCCTCGGCCGAGCCGACCTGGACCGCCGCCGCAGACAGCCGGGCGATCAGGCGCGGCGTGAAGCGGCCCGACGGGACCGATGCCAACAGGGCGATCACCCCGGCAGCATCCCCAACATCAGCCAGGGCAGCGACCGCGCGGTGAAGCGCCCGGTCGTTGTCACCGGCGGGCGAGCGCGCGGCACTGTCCTGCATGGGATGGGAGAGTAGCGCAACCCGACCGCCTCGGAAGCGCCCGCCGCCCCATTTCCGCCACCTTCGCCGTTAGGGTGTCGCGCAACCCTGGCGCGCAGGGCATGACGGCATTGCGCGCCACGCCACAGCGTGGCAGGGCAGGCGGACATAACAGACGAGGACGAGGCGATGCGACTGGCGATGCTTCTGGGTGCCCTCGGGCTGATGTTGCTGCTTCCCGCGACCGAAGCAGCGGCCGACCAGCGCCAGCAGGACCGCGCCGCCGCCCAGCAGCCGCGCACCACAGCCCCGGCCGCCCGCCAGGCCACGCAGCCGCAGCGTCCGGCCGCGGCACAGCGCGCGACGCCCCAGCAGCGCCAGACGACCCGGGCGGCTGCGGTCCCCCAGCGTACGGCGGCAGCCCAGGCCCCCGCCGCCCGCCAGTCGGCCCAGGCCCCCGCCGCTCGCCAGGCGGCCCAGGCCACGGCCGCCCAGGCCGCGGCCCAGCGCAGCGGTGTGTTCCGCTCCGCCGCCGCCGCCCCGGCCGGCATGCCGCGCGCGACCGGCAGCTGCGCCCGCCGGGATGCCCAGGGCCGCTGCGTCCGCACCACGGCGTCCAACACCCGCTGGCAGGGCGGGCTGCCGCCGATGACGATGGCGCAGCAGGAATGCCCGTCCGGCACGGTTGCGACGCTGGCGCGCGGCCACGCCAACGTGGTGCGCTGCCTGCCGATCTGATCCGCGCGGAGCGCGGGCCGCAACCCGCCTGATCGGCCGGATTCGGGCGCCCGCCCCCTTCCGGCGCGGGCCTTATGGGGCTACTCATCCGGCGCGCGCGGCGGCCTGCCGCGCGGCACGGCGCCGGGATGGCGCCGGGGGAAGGATGAAGCCTCGAAGGAGCTCCGCCGCATGGCCCGCAGCAAGATCGCCCTCATCGGCGCCGGCAACATCGGGGGCACGCTCGCCCACCTGATCGGGCTGAAGGAACTGGGCGACGTCGTGCTGTTCGACATCGCGGGCGGCGTCGCGGCGGGCAAGGCGCTCGACATCATGCAGTCCGGCCCGGTGGACGGGTTCGACAGCCACATGGTCGGCACCAGCGACTACGCCGCCATCAAGGGCGCGGACGTGGTCATCGTCACCGCCGGCTTCCCGCGCCAGCCGGGGATGAGCCGCGACGACCTGGTGGCGAAGAACGCCGGCGTCATCGCGCAGGTGGCGGAGGGCGTGAAGACCTACTGCCCGGAGGCCTTCGTCATCGTCATCACCAACCCGCTTGATGCGATGGTGTGGGTGTTCCAGCAGAAGTCCGGGCTGCCGCCGCACAAGGTGGTCGGCATGGCGGGCGTGCTCGATTCCGCGCGATTCCGCCTGTTCCTGGCGCAGGAGTTCCATGTGAGCGTGGAGGACGTGACCGCCTTCGTGCTCGGCGGCCACGGCGACACGATGGTTCCGCTCGTGCGCTACTCGACGGTCGCCGGCATCCCGGTGCCGGACCTCGTGAAGATGGGCTGGACCACGCAGGAGAAGGTGGACGCGATCGTCGCCCGCACCGCGAATGGCGGGGGCGAGATCGTGAAGCTGCTGGAGAAGGGCAGCGCCTTCTATGCGCCCGCGGCCTCGGCCATCGCCATGGCGGAATCCTATCTGCGCGACAAGAAGCGCGTGCTGCCCTGCGCCGCCTGGCTCTCGGGCGAGTATGGCGTGAAGGACCTCTATGTCGGCGTGCCGGTGGTGATCGGCGCGGGCGGCGTGGAACGGATCGTCGAGATCGCGCTGAACGCGGAGGAGCAGGCGGCGTTCGAGAAGTCCTGCGGCGCGGTGCGGGAGCTGATCGAGGCGTCGAAGAAGCTGGTCGGTTGAGCCAGGGGGCCGGGGCATGAACATCCACGAATACCAGGCGAAGGAACTGCTTCGCCGCTACGGGGTCGCCGTGCCGCAGGGCAGGGTGGCCTGGACGGCGGAGGAAGCGGTGGAAGCCGCGCGCACCCTCCCCGGCCCCGTCTATGTGGTGAAGTCGCAGATCCACGCCGGCGGCCGCGGCGCCGGCCGCTTCGCGCATGACCCGGACGGCAAGGGCGGGGTGCGCGTCGTGAAGTCGCTCGATGCGGTGCGCGAGGCGGCGGCCGCGATGATCGGCAAGGTGCTGGTGACGAAGCAGACCGGCCCGGCGGGCCGCACCGTCAGCCGCGTCTATGTCGAGGAAGGCTGCGACATCGCGCGCGAACTCTACCTGTCGCTGCTGGTGGACCGCGCGACGGGCCGCGTCACCATCATCGCCTCCACCGAAGGCGGGATGGAGATCGAGGAGGTGGCGGCGAAGCACCCCGAGAAGATCCTGAAGGCGGCGGTGGACCCGGCCTCGGGCATCTCCGGCTTCCATGCGCGCAAGCTGGCCTTCGGCCTTGGCCTCTCCGGCAAGCAGGTGGCCGCCTTCACCAGGTTCGTGCTGGCGATGTACCGCGCCTTCATCGAGCTCGACTGCGCGATCGTCGAGGTGAACCCGCTGGTCGTCACCGGCGCGGGCGAGGTGCTGGCGCTCGACGCCAAGGTGTCCTTCGACGACAACGCGCTGTTCCGCCACCCCGACCTGTCGGACCTCCGCGACGAGGCGGAGATGGACGAGAAGGAGATCGAGGCGGCGCGCTACGACCTCAACTACGTCGCGCTGGATGGCGAGATCGGCTGCATGGTGAACGGCGCCGGCCTCGCCATGGCGACGATGGACATCATCAAGCTCTACGGCTCCTCGCCCGCCAACTTCCTCGATGTCGGGGGCGGCGCGAGCCAGGAGAAGGTGACCGCCGCCTTCAAGATCATCACCACCGACCCGAAGGTGAAGGCGATCCTCGTCAACATCTTCGGCGGCATCATGAAGTGCGACATCATCGCCCGCGGCGTGGTGGCCGCCGCCAAGGAGCTGGACCTCAAGGTGCCGCTGGTGGTGCGCCTCGAAGGCACCAACGTGGACCTCGGCAAGCGGATCCTGACGGAGAGCGGGCTTGCGATCATCGCCGCCGACAATCTGGCCGACGCCGCCGAGAAGGTGGTGCGCGCGGTGAAGGGGAACGCCTGACATGGCCATCCTGGTCGATGCCAACACCCGTGTGATGACGCAGGGCTTCACCGGCGCCCAAGGGACCTTCCACGCCGAGCAGGGGATCGCCTACGGCTCCACCTATGTCGGCGGCGTCACGCCGGGCAAGGGCGGCACGACGCACCTGAACCTGCCGGTGTTCGACACGGTGGCCGATTGCGCCCGCGCGACGGGCGCCAATGCCTCGGTGATCTATGTGCCGCCGCCCTTCGCGGCGGACGCCATTCTGGAGGCGATAGACGCCGAGATCCCGCTGATCGTCTGCATCACCGAGGGCATTCCGGTGCTCGACATGGTGAAGGTGAAGCGGGTGCTCGGCTCCTCGAAGTCGCGCCTCGTCGGGCCGAACTGCCCGGGCGTGATCACGCCGGATGCCTGCAAGATCGGCATCATGCCCGGGCACATCCATCGCCGCGGCTCGGTCGGCATCGTGTCGCGCTCCGGCACGCTGACCTATGAGGCGGTGGCGCAGACCTCCGCCGCCGGCCTCGGGCAATCCACCTGTGTCGGCATCGGCGGCGACCCGGTGAAGGGCATGGACTTCGTGGATGTGCTCGAGCTGTTCCTGAAGGACGAAGAGACGAAGTCCATCATCATGATCGGCGAGATCGGCGGGCCGTCGGAGATCGAGGGCGCAGAGTTCCTGCGGCGCGAGAACTTCGGCCCGGGCAAGCCGAACAAGCCGGTCGTCGGCTTCATCGCCGGCGCCACCGCGCCGCCCGGCCGCCGCATGGGCCATGCGGGCGCCGTCATCTCGGGCGGCGCGGACACGGCGGAGGTGAAGATGGAGGCGATGCGCTCGGCCGGCATCCATGTGGCCGACAGCCCGGCGGCGCTCGGCTCGACCATGGTGCGCGCGCTGGCGCGCTGATGTCCTTCGCGCCCTGGTAACGCGGGGGGCGACAGGCTGTACGAGGCGTGCGGCGCAACCGGACCGCGCCGCAGGAGGGACCGATGGCAGGCGTGGATATCCTGGCGAGCGCGATGACGGGGGCGAATGCCGCCTTCCTTGCGGATCTTTACGCGCGCTGGGTGGAAAAGCCCGACAGCGTGGACGCCTCCTTCCAGGAGCTGTTCGCCGCGCTGAACGACGATGCGCGCGCGGTGCTGACGGACGCGGCCGGCGCCTCCTGGGCGCCCCGCCCGCGCGGCGGCTTCGCCCCCGAGGCGGAGGCGCCGCCCGCGCCGAAGAAGCCGGCGAAACCCTCGGCGGCGATGGAGGAGGCGCCCCGCCCGCAGCGGCAGGAGGTGCTGGACTCGATCCGCGCGCTGATGCTGATCCGCGCCTACCGCGTGCGCGGCCACCTCGAGGCGAAGCTCGACCCGCTCGGCCTGCAGGGCCAGAAGCAGCACCCCGAGCTCGACCACAAGACCTACGGCTTCACCGACGCCGACCTCGACCGCCCGATCTTCATCAACATGGTGCTCGGGCGCGAGACGGCCAGCTTGCGCGAGATCCTCGCGATCTGCCGCGCCTCCTACTGCGGCCATGTCGGCGTCGAGTTCATGCACATCCAGGACCCCGACCAGAAGTCCTGGATCCAGCAGCGGATCGAGGGCGCGCCCTGGCTGACCGCTTTCGACGCGACGGCCAAGCGCAACATCCTCCGCCAGCTGACGGAGGCCGAGGGCTTCGAGGCGTTCTGCGCCAAGAAATACGTCGGCACCAAGCGCTTCGGCCTGGAAGGCGGCGAGTCCACCATCCCCGCCGTGCAGACGGTGATCGAGACGGTGGCGCGCCAGGGCGTCAACGAGATCTGCATCGGCATGGCCCATCGCGGGCGGCTCAACATGCTGGTGAACGTGGTGAAGAAGCCGTTCACCCAGGTGTTCGCCGAGTTCAAGGGCGTCTCCGCGAACCCCGACGACGTCGGCGGCTCGGGCGACGTGAAATACCATCTCGGCACCTCGACCGACCTCGAGATCGGCGGCCACACCGTCCACATCTCGCTGCAGCCGAACCCGTCGCATCTGGAAGCGGTGAACCCCGTCGTGGTCGGCAAGGTGCGGGCGCGGCAGGACATGGCGGGCGACACCAAGGCGCGCCGCTCCGTCATGGGCATCCTGCTGCATGGCGACGCCGCCTTCGCCGGCCAGGGCGTGGTGTATGAGACGCTGGCGATGAGCCAGCTGATCGGCTACCGCACCGGCGGCACCATGCACATCGTGACGAACAACCAGATCGGCTTCACCACCGTGCCGGTGCACGCCTTCTCCGGCCTCTACTGCACCGATGTCGCGAAGAGCATCCAGGCGCCGATCCTGCACGTCAACGGCGACGACCCGGAAGCGGTGGTGTTCTGCGCCCGCATGGCCGCCGAGTTCCGCATGACCTTCGGCTGCGACGTGGTGCTCGACATCGTCTGCTACCGCCGCCACGGCCACAACGAGGGCGACGAGCCCGCCTTCACCCAGCCGCTGATGTACGCCCGCATCCGCGAGATGACGCCGGTGCGCGGCTTCTACGCCAGGCGCCTGGCCGAGGAGGGCACGGTGCCGGCGGAGGAATCCCAGGCGATGCTGGACGCCTTCAACGCCAAGCTCGAGGAGGCGTTCCAGGCGGCGCAGACCTTCAAGCCGAACAAGGCGGACTGGCTGGAAGGCCACTGGTCCGGTCTGCGCCCGGTCGGAAGCCAGGAGGAGGTGGAGCGGCTGCATGACACCGCGGTCCCCCTCGACACGCTGCGCGAGGTGGGCGCGGCGCTGTGCCGCGTGCCCGACGGCTTCAACCTCAACCCCAAGATCGCGCGCCAGCTCGAGGCGAAGAAGCAGGCGATCGAGACGGGCGAGGGGCTGGACTGGGCGACGGGCGAGGCGCTCGCCTTCGGCACGCTGCTGCTGGAAGGCCACCGCGTGCGTCTCTCGGGCGAGGACGTGCAGCGCGGCACCTTCAGCCACCGCCACGCCTACCTGATCGACCAGAAGACCCAGGCGGAATACGTGCCGCTGAACAACATCCGCGAGCGCCAGCCGAAGTTCGAGGCGTTCAACTCGCTGCTCGCCGAGTTCGGCGTGCTCGGCTTCGACTACGGCTATTCGCTGGCCGATCCGCACACCCTGGTGCTGTGGGAGGCGCAATTCGGCGACTTCGCCAACGGCGCCCAGGTGATGATCGACCAGTTCATCGCCTCGGCCGAGACGAAGTGGCTGCGCATGTCCGGCCTCGTGATGCTGCTGCCGCACGGCTACGAAGGCGCGGGGCCGGAGCATTCCTCCGCCAGGCTCGAACGCTACCTGCAGCTCTGCGCCGAGCGGAACATGCGGGTGTGCAACTTCACGACGCCCGCCAACTACTTCCACGCGCTGCGCCGGCAGCTGAAGGCGAACTACCGCAAGCCGCTCGTCGTGATGACGCCGAAGAGCCTGCTGCGCCACAAGCTCGCCGTCTCCAGCCTCTCCGAGTTCGGCCCCGGCTCCGGCTTCCGCTACGTCATCTCCGAAAGCGAGGCGCTGGTGCCGGACGAGCAGGTGAAGCGCGTCGTGCTTTGCTCCGGCAAGGTCTATTACGACCTGATCGAGCACCGCGCCGCAGAAGGCATCAGGGACGTCGCCATCCTGCGGCTCGAGCAGTTCTACCCCTTCCCGGCCAACAGCCTGGCCCGCGCCCTCTCGCCCTACGTCAACGCCGAGGTGGTGTGGTGCCAGGAGGAGCCGGAGAACATGGGCGCCTGGAGCTTCCTCGACCGCCGCATCGAGAAGGTGCTGGCGGGGCTCGAGCACAAGGCCCGGCGCCCGCGCTACATCGGCCGCCCGGAGGCGGCGAGCCCGGCGACCGGGCTTGCCCGCGTCCACCAGGCGCAGCAGGACGCGCTGGTGCGCGCGGCGCTGGCCACCTGACACAGAAGCACGAACCGGAACGACGACGATGACCGATATCCTGGTGCCGACCCTTGGCGAGAGCGTGACCTCCGCCACCGTCGCCCGCTGGCTGAAGAAGGCGGGCGAGCCGGTCGCGGCGGACGAGCCGCTGGTGGAACTCGAGACCGACAAGGTGACGGTCGAGGTGAACGCGCCGACCGCCGGCGTGCTCGGCCCGATCGTCGCGGCAGAGGGCGCGGAGGTCGCAGTCGGCGCCGTGCTCGGCTCCGTCACCACGGGCCACGCCGCGGCGCCCCACCCGCCGCAGCCGGTGCCGGCGCAGCCCGCGCAGCCGAAGGTGGAGCCGCCGAAGCCCGCGCTCGGCCCTGTCGGGCGGCCGGGCGGCGACGCCCTGGCCCTGCCCGCCGCCGCCAAGATGCTGCGCGAGGCCGGGGCGGAGCCCGCCGATGTCGGCGAGGGCAGCGGCAAGGGCGGGCGGCTGACCAAGGGCGACGTGATCGCCTATCTCGACCGCATCGCCACAGCCCCCGCCGTGAAGCCCGCCGCCCCCGCCGCCAAGCCGCCCCGCGCGCTGGAGGAGGGCGAGGAGCGGGTGCGGATGACGCGGCTGCGCGCCACCATCGCCCGCCGCCTGAAGGAAGCGCAGAACACGGCGGCCATGCTCACCACCTTCAACGAGGTGGACATGACGGCGGTGATGGCCGCGCGCGCCGAGTTCCGCGACGCCTTCGAGAAGCGGCACGGCGTGAAGCTCGGCTTCATGTCCTTCTTCGCCAAGGCGTCGGTCGCGGCGCTGAAGGAGTTCCCGGCCGTCAACGCCGAGATTGACGGCGAGGACATCATCTACAAGCACTTCGTCCATCTCGGCATCGCCGTCGGCGGCCCGAACGGCCTCGTCGTGCCGGTGCTGCGCCACGCCGACCGCATGTCCTTCGCCGAGATCGAGACGCGCATCGCCGATTTCGGCAAGCGCGCGCGCGACGGCGCGCTGAAGCTCGACGAGCTCGCCGGCGGCAGCTTCACCATCACCAATGGCGGCATCTACGGCAGCCTGATGTCCACGCCGATCCTGAACCCGCCGCAGTCCGGCATCCTCGGCATGCACAAGATCCAGGAACGGCCGATGGTGGTGAACGGCAAGGTCGAGGTGCGGCCGATGATGTATCTCGCGCTCTCCTACGACCACCGCATCGTGGACGGGAAGGAGGCCGTCTCCTTCCTCGTGCGCGTGAAGGAGGCGCTCGAGGATCCGCGCCGCCTGCTGCTGGACCTGTAGGGCCGTGCCGGCGCTCCCGCTCACGGGCCTGAAGGTCGTGGAGCTCGGCCACTACATCGCCGGGCCCTTCGCAACCCGGCTGCTGGCCGATCTCGGCGCGGAGGTCATCAAGGTCGAGCCGCCGGGCGGCGACCCGATCCGCGGCTGGGGGTTCCGGCACAATGACGCGCCCGTGTGGTTCTCGATCCACGGGCGCAACAAGCTCTCCGTGACACTCGACCTGAAGAAGCCCGAGGACAAGGCGCGGCTCTTGAAGCTCGCCGCCCGCGCCGACGCGCTGGTGGAGAACTACCGCCCCGGCTACCTGGAGCGCATCGGCCTCGGGCCAGAGGTGCTGCGCGCCGAGAACAAGGGCCTCGTCATCGCCCGCGTCTCCGGCTACGGCCAGGACGGGCCGTATCGCGACAAGCCATCCTTCGGCGCGATCGGCGAGGCGATGGGCGGGCTTCGCCACCTCACCGCCCATCCCGGCCAGACCGACCTGCCGCCGCCGCGCTGCGGCATCTCGATCGCCGACGATGTCGCCGGCATGTATGCCGCCCTCGCCCTCGTCGCTGCCTGCTGGGGGCGCGATGCCGGCGCCTCCCGCGGCGAAGGCCGCACCATAGACGTGGACCTCGTCTCCTCGGTGTTCAGCCTGATGGAGGGGATGCTGCCGGAATACGGCCTCACCGGCCGCATACGCCAGCCGGCGGGCGCCGCCATCCCGACCGCCTCGCCCACCAACACCTATCTCTGCGCCGACGGGAAGTGGCTCTGCATCGCCGGCAACTCGGATGCGATCTTCCAGCGGCTGATGGCGCTGATCGGCCGCCCCGACCTCGCCGCCGACCCGCGCATGGCCACCAACGCCGGCCGCTGCGAACACCGCGCCGAACTGGACGACGCCATCTCCGCCTGGTCCCGCACCCTGCCGGCCAGGGACGCCGAGGAGGCGCTGGAGCGCGCCGAGGTTCCCGCCTCGCGCCTCTACGACATCGCCGACTGCGCCAACGACCCGCATTTCCGCGCCCGCGACTGGGTGATGGAGGTGGAGGACCCGACCATCGGCCCGCTGCTCCACCCCGCCGCGCCGTTCCGCTTCGACGACATCCCGCCCCGCGACATGATCCGCTGGACAGGCAAGCCGGCCGGCGCGGACAATGACCTGGTGTTCCGCGAGCTGCTGGGAGATGCCTGACCGATGGACCGCGTGACGATCAGCGAGGTCGCGCCCCGCGACGGCATCCAGGCCATTCCGGGCCCGATGGTGCCGACGGAGACGAAGATCGCGCTGATCCGGGCGCTCTACGACGCCGGGGTGCGGCGGATGGAGGCCGGCTCCTTCGTCTCCCCCCACGCCGTGCCGCAGATGGCGGACGCGGCCGAGGTGCTGGCTTTCGCGCGCAGCCTCCCCGGCCTCGAACCCACCATGCTGGTGCCGAACCGCAAGGGCTTCGAGGCGGCGATGGCCGCAGGCAGCCCGGCGATCGGCCTGTTCATGAGCGTCACCGACAGCCACAACAAGGCCAACGTCAACCGCAGCACCGCCGAGAGCTTCGCCGAGCTCGCCGGCATCGTCCGCGACACGCCGCAGCACGTCGCCATACGCTTCAACGTCTCCTGCGCCTTCCACTGCCCCTTCGAGGGCGTGGTGCCCGAGGCGCACACGCTCGACTGGATCGAGCGGGTCCTCTCGCTGGACCCGCGCATCGAGATCGGCATCGCGGATACCACCGGCAACGCAGCCCCCGACCAGGTGAAGCGCGTGTTCAGCCACGTCATCCGCGCCTGGACGAAGCGCGTCGCCTTCCACGGCCACGACACCTACGGCATGGGCGTCGCCAACGCCGCCGCCGCCTTCGAGGCCGGCTGCCGGGTGTTCGACGGCGCGGCCGGCGGCATCGGCGGCTGCCCCTTCGCCCCCGGCGCCTCGGGCAACACCGCGACCGAGGATCTGGTGTGGATGTTCCGCCGCATGGGGGTGGACGCCGGGCTCGACTGGCCGAAACTGCTTGCCGCCGCCGACATGGCCGCCGCCATCCCCGGCGCCGTGCCCGGCGGGCGGCTGCGCGGCGTCGCGGCGGCGCGCCGGGCGGCATGATCCGCGCCGCCCTGCTGCTGGCGGCAGCCTGGCTTGCCGCCTGTGCGCCCACGGTGCAGCAGGGCGAGTGGCAGCGGCTGGACGACAGCGCCATCGGCTCGCCGGCCGCGCGGCTGGCCGAGGTGCGGCCCGGCGACACCCTCGTCATCGCCTATGGCGGCGGCACGCGCGCCATCGGCGCCGGAATCCGCCGCGACGGGCCGGGCCCTGCCGGCCTCGGCCCCGCCCCCGCCCCGCGCCCCCCGGCGGCGCCCGGCGCCGGCCGCGGCTCCTCCGGCACCGGCTTCGTCATCGCGCGGAACGGGCTGATCGCCACCAACGCCCATGTCGTCGCCGGCTGTGCCCGCATCGCGCTGCCGGACGGCACGCCGCTCGCGCTGCTCGCCGCCGACGACCGGCGCGACCTCGCCCTGCTGCGCGCCGCGCGCGACTTCCCCGTGGCGCTGCCGCTGCGCGCCGACGCCCCGGCGGAACTGGGCGAAGCGGTGCTGATCCTCGGCTTCCCCTTCGGCCAGACGCTCGGCACCGGCCTCACCGTCACCAACGGCATCGTCACCGGCATGACGGGGCTCGGCGGCGACCGCCGGCGGTTCCAGACCAATGCCGCGATCCAGCCGGGCTCCTCCGGCGGGCCGGTGCTGGACGAACAGGGGCGGGTGATCGGCATCGCCAACTCCCGCCTCGACGACCTTGCCATCCTCGGCCGCACCGGCGCGCTGCCGCAGGGGGTGAATTTCGCGGTCCGCGTCGAGGAACTCGCCGCGCTGCTGGCCGAGAACCGCCTCGCCGCCGCGCCCGACTTCACCCGCGGCGCTGCCACCCGCAGCATCGCCGCCGCCGCCGCCCCGGCCGTGCTGCAGGTCCGCTGCGAGACCTGAACGCCGCGCCGCAACCCCTTGCGCGCGAACCCGCTTCCGTGATTCCTCTTGCGTCGCCGCCCGCAACGCGGGCGCCCGAGCGCTGCTTCGCGCCCCGAGGCTGACCCCCCGGCCCGCCGCGACCGGCCCTCGGGACGAGGAGGCTGGCGATGCCGCCCGACACGACAGACACCCGCCTCGCCCGGCGCGCCCTCGCGCTCGGGCTGCTCGGCACGCTTGCCGCCTGCGCCTCGCGCCCCGCCTTCCACCCGCGCGAGGCCGGGCTCGCCGAACCGATCTCCTGCGTCCCCTACGCCCGCGCCGTCTCCGGCATCTCGCTCAGCGGCAATGCCTGGACCTGGTGGGACGGCGCGGCCGGCCGCTACGCCCGCGGCCGCACCCCGCGCCCGGGCAGCGTGCTGGTGATAGACCGCACGCCGCGCATGCGCGACGGCCATGTGGCCGTGGTGCGCCGCGTGGTGGGGCCGCGCGAGATCCGGGTGGACCACGCCAACTGGGCCTCCGGCCAGGCGCGGGGCCGCATCCACCGCGACCAGCCGGTGCGCGACATCTCGCCCGGCAATGACTGGTCGCGCGTGCTGGTCTGGTATCCGCCGATCAATGATTTCGGCCGCACGCCCTACGCCGCGCGCGGCTTCGTCCACCCCGAGCGGCTCTACGCCGCGCGCCACTCCGCGTCCTCGTCGAGCGGATAGACCGGCCGCGGCAGACGGCGGAAGGCGAAGCGCGACAGCACCGGCGAGGTCAGGCCCGGCGCGTCCACCTCGATGATCCGCTCGGGCGGCGCCACCTCGTCGAAGCCGGCGCGGAAATGCCCGCGGGACTTCAGGACGACGACGCGCGCGGCGCGCGGGTCGAGCCCGAGATGCTCGAGGAACACCGGGTCCGCGCACTGGATCCGCGCCGAGCACACGACCACCGACACCCCGTCCAGCCGAAGCGACGCCCGCCGCCCGAGATCAACGGCCACCCCGGCATAGATCCCGCGCCGCCCGACGACCTCGCCATCCGTCACCGCCAGCACCTCGGCCTCTGCCTCGAAGGGCGGCGCCAGCGGGTCGTCCGGCGCGTGGCCGCGGTTGAAGCGGGCGAGGAAGCGGGCGCCCGGGCCGAGCACATGCGCCTCCTCGGCCAGTGCCGGGTCGTGGAACAGCCCGGCGACCACGCCAGGCACGCCGGCGGCATGCAGGGCGGAGAGCAGCGCAACCGTATTGCCCCGCCCGCCGCCGCCCGGATTGTCGGCGACATCGGCCAGGATCAGCGTCTCCTTCGCCGCGGCGGCGCGCGCCACCGCCTCGGCGATCGGCGTGAGGCGGGCGACGAAGCGATGCCGCTCGGTCCAGATGCGGATCGCCAGCTCCTCGGCGGCCGTCTCGGCGCGCTCGGCATCGGTGCCGGTGACGACGACGGAAAGACCCCCATGCGGCGAATCGCTGAACACAAAGCCGCCCATCACCGACACATTCGCGATGGTCGCATCGCGCGCCGCCAGCGCCTGCCCGGCCGCGATCGCCTCGGCATAGGGCCCCTCGGCGGTCAACAGGCTGACCGAGGGCGGCACCAGCGGCAGCCGCCGCATCGCCACATGGAAGCGCTCGCCGGCCAGGATACGGCGCAACAGCCCCGCCGCCTCGGCCCCCCGCTCGCGCATGTCCACATGCGGGTTGGTGCGGTAGCCGACGAAGGCATCGGGCACCGCGGCCAGGCTGTGGGAGACATTGGCGTGCAGGTCGCACGTCACCACCAGCGGCGCCATGCCGATGCGGCGGCGGATGCCGCTGACCAGCACGCCCTCCGGGTCGTCCTCGTCCTCGGCCAGGGCGGCGCCGTGCAGCACGCAGAACACGCCGTCCACCGGGCCGGCGGCCTCGAGCGCGGCGAAGATCCGCTCGCGGATCCCGGCCCAGGCGGCGGCGGTGACGGGGCCGTCCGGCTGCGCGCGGGCGAAGACCAGCGGCACCGGCTGCCAGGGGCCTGCTTCGTCCATCGCGGCGACGAAGCCGTTGAACTCGCCAAGGTTGCGGTGCGTCGCGCCGCGCGCGTCGGCCAGCAGCGCCGGGCCTTCCAGCCAGCCCGCGCGGAACTGCTCGATGCCGGCGGGCGGCGCGAAGCGGTTGCACTCGATCTGGAAGCCGCAGAGGGCGATGCGCGGCCCGCTCACAGCGTCACCCCGAGCAGCTCCGCGTGGCGCTGCGTGGATTTCAGCCCCGATCCGGTCAGCACCACCACGGCCGTCTCGGCCGGGCCGATCTCGCCTGCCGCGCGCAGCCTCTTGAAGGCGGCCGCGGCCTGGGCGCAGGTCGGTTCGACATAGAACCCGCGCTCGGCGACGTCGCGCGTCGCGGCGGCGATCTCCTCCTCGGAGAGCAGCACGGCGCCGCCGTCCGATGCGCGCAGCGCCGCAAGGCATTCGGCCAGGCGGATCGGCTGCGCGATGGCGGTGCCCTCGGCGATGGTCGGGCGCGGCGCGGCGGCCGGCAGGCCGAGGGCGGCGCGCGCGATCGGCCCGCAGGCCTCCGGCTGCGCCGCGTAGAGGCGCGGCAGCCGCGCGATCTGCCCGGCGCGCAGCAACTCGGAAAAGCCCCGCGCGCAGCCGAGCACATTGGACCCGGCGCCGCAGGGCACGATCACCGCGTCCGGCGCGCGGAAGCCGAGGTCCTCCCACAGCTCATAGGCCAGCGTCTTGGTGCCCTCGAGGAAGAACGGGTGCCAGGTGTGGCTGGCGTAGAAGAGGCGTTCGGCCTCTGCCAGCGCGGCGTCCGCGCAATCCTGCCGGCTGCCCGGGATCAGCCGGATGGTGGCGCCCGCCGCCCGCGCCTGCACCGTCTTGGCCGGCGAGGTGCTCGCGGGGACGAAGATCGTGGCCCGCATGCCGCCGGCCGCGGCGTAGGTGGCGATGGCGGCACCGCCATTGCCCGAGGAATCCTCGAGGATCTCCGTCACCCCCTGCTGCCGCAGGAAGGACAGCATCACCGAGGCGCCGCGGTCCTTGAAGGAGCCGGAGGGGGCGAACCACTCGCATTTCAGCACGGCGGTGCCGCCCGGGATCGCCGCCTCGATCAGCGGCGTGCAGCCCTCGCCAAGGCTGATCGGGCGCGCCACCGGCGCCGGCAGCGCGGCGGCGTAGCGCCACAGGCTGCGGGCGCCGCGGGCGATGTCGTCGCGGCCGATGCCCGGCAGGTCGGAGACGAGGAGCGGCGCGCCATCGTCGCCGCGCCAGCGCGGCACGTCCAGCGGATAGGCCGCGCCGCTGCGCGGATCGGTCAGATGGGCGGGAATCGGAGACACTCCCCGGATGGCGGCACTCCGCATCCTGTAGAGCGGTTCCGGAGCGAGGGGAAACCGCCCTCCCGGTGGATCAGCGTGTGCGGCCGATCACCACGCCGGTCCCGGGATTGCCGGGGCCGGCGCATCGGCCTATTGTCCGGACATGTCGTTCGCTCTGCTCCGGGCGCGCGCGTGACGGACCTTGACTCCGTCGCGCGGCTCGCCGCCGACCTCGTCCGCATCGACAGCCGCTCGTCGCGCTCCAACATCCCGCTGGCGGACCGGATCGAAGCCGAACTGGCCGGCTTCGCGGTGGAGCGGCTGGACTACGCCGACGCCGCCGGGGTGCCGAAGCGCGTCCTCGTCGCCCATCGCGGCCCGAAGGGCGGGCTCGGCCTGTCCGGCCACATGGACACCGTGCCCGACACCGGCTGGCAGGAGGACCCGTGGTCGGCCCGGGTGGACGCGGAGGGCATGCTGCACGGCCTCGGCTCGGTGGACATGAAGGGTGCGGTCGCGGCGATGATCGTCGCCGCCAGGGGCCTGCCCGCCGATGTGCCGGCGACCCTGCTGATCACCACCGACGAGGAGACCACCAAGGCCGGGGCGCGACAGATCGCCGAGCACTCGGCGCTGGCGCGCGACTGCGGGCTGTCCGGCATCCTGGTCGGCGAGCCGACCGGCCTCCGCCCCGTGCGCGGCCACCGAAGCCACTACCATTTCCACGCCGAGGCGCGGGGCGTGCAGGCGCATTCCTCGACCGGAAAGGGGGTGAACGCGAACTGGGCGCTGATCCCGTTCCTGGCTGAGATGGCCGCGCTGCACGAACGGGTGCGGACCGACCCCGCCTTCCAGGACGCGGACTACGACCCACCCTTCCCCGACTTCAACCTGGTCATCGACAACCACGGCACCGCCATCAACGTGACGGTCGCCCGCGCCACCGCGCGCATCAAGTTCCGCTACACCGCCAAGACCGACCCGGCGCCCGTGGTCGCCGCGGTGCAGGCGGCGGCCGAACGCGCCGGCCTGACGCTGACGATGGAGAAGGACGGCGCGCCGCCGGAACTGCCGCCCGACCACCCGCTGGTGCGGCTGGTCGAGGCGGAGACCGGCCACACCGCCGAGACGGTGCCCTACGGCACCGACGCGGCGGAGCTTCAGGCGATCGCTCCCTGCGTGGTGATCGGACCGGGCTCGATCGCCACGGCCCATACCCCCAGGGAATGCGCCCGCCTGTCAGATATGGCAGAGGCGGTCGCCCTCTACCGCCGGCTTCTGCGCCGGGCGGCCTGAGGCCGGGCGCAGCAGCGCGAACACCGGCCAGGACAGCAGCGCCGCGCCGACCGCGGCACCAAGCACCGGCGCGAGGAACACCCCCCAGTCCAGCACGCCGTTCAGCGAGCCGAGGGTGGATTGCGTCGCGGCCAGCACCGCGACCGCCATCCCGAGGCCGACGACCGCGCCGACCGCGAGCGCCGGCAAGCGGGAGGCGCAGAGCCGCGCCTTCCCATCCCCGGAGCGCGCCACGCCGACCCAGGCGAGCAGGCCAAGCAGCGCCACCGCCGCGCCCGACGCGAGCAGCGGCAGGCCGAACAGCGCCATCGAGATGCCGAGGATGCCGGCGGGCGTGAGCATGTCCATGATCGTTCTCCTCCCTCAGACCCAGCCGCCGAGCATCGCTTCATAGACGGCGTGGATGAGCTGGTCCTTCACCACCCAGCCGAACCAGGAGTCGCGCAGCGGCTCGACGAAGGGGAAGGACGGCACGAGCCGCCCCTCGTAGTCGAACTCGATCAGCATCGCGCGGCCGATGTCGGTGATCAGCGGGCAGGAGGTGTAGCCGTTGAACGCCGCGCGCGGCTCGCGCCCCGCGATCACGTCCACCAGGTTGTCGGTGGCGACCGGCGTCATCTTCTTCACGCTCGCCGCCGTCTTGCCGCGCGGCACGCCGGTCGCGTCGCCGACGGTGAACACGTTCGGGAAGCGCGGGTGGCGCAGCGTCTGCCGGTCCGCCTCCACCCAGCCATCGGCGGCAAGCGGGCCGGACTGCCAGGCGAGCGGGCTGTTGCGCAGCGCCGCGGGCGTGCGCTGCGGCGGCACCACATGCAGGAAGTCGTAGCGCTGCTCCACCTCGCCGTTCGCGGTGCGGTAGATGGCGATGCGCCGGCCCGGATCCACCGCCTTCAGCACATGGCCGTAGTTGATGCGGATGTTGCGTTCGTCGAACAGCTCGACCACGCGCTGGTGGATCACCGGCACCGCGAAGGTCGCGTTGTTGTGGGCGTTGTAGATGATCTCGCCGCGGCCGCGCGTGCCGGCGCGGGCCATCCGCGCATGCGACAGCAGGGCGAGCTTCAGCGGCGCCCCGGCGCATTTCATCTCGGTCGCGGGGCGGCCGTGCAGCAGCACCCCGCCCGACTCCACCACGCGGCCCATCGCGGCCCAGGTGGCGGTGGCGGCCTCGGGCCCGGCATAGACGCTGCCGATGCCCTCGCGCCCGATCAGCGCCTCGCTCATCCCCTCGATGCCGGCGTAGTTCAGCTCGATGCCGGCGGCGACCACCAGGAAGTCGTAGGGCACGTCGCGCCCGCTGTCGGTGACGACCTTGTTGCCCGCGGGGTCGAACTCCGCCACCGCCTCGCGGATCCACTCGACGCCGCGCGGCATCCACTGCGCGTTGGTCGAGATCACCTTGTCCGGCGTCCACACCCCGGAACCGACGAGGGTGAGGCCCGGCTGGTAGACGTGCCGCTCCCGCCGGTCGATCACGGTGATACGCGCACCGTCGAGCCGGTGCGACAGCCGCGCCGCCATGGTGATGCCGGCCGCACCCGCCCCGGCGATCACGATGCGGGCGTTGGTGCGTTCCCGCGCCCGCGCCGCCTGCGGCAGGGTTGCCGCCGCCAGCCCGCCCGCGCCAAGCGCGAGCAGCCCGCGCCGGCCGAGATCCACCCGATGAGCCGCCATGCTTCGCGTCCTTCCCGACATCGTTTGTGCGTTTATTCGTGCAGACGAATGTAGGGCCGAGTGACGGCGCGTGGCTTGATGTAGATCAACTTGGAGTCAGAATCGCTCCACCCAGGGCCTGAGCGTGATCTCGTGGCTCCAGGCGCTCCTCGGCTGCCGGATCAGCCGCAGGTATTCGGCCGCGATGGCGTCGGGGCAGAGAGTGCTGTCGTCGCCCGGGTCGGGCCGCTCCGCGCCGCGGATCGCGCCGTCCACGACGATGTGCGCCACATGCACGCCCTTCGGGTGCAGCTCCCGCGCCAGGCTCTCGGCCAGCCCGCGCAGCGCGAACTTGCCCATGGCGAAGGGCGCGGAGCCCGCGAACCCCTTCACCCCCGCGGACGCCCCGGTGAACAGGATGGCGCCGCGCCCCGCCGCCTCCATCCGCGCCGCCGCCTCGCGCGCCATCAGGAAGGCGCCGAAGGCAGAGATGTCGAGCGCGCGCCGCACCTCGGCTGGGTCGAGCGTCGCGACCGGCCCGCGCAGGCGGAAGGAGGCGTTGTAGATCGCCACCTCCGGCGCCGGGATGGCGGCGAACAGGCCGGCGACGGCGGCGGGGTCGGCGGCGTCGCAGGGGTGCAGGGTGGCACCCGTCTCGGCCGCCAGCGCGCCCAGTTTCCCGACGTTCCGCGCGGCGAGCGCGACGGCGTAGCCCTCGGCGGCCAGCAGCCGCGCCAGCGACGCCGACAGCCCCGCGCCCGCGCCGAGGATCAGCGCCTGCGACCTCACGAGAGCGTCTCCAGCAAATCCGCGATCGTCGCCCCGCGCGGCGCCAGCTCCCGCCACAGGATGTGCTCATGCGGCGCATGCGCCCCCGCGCCAGGGCAGCCGAGCCCGTCCAGCGTCGGGATGCCCATCGCCGCGGTGAAGTTCCCGTCCGACCCGCCGCCGCGGTGCTGCTTGCCGAGCGCGTAGCCGTTGCGCTGCGCCGCCGCCGCCGCGCGGGCGTAGAGCTCGAGGATCGCGTCGTTCTCGGCGAAGGCCGGGCGGTTCATCCCGCCCGTGACAGAGATGCGGATGCCCTCTTCCGGCTCCCCGGCCAGGGCCAGGATCTTCGCTTCCATCTCGGCACCCGCGGCGGCGTCGGGCACGCGGAGGTCGATCTCGCAGCCCGCCTCTGGCGGCACCACGTTCGGCCGGGTGCCGCCGTGGATCGGCGCGACATTGGTGGTGATGCCCCGCTCCAGATCCACCATGCCGTGGACCTTCAGGATGAGGCGCGCCAGCGCCACCACCGCGCTGCGGCCGTCCTGCCAGTTGCCGCCGGAATGCGCCGAACGGCCCTCGATGCGCACCTCGAAGCGCCCCACCCCCTTGCGGGCGGTGACGCAGACGCCGCCAGGCCCGGCCGGCTCCGGGATCAGCACGGCCCGCGCACCGGTCGCTTCCCGTTCGATGATCTCGCGGCTGGTCGGGCTGCCCACCTCCTCGTCCGGCGTCAGCAGCAGGGTGATCGGGCGGGCGGTCCTCACCTTCTGCCGCAGGATCTCGCGCACCGCGTGGAAGGCGAGGAACGACCCCGCCTTCATGTCATAGATGCCGGGGCCGTAGGCGCGGTCGCCCTCCACCCGCCAGGGCATCGGCCCGGCCAGGGTCCCGTGGTCCCACACCGTGTCCAGATGGCCGGCGATCACCACCGGCGCGCCCTCGCCCGGGGTGCGGGCGATCAGCGTGTCGCCGAACCCGTCGCGGCCCGGGATGCGTCTGATGCGGGCGCCGACCGCGGCCAGCTCCGCCTCCGCCCGGTCGGCGAGACGATTGACGGCGGCCGCGTCGGTGGTCGGCGTCTCCTCGATCACCCAGCCCTTCAGTTCCTCGAGAAGCCGTTCGGAACTGCCGATCTCCGTCTGCGGCATGGTGCCGTCTCCTGCCTGTCACGCGCCGCCCCGCTTCTCGCGCGTCGCCCCGCCCCTGTCCATCCGCCGCGGTTCCGGTCTAGGAGGATCCCGATCATCCCCCCGAGCGCGAGGCGATTCCCCATGTCGGACGGCCTGTATTTCGAGAATCTGTCGGTCGGCCAGTCGGCCAGCTTCGGCAAGACCATCACGGAAGCCGACATCCTGCTGTTCGCCGCCGTCTCGGGCGACACCAACCCGGTCCACATCAACGCGGAGTTCGCCGCCCAGACGATGTTCAAGGAACGCATCGCCCACGGCATGCTGTCGGCCGGGCTGATCTCCACCGTGCTCGGCACGCGGCTCCCCGGCCCCGGCACCATCTACCTGTCGCAGAGCCTGAAGTTCCGCGCCCCCGTCCGCATCGGCGACACGGTGACGGCCACCGCCACCATCGCCTCGCTCGACGCGGCGAAGAAGCGCGCGACGCTGACCACGATCTGCACCGTCGCCGGCAAGCCGGTGCTGGAGGGCGAGGCGCTGGTGCTCGTCCCCTCGCGCGAGGCGAGCGCCTGACGATGCAGCGCGTCTGCGTGTTCTGCGGCGCCTCGGCGGGGCACGACCCGGCCTATGCCGAGGCCGCCGCGGCGCTCGGCCGCGCCATCGCCGCGCGCGGCCTCGGGCTCGTCTACGGCGGCGGCTCGGTCGGGCTGATGGGCGTGGTCGCCAAGGCGGCGCAGGATGCGGGCGCCGAGGTGATCGGCGTCATCCCCCGCGTGCTGATGGCGCGGGAGGTCCACAACACCGAGATCCGCGACCTGCGCCTGGTCGAGACGATGCATGAGCGCAAGGCGCTGATGGCGTCGCTGTCGGACGGGTTCCTCGCCCTCCCCGGGGGCTTCGGCACGCTGGACGAGGCGTTCGAGACCCTGACCTGGAGCCAGCTCGGCATCCAGAGGAAGGGCCTCGTCTTCATGGATGTGCTCGGCTACTGGCAGGGCCTCGAGCGGCTGCTGAACCGCATGCTGGCCGAGGGCTTCCTGAAGCCCGAGACGCGCAGCCTCGCGATGATCGCCCGGGGGCCGGAGGCGGCGCTCGACGCCCTCGCCGGCTTCGTACCACCCGCCAACGCGCCCGTCTGGGCGACGGCGGCGCAGATCTGATGACGGCGCCCGAAATCGTCCAAGACTGGCGCGGCCTGCCGGACCGGCTGCGCGGCTGCTCCGTCGCGATCGGCAATTTCGACGGCGTGCATGTCGGCCACGTCGCGGTGCTGCGCGCCGCCCACGCCGCCCGGCCGGACCTGCCGCTCGCGGCACTGACCTTCGAGCCGCATCCGCGCGAGCATTTCCGCCCCGAGGACCCGCCCTTCCGCCTCACGCTGCTGCCGGCCAAGGCGCGCGCGCTGGCGGCGCATGGCGCGCGCATCGTCTATGCGGTGCGCTTCGATTCGGCGCTGGCGGCGCTGGAGGCGGAGGAGTTCGTGGAACAGGTGCTCCACCGCGGCATCGCCGCGAAGCATCTCGCCTGCGGCGCGGATTTCGCCTTCGGCCACCGCCGCGGCGGCGATGTGGCGTTCCTGGGCCGCGCGGCGGAAGCGCGAGGCATCGGTCTCACCGTCGTGCCGCATGTCAGCGACGCCGCCGGCCCGGTCAGCTCCTCGCGCATCCGCCGCGTGCTGCAGGACGGCTATCCGGAGCGCGCCGCGCGCAAGCTCGGCCGGCCGTGGGAGATCTGGGGCGTCGTTTCGCATGGCGACAAGCGCGGCCGCCTGCTCGGCTTCCCGACCGCCAACATCCCGCTCGACGGGCACCTCGAGCCGGCGCGCGGCGTCTATGCCGTGCGGGTGCGGCTGGCCGATGGCCGCGTCGTGGACGGTGTCGCCAACATCGGCCGCCGCCCGACCGTCGAGGGCACGGAACTCCGCGTCGAGACGCATCTGTTCGACTTCGCGGGCGACCTCTACGGGCAGGAGATCGCGGTCGCGCTCATCGCCTATCTGCGCCCGGAGCAGCGCTTCGCCTCGCTCGACGAACTCCGCGCGCAGATCGCGCGCGACAGCGCCGCCGCCCGCGCGGCGCTCGCCGCCGCTTGACCGCGCGCGGCGCCCGGCCACCTTCCCGGCCATGCCGCCGCATCCGGAAACCTGGCTGAAGGTCACGCCGCAGGGCCTGTTCTGCGAGCCGGGCGGCTTCTTCCTGGACCCCGCGCGGGCCGTGCCGCGCGCCGTCATCACGCATGGCCACAGCGACCACGCCCGCCCCGGCCATGGCGCGGTGCTCGCCACGGCCGAGACGCTCGACATCATGCGCGCCCGCTACGGCGCCGACGCGGCGCGGGAGATGCAGCCGGCGGCCTATGGGCGGACGCTCACGCAGAACGGCGTGCGCATCACCCTGCTGCCGGCAGGCCATGTGCTCGGCTCGGCGCAGGTGCTGCTGGAATGGCAGGGCAGCCGCGCGCTGATCTCGGGCGACTACAAGCGCCGCGCCGACCCGACCTGCGCGCCCTACGAACCCGCGCGGGCCGACGTGTTCGTCACCGAGGCCACCTTCGCGCTGCCGGTGTTCCGCCACCCCGACGCGGGCGGCGAGGCCGCGCGGCTGCTCGCCTCCGTCGCGCGCTTCCCGGAACGCTGCCACCTGCTCGGCGCCTATGCGCTCGGCAAGGCGCAGCGGATGATCGCGCTGCTGCGGCAGGCCGGCTGGGACCGGCCGATCCACCTGCACGGCGCCATGCAGCGCCTGTGCGACCTGTACGGGCGCCATGGCGTGGCCCTCGGCGAATTGCGACCGGTGCCGACGCCGGCCAGGCGCGGCGGCAGCGTCCTGGCCGGCGAGATCGTCGTCGCGCCCCCTTCCGCCGACGCCACGCCCTGGGCGCGGCGGCTCGCGGACCCGGTGGTCGCCGCAGCCTCGGGCTGGATGCGCGTGCGGCAGCGGGCGAAGGCGCGCGGCGTCGAGCTGCCGCTCATCGTCTCCGACCACGCCGACTGGGACGAGCTGCTTGCCACCTGCGAGGAGATCGGCGCGCCGGAAGTCTGGGTGACGCATGGGCGCGAGGAGGCGCTGATCCACGCGCTGGCGCAGAAGGGCATCCGCGGCCGCGCGCTGCACCTCCTCGGCCGCGGCGAGGAAGCCGAGGCGGAGCCCGAGGCCGCGGCATGAGCCTCTCCGCCTTCGCCGCGCTGCTCGAAGGCCTGGTCTTCACGCCTGCGCGCAGCGCCAAGCTCGCCCTCCTGCGCGAATGGTTCGCGACGCAACCCGACCCGGAGCGCGGCCTCGGCCTCGCCGCGCTGACAGGCGACCTCTCCTTCGCCGCCGCCAAACCGGGCCTGATCCGCGAGCTTGCCGCCGAGCGCACCGACCCGGTGCTGTTCGCCCTCTCCTACGACTATGTCGGCGACCTGGCCGAGACCGTCGCCCTGCTCTGGCCCGAGCCGCGCGGCCGCGACACCCCGCCGCCGCCGCTGCTCTCAGAGGTGGTGGAAGGCCTCGCCGCCACGCCGAAGCCGGCGCTGCCGGGGCTGATCGCCGGCTGGCTCGATGCGCTTGATGCCGGCGCGAGGCTCGCGCTGATCAAGCTGGTCACCGGGGGCTTGCGCGTCGGCGCCTCGGAGCGCCTGGCGAAACTGGCGCTCGCCGAATGGTCAGGCCAGCCGGTCGAGGAGGTGGAAGAAGTCTGGCACGGCCTCGCGCCGCCTTACCTGCCGCTCTTCGCCTGGCTGGAAGGCCGCGCCCCGCGGCCCGAGCCCGGCGTGGCGCCGGTGTTCCGCCCGCCGATGCTGGCGCACCCGCTGGAGGAGGAAGACCTCGCCGCGCTCGACCCGCGCGAGTGGCGCGCGGAGTGGAAATGGGACGGCATCCGCGTGCAGATCGCGGCCGGGCCGGGCGGCGCGCGCATCTTCTCCCGCACCGGCGAGGACATCACGCAAGCCTTCCCCGACATCGCCGAGCACCTGCGCTTCCACGCCGTGCTGGACGGCGAGCTGCTGGTGGTCCGCGACGGCGAGGTGGCCCCCTTCGCCGAGCTGCAGCAGCGCCTCAACCGCCGCGCCGTGCCGCCCAGGCTGCTGCGCGAGCACCCCGCGCATGTCCGCCTCTATGACATGCTGTTCGACGGGCCGGAGGACCTGCGCGCGCTTCCGACCGACGCCCGCCGCGCGCGGCTGGAGGCCTGGTTCGCCCGCATCGCGCCGCCGCGCATGGACCTCTCGCCCCGCATCCCCTTCGACACGCGCGACGCGCTCGCGCGCATCCGCGACGGCGCGCGCGCCGCCGGGATCGAAGGCCTGATGCTGAAGCGCGCCGACGCGCCCTATGTGGCCGGCCGCGTGAAGGGCCTGTGGTGGAAGTGGAAGCGCGACCCGCTCTCCGTGGACGCCGTGCTGATGTACGCGCAGCGCGGGCACGGCAAGCGCTCCTCGGTCTATTCCGACTACACCTTCGGCCTGTGGCGCCCGGACGGGGCGGGCGGCGAGGAGCTCGTGCCGGTCGGCAAGGCCTATTCCGGCTACACCGATGCGGAACTCGCCTGGCTCGACCGCTGGGTCCGCGAGCACACCATCGGCCGCTTCGGCCCGGTGCGGGAGGTGGAGAAGGCGCTGGTGCTGGAGGTGGCGTTCGACGGGGTGCAGCGCAGCACCCGGCACCGCTCCGGCATCGCGCTCCGCTTCCCGCGCATCGCGCGGCTGCGCGCCGACAAGCCGGCGGCCGACGCCGACCGGATCGCCGCGCTGGAACGCTGGCTTCCGGGGTGAGGCTGCAGCTGGCGCGGCTGCCGCGGGCCTGCGAAGGGGTCCGTCCGCGACGCCGACCGGGCGGGAGCGACGCAATTGCGAACCAATCGCATTTCATACTTGCGAGCGGTTCTCATTCGCGATAGCGTCTCGCCATCGCCACCACATGGGACCCACGCGCATGCTCCGCCGCTCGCTCCTCCTCCTCGCCCCCGCCCTCGCCCTGACGCTGCCCGCGCTTCCGGCCCACGCGCAGGATCGCGTGCTGAACCTCTACTCCTCCCGCCACTACGACACCGACCGCGCGCTGTATGACGGCTTCACCCAGCGCACCGGCATCCGCATCCGCCTCATCGAGGGCGACGCCGACCAGCTGATCGAGCGCATCCGCAACGAGGGCGCCAACTCGCCGGCCGATGTGCTGATCACCGTGGACGCCGCCCGGCTGCACCGCGCCCAGGCGGCGGGCATCCTGCAGCCGGTCCGCAGCGCCGCGCTCGAGGCCCGCATCCCGGCCTATCTGCGCGAGCCGGAGGGGCACTGGTTCGGCCTGTCCAAGCGCGCGCGCGTGATCATGTTCGACCGGCAGAACCCGCCCCAGGGCCTCACCCGCTACGAGGACCTGGCCGACCCGCGCTTCCGCGGGCAGATCTGCGTCCGCTCCTCCTCGCATCCCTACAACCTGTCGCTGATGGGTTCGATCATCGCGGCGAACGGGGAGCAGGCGGCGGAAGCCTGGGCGCGCGGCGTGGTGGCCAACTTCGCCCGCCAGCCGCAGGGCGGGGATACGCCGCAGTTCCAGGCGATCCCGGCCGGGCAGTGCCGGCTGGCGATCGCCAACACCTACTACCTGGCCCGCTTCGGCGCCTCGCAGAACCCGGCGGAGCGCGCGGTGTACGAGCGCGTCGGGGTGATCTTCCCCAACCAGGCGGACAGGGGGACGCATGTGAACATCTCCGGCGCCGGCGTCGTCCGCACCGCGCCGAACCGCGAGGCGGCGGTGGCGTTCCTCGAATACCTCGCCTCCGACGACGCGCAGCGCATGTTCGCCAACGGCAACTTCGAATACCCGGTCGTCGCGGGCGTGGAGCCGCACCCCGCGCTCGCCGCCTTCGGCGAGTTCCGCGAGGACAACCTGAACGCCGCCCGCTACGGCGCCATCTCCGCCCAGGCGTTGCAGATCATGCAGCGCGCCGGCTGGCGGTGAGCGACGGGGCGATGGAGGACGCAGTGTACATCTGCCTCTGCAACGGCATCACCGATCGCGCGGTGCAATCCGCGATCGAGGCAGGTGCCGCCCGCCCCCGGGAGGTCTATCAGGGCTGCGGGTGCAAGGCCCAATGCGGCAACTGCACCCCGACCATCCTCTCCCTCCTGCGGGACGCAAGGGAGGGGGCTCCCCGGACCCGATTTCCCCGTCCGGCAGCTCGGACCGGATCCCTTGCGGGATCCGGTCCTGTCATCACATCCGGCCTATAATCGCAAAGGAGACTCTGCCACATGAAGGCCGATCCGAAGGTCGTCGAATGGCTGAACGTCCAGCTTACCAACGAGTTGACGGCCATCAACCAGTACTTCCTTCATGCGCGCATGCTGGACAACTGGGGCGTGACGAAACTGGCGAAGCACGAATACGGCGAGAGCATCGAAGAGATGAAGCACGCCGACGAGCTGATCCAGCGCATCCTGTTCCTCGACGGCCTGCCCAACGTGCAACGATTGAACAACATTCTGATCGGCCAGACCGTCGAGGAAGTGCTCCGCTGCGACATGACCCTCGAGGAGAAAGCCACGGCCGACCTGCGCGAAGGCATCGCCTATTGCGAGAGCGTCCGCGACTTCGTCAGCCGCGACCTGCTGCTGAAGATCCTGGCCAACGAGGAGGAGCACGTGGACTTCCTGGAAACCCAGTTCCACATGATCGCGACCCTCGGCCTCGAACGCTACATCCACCTCAACAGCGGCGCAGCGACCGAGCAGCACGCGGGCTGAGCGGCGGCCCGCCCTTCGTGCCTCAGCGCCGCGGCGGCGGCCCGCCCGGGGCGCCGGCGGGCAGGTCCATCACCCGCACGCCCTCCGGCAGGCGGAAGCGCGCGCGGTCCACGTTGCCATAGCGCACCTCGGTCCCCTCCAGGTCGCCCTGGCCCTGCCGCCCGCGGCCGCGCAGCAGCACACCGTCCTCGGTGAAGCAGGCCTCGCCCTCGCCCTGCGGCGCCTCGACCCGCCAGGTGGTGCAGGCGACGCCCGCGACCGTCGCCGTCCCGAGCCGCGTGAAGCGCGCCTGCTCCCGCATCGCGTTCGGCCCGAGCACCGCCGCCTGCTCGCGCGGCACGCGCATCGCCATGCGCTGCTGGTCCATCACCACCAGCGCGCTCTCGTCGCGCAGGTTGATCAAGAGCCACCCCGGGTTGCCCTCCACATCCATGCGCATGAGCTGCTCGCTCAGCAGCCAGGACCAGCGCATGGCCTGCACGGGGCCCGCACCGGTGACGCGGTAGGTGACGGTGACATCGCGAGTCGGCGTCACCTGCGGCGCGGTCTGCGCCGCGGCGGCCACGGGAACGGTCAGCGCCAGGGCGGCGGCAAGAAGAGTGTGCTTCATCGGTGTCGTCTCCGGGATCACGCGCGGAGCGTCCCCGCCCGCTGCGGCAAGGTCAAGGCAAACCCGCGTCACTCCCGCGGCCCGGGCGCCAGAACCTCGCGCTTGCCGACATGGTTGGCGGGCCCGACCACGCCGTTCTTCTCCATCTGCTCGATCAGCTTGGCCGCGCGGTTGTAGCCGATGTTGAGGTGCCGCTGCACGAAGGAGGTGGAGGCCTTGCCCTCGCGCGTCACAAGCTCCACCGCGCGGTCGTAGAGCGAGGCCTCGGAATCGGTGTTGCCGCCGAGCAGGCCGGACGCCTTGCCCGCCTCGGCGTCCTCGTCCTCCTCGGTCACCTCGTCGAGGTAGGCAGGCTCGCCCTGGCCGCGCAGCCATTCGACCACGCGCTCCACCTCGGCATCCGACACGAACGGCCCGTGCACCCGCTCGATCCGCCCGCCCTGGCCCATGAACAGCATGTCGCCCTGGCCCAAGAGCTGCTCCGCCCCCTGTTCGCCGAGGATGGTGCGGCTGTCGATCTTGGACGTGACGGCGAAGGAGATCCGCGTCGGGAAGTTGGCCTTGATGGTGCCGGTGATCACGTCCACCGACGGCCGCTGGGTGGCCATGATGACGTGGATGCCGGCGGCGCGCGCCATCTGCGCCAGGCGCTGCACCGCCGCCTCGATCTCCTTGCCCGCCACGATCATCAGGTCCGCCATCTCGTCAATGACGACGACGATCATCGGCAGCGGCGTCAGCGCCAGCGGCTGTTCCTCGAACACCGGCCTGCCGGTCTCCGGGTCGAAGCCGGTCTGCACGCGGCGCGTCAGCACCTCCCCGCGCTTCGCGGCGTCGGCCACCTTCTCGTTGTAGCCGGCGATGTTGCGCACGCCGAGCTGGCTCATCGCGCGGTAGCGGCGCTCCATCTCGCGCACCGTCCATTTCAGCGCGCCGATCGCCTTCGGCGGCTCGGTCACCACCGGCGCCAGCAGATGCGGGATGCGGTCATAGACCGACAGCTCCAGCATCTTCGGGTCGATCATGATGAAGCGCACCTCTTCGGGCGTGAAGCGGTGCAGCAGCGACAGGATCATGGTGTTGATGCCGACCGACTTGCCCGAGCCGGTGGTGCCCGCGATCAGGAGATGCGGCATGCGCGCGAGGTCGGCGTAGACCGGCCCGCCGCCGATGTCCTTGCCGAGGGCGAGCGGCAGCCGCCCGTGCTGCTTCGCCCAGTCCGGGTGATCCAGCATCTCGCGGAAGAACACCGTCTCGCGCTTCGGGTTCGGCAGTTCGATGCCGATGATGTTGCGCGCCGGCACCCGCGCGATGCGCACGGCGACGACCGACATGGACCGCGCGATGTCGTCGGCGAGCCCGATGACGCGCGCCGCCTTGGTGCCCGGTGCCGGCTCCAGCTCGTACAGCGTGACGACCGGGCCTGGGCGTATCTCGACGATCCGCCCGCGCACGCCGTAATCCTCCAGCACGCCTTCCAGCAGGCGGGCGTTGGCGGCGAGCGCCTCCTCGCTCGGCCCGCCGCTGCGGCGGGCGGGCGGCTCGGTCAGCAGCTCGGGCGGCGGCAGCTGGAAGCCCTGGCCGGGCGGCGGCGCGAGATCGAGCGCGGGCTGCGCCGGGGCCTTCGGCTTCGCAGGCTTGGCCCGCTCGGCGATGCGGGGCTTCACCGGCGGCGGCTCGGACGGGCGGCCGACGACGGGCGGCTCGGGCGCGGCGGTGGCGGCGGCCTCGGCGTTGCGGAGGATGGTGGCGAGGCTCGGGCGCTCCGGCGCGCGGCGGCGCGCGAGCCAGGAGGGCCAGGCGAGGCGCGGCCAGCGGAACCCGGCCCGCGGCGGGGCGGAGGCCGCGGCCAGCCGCTCGCGGCCCGAAGACGGGGGCGGCGGGGGCTCGGCGTGGCCTGCGGCGGCCGCCCGCCACAGCCCGAGCCCGGCGCGCCCCGCGCCGCGCACCACCCCGGCCGAGGCCCGTCCGGCGGCTCGCCACAGCGGCATCGGCAGCGCCAGCGCGAAGAGCGTCAGCGCCACCGCCAGCGCAACCAGCGCCGCCTGCCCCAGCGCCGCGCCGAACGCCCCGAGCGGCCCGGCAAGCGCCGCCGCGGCGACGCCGAGTACCGCCGGGCCGGCGCCCCCGCCCGCCCCCGCCGGCGCGGGCAGCGCCTCCGGCAGCGGCAGCAGCGCCGCGACGCCGGCCAGCAACGGCACGGCCAGGATCGCGGCAATGGCGCGCAGCGGCGCGCGCGGCAACGCATGCCGCACCGCCAACCGCCCGGCCCAGGCCAGCAGCAGGACGGCCGGCAGCACGCCCGCCCAGCCGAAGCCCTGCAGCAGCAGGTCCGCCGCCACCGCACCGGCCGGCCCGACCAGATTGGCCGGCAGGCGAGAGGTGGCGGTGGACAGGGACGGATCCGCCGGATCATAGGACCCGAGGGCAAGCGCCAGCGCCACCCCGGCCAGCGCCAGAAGCAGCGCCCCGCTTTCGATGGCACGCCGGCGCAGCGCGGCCCTCAGCGCCGCCGAGCCGAAGCGGCCGGGCGGGTTCGAGGAACGGTCGGCAAGGGCAGCGCGGGCCAAGGCGAAATCCGTCGCGGTTCCTGTGCAGGGTGAACCATACCGCACAAGCCGCTGCCGCGCCTATGCCTTTCGCGCAACACGCCGGCACCGCTCTTGCCGGCGCGGCAGCCGCCCGCGAGGATCGGGAGGATGGCCTTCCACCCCCTCTCTCGCCCTGCCGGCAGCGTGCTGTTCCGCGCCGGCGAGCCCTGCCGCGGCCTGCTTCTGCTGGCCCAGGGCAGCGTCCGCGTGGACCTCGTCGGCGAGGACGGCCAGCGCCTGATGCTCTACCGCATCGGCCCCGGCGAGACCTGCGCCGCCACGCTGGCGTGCCTGTTCGGGCAGGAGCCCTATGCCGCGGAAGGCGTCGCCGAGACGCCGATCGCGGGCGACTGGCTGCCGGCCGAGGCGTTCGAGGACACGCTTGCCGCCGACCCCGCCTTCCGCCGCGCCGTCCTGCGCGGCTTCGGCGCCAGGCTGGCGGCGCTGATGTGGCGGATCGAGGAGCTGCGCTTCCTCTCGGTGGACCGCAGGCTTGCCGCCTGGCTGCTGGCGCGGGCGCCAGGCCCGGTGCCGGCGCCGCGGGAGGCGGTGGCGCGCGAGATCGGCACGGCGCGGGAGGTGGTCAGCCGCCGGCTGGCGGTGCTGGCGCGGCAGGGCCTTGTCCGGCTGTCGGGCGGCGAGGTGCTGCTGCGCGACCGCGAGGGCCTTGCCGCCCTGGCGCAGGGGGCGTGACCTCGTCACGGACAGGGGGCAAGATCCGTGGCATCCTGTCGTCCACCCTGACCGGAGACCACGACCATGACCAGGAATGTGGGCACGACCGACCGGATGATCCGCATCGCCGCCGGTGTCGTTCTGCTGCTGCTCGGCGCCTTCGGGCCGCTCGGCTGGTGGGGGCTGATCGGGCTGGCGCCGATCGCCACCGGGCTGATCGGCTGGTGCCCGGGCTATCTGCCCTTCGGGATCAACACCTGCGGCACGCGCGGCGCGGGGTGAAGCTGTCCGCGTCGCGCCGCACCCCCGCCGGTCCAGCCTGGGGCTTGCCGGGCGAACGCGAAAGGAGGGCGAGCATGGTCCAGAATGTCAGCGAACCCGAACGCGCGATCCGCGTCGGCGGCGGCTCCGCCGCCATTCTCCTCGGCCTGTTCCTGCCGCTGCCGATGTGGGCGATGCTGGTCCTGGTGCTGGTCGGCGTCGCCGGGCTGGTGACGGGGCTGATGGGCTTCTGCCCCGCCTACCGCCTGATGGGCCGCGGCAGCGGCGCCGGCCAGGCCTAGCGGCGCGACACCGCCGGCTTCGCCTCGGTATCCACGAGCAGGCGGAACACATCCGGCCGCGCATAATGGCCGGTGACGTCGAAGTCGTATTTGCCGCGCGGGATGTCCTCGAGGTCGAGCTCGGCAGACAGCACCGCCTCGCCCGAGAACTCCGGCCCCGCCAGCACCTGCCCGAGCGGCCCGACGATCGCGCTGCCGCCGCGCATCAGCACCGTCGCCGGGTCGTCGCCGAGCGCGCAGTCGTAGTCGTCCGGGAAGGCGCCGCGGGTGATGTGCTGGCAGGCGGTCAGCACGAAGCAGCGGCCTTCGAGCGCGATGTGGCGCATGGTCGGCAGCCAGGTGTCGCGGTCATCCGCCGTCGGCGCGCAATAGATGGCGACGTTCTGGGCATACATGTGCAGGCGCAGCGCCGGCATGTAGTTCTCCCAGCAGATCACGGCGCCGACGCGGCCCCAGCGCGTGTCCACCGCCTGCATGGTCGAGCCGTCGCCGAAGCCCCAGATCAGACGCTCCGCGGCGGTCGGCATCAGCTTGCGGTGTTTGCCGACGAGGCCCCTCGCGCCGTCCAGATACAGCGCGGTGCAGTAGAGCGTGCCGCCGTCCCGCTCGATCGCGCCCATCACGCAGAACAGCCCTGTCTCGCGGCACACATCCGCCAGCAGCGCGAGTTCCGGGCCGTCGAGATCCACCGCGCCCTCGTGGTAGCGGCGGAACGCCTCGCGCCCCTCGGGCTTGCGCATGCCGACGGGCGTGCCGAAGGACGCGCCCTTCGGATAGCCGCCGAGATAGGCTTCCGGGAACAGGATCAGCTCCGCACCCTGCGCCGCCGCCTCGCGCATCGCGGCCGCGGCCTTCTCGGCGGCCGCCATCGGCTGGAACGGCACCGAGGCGAGCTGCGCCACCGCCACCTTCACGCGCTTCATCCGATGCTGTCCTTCTTCAGGTCCGCCCAGCGCGCACGTTCGATCTGGAACAGGTCGGTGGTGCGCGCATACCACCCCGCGCCATGCATGCGCCCGATCATGCCGAGCGCCGGGGTGTCGATGTGGCAGCGCTTGGCGTCCAGCACGAAGCGGTCGGCGACATGCGCGCAGACGACGCGGCCGAGGATCACCCACTGGTGCGGCCCCGCCTGGATCGCGGCGAACAGCGTGCATTCCAGGTTCACCGCCGCATCGGCGATGCGCTTCGGCCGCACCTTCGCCGACGCCACCATGGTGAGGCCCGCCAGCTCTGCCTCGTCCACCTCCGGCGGCGCGTCGGCGGTGGTGATGTTCATCTTCTGCGCGACATCCTCGGTGACGAGGTTCACCACGAACTCCTGCGTGGCCAGCACATTCGCCGGCGTGTCCTTCGGCCGGTCGTCGGGATGGCGCAGCATGCCGATCGCGACGATCGGCGGCTCATGCCCCATCACGTTGAAGAAGGAATAGGGGGCGACATTGCCGATGCCCTCGGCCGAGACCGAGGACACCCAGGCGATCGGCCGGGGCACCACGGTGGAGCCGAGGATCTTGTACACATCCGGCGCCGCCATCGCGGCGAAGTCGAACATCATGGCCGCGGCGCCACGATGCGCGTCGCCAGCGTGCCGATGCCCTCGACCCACACCTCGCAGAGATCGCCCGGCTTCATGAACTCCGGCGGCGTGCGGCTGATGCCGACGCCATCCGGCGTGCCGGTCGCGATCACGTCGCCAGGCTCGAGCGTGATGCCGGAGGTGAGATGCGCGATCAGCGCGCCGGTCTTGAAGATCATCTGCACCGTGTTGCCGTTCTGCTTCTCGACTCCGTTGACGCGGGTGCCGAGGTTCAGCGCGTGCGGGTCGGCGATCTCATCCGCGGTCACGATGCAGGGGCCCATCGGGCAGTAGCCGTCCTGGCCCTTGGCGAAGGTCCATTGCCCGCCATGGCGCAGGTCGCGTGCCGAGATGTCGTTCACCACGGTGTAGCCGAACACCACCTCGCGCCAGTCGCTCTCCGCCACATGCTTGCAGCGGCGGCCGATGACGACGGCCAGCTCCGCCTCCCAGTCCATCTGCCGCGTCTGCCGCTCGTCGCACACCACCTCGGCATCCGGCCCGACGATGCAGGTGTTGGGCTTGATGAAGATGACCGGATGCGTCGGGATGTTCGCATCCGTCTGCATCGTGCGCGCGCTCTCGTCCACGTGCTTGGCGTAGTTGAGGCCGATGCCGATCACCCCCTTCGGCGTGCGCGGCAGCGGCGCGAGCATCCGCACGGACGACAGCGGCCGCTTCGCACCATCCGGGATCGCGCCGGCCAGCGCCGCCCTCGCGCGCGCCCACAGCGCGGGCCCGCCCTCGATCAGCGAGAGCATCGAGTCCGGCAGGCCGAGCGCGGCCATGCCCACCACGCTCTCGCCGACAACGGCGCCAAGCCGGGGGCCCGCGGCCCCCTGGAACGTCACGAGCTTCATGTCCGATGTCGCCTTACGCGGTGCGGGTGATGGTCTGCTGCGCGTCGTCGAGCGCGGCTTCGCGGAAGATGCCGAGCGAGCGCATCACCGGCAGGTCGTGGAAGCAGAACAGGAAGGCCGGGTCGCGGTCGGATGCGTTGGCGTGCTCATGCGCCGCCCAGGAGGGGACGACGAAGATGTCGCGCTCCGTCCAGTCGTAGCGCACGCCCTCGATCACCGAATACCCGCTGCCCTTCGCCACCTGGTAGACGAAGGAGCCGGTATGGCGATGCGCCCGCGTCCGCTCGCCGGGCCGCAGCATCTGCGCGGATGCCCCGATGGTCGGCATCACCGGCCCGCCGGTCAGCGGGTTCACGTAGTCCATGATGATGCCGTCGAAGGGCGAGCCGTCGGAGACGCGCGAAGCGCGCGTCAACGCCTCCTCCGTCGCGTCCCAGGAATACTTCAGCAGCGGCGAGTAGGGCTTCTTCCAGTTCGCCCGCGCCTCCACGGGCTGCAGCAGCCCCGCGCCGAACAGCGCCACCGAGCCTTCCGGCGGCAGGTGCGGCCGCTGGTTCAAATCGGGGTGCACCTCGTAGAAATTGGCATCCAGCGCGTTCATCAGCGGGATGTCCAGGCCATCCTGCCAGATGCAGCGCGTGCCCGCCGCATCCACCCCGTGCTCGTGCCAGGTGCCGTTCGGCGTCAGCACGAAGTCGCGCGCGTTCAGCGACAGCCGCTCGCCGTCCACGATGGTGAAGGCGCCGCTCCCCTCCATGATGAAGCGCAGCGCGGACGCCATGTGCCGGTGCGCCGAGGCGCATTCCCCGGGGTCCATGATCTGCACGCCGGTGTAGAGCAGCCCGACCGCGGCGGCGTGCTGCTTCCGCCCGGGGTTCACCAGCATGATCACCCGCCGCCCCGCCTGTTCCGGCGTCACCAGTTCCGGCGCGCGGCTGATCGCAGGCTTCACGTCGCGCCAGCGCCAGATCATCGGCACGCTGTCCGGCATCGGGTGCCAGGGCTCGATCTTGTTGGCCACCGTCCACAGCGGCCCCATGTCCAGCTTCTCGAGGCCGTCGTAATAGGCCTCGAGTTCCGGCGTGTCCGCCACATTGGCGCGGCCGGCCACCTCCTCGCGCCAGTTCTCGCGTCTGCGGCCTTCGGCTGCGGTGTCCATCGGCCTGTCCCTCCTGAAGCGGGCGGGATTCTGGCCGTCCTGCTCGCCCGGTCAAGCCACGATCCGCCCGTCCTCCATCGCCACCACACGGTCTGCGATGTCGAGGATGCGCGGGTCATGCGTCACCATCAGGATCGGCACGCCGCGCGACTTCGCGAGATCGCGCAGGAGATGCACCACCTCGAAGCCCGACTGCTTGTCGAGTGCCGCGGTCGGCTCGTCCGCCAGCACCAGCCCCGGCTCGGCGGCCAGCGCGCGCGCCACCGCGACACGCTGCCGCTGCCCGCCCGAGAGCTTGCCCGGCAGCTTGTCGGCGTGCTCGGCAAGCCCGACTGCCGCCAGCAACTCGCCCGCACGCCGCAGCCGCTCGCGCTCGGGCAGCACGGCTTCGGTCTCCAGCGCCATCGCCACATTCTGCCGCGCGGTGAGGAAGCCGAGCAGATTGTTGTTCTGGAAGATGAAGCCGATGCGTCGCCGCAGCGCGACCCGCGCCTTCTCCGACGCGCCGTTCAGCTCGACGCCGAGCACCCTTGCCGAACCCTCCTGCATCGCGCGCAGCGCGCCGATCAGCGTCAGCAGCGTGGTCTTGCCGGAGCCGGAGGGCCCCGTCAGCAGCAGGATCTCGCCCGGCTCCACACTCAGGTCCACGCCGCGCAGCACGGGGCGGCGCAGCTCGCCCTCGCCATAGGCGTAGCCAAGACCCGAGATCTCGATCGGCGCCAGCATCAGAACATGTCCGCCGGGTTCGCATCGCGCAGCTTGCGCATCGCCAGCAGCCCGGCCGCGGCGCACATCGTGAAGATCATGCCGAACACGCCGAGCAGCCGCTCCAGATCCATCGCCAGCGGCAGGAAGGTCGCCTCGCCGACCACCTGGTAGAGATAGGCCGACAGCAGCGCCCCCGGGATGAAGCCGAGCACCGCAAGCAGCAGCGCCGCCCCGAGCACGACGCGCGCGAGGTGCCCGTTCGAATACCCGATCGCCTTCAGCGTCGCGTATTCGCGCAAGTGGTTGGCGATGTCGCTGAACAGGATCTGATAGACGATCACCATGCCGACGATCAGCCCCATCACGCTGCCGAAGCCGAAGATGAAGCCGATCGGAGTCGCCTCCTCCCAGTAGCGCCGTTCCCAGGCGACGAGCTCGGCCTGCGTCAGCACCACCACGTCGCGCGGCAGGATCTCACGCAGCCGCGCCTGCGCCGCCGCCACATCGGCGCCGGGCGCCAGGCGGATCGCCACGAGATCGGTGTTGGAGGGCAGCCGCTCCGGCAGCAGGCGGCGGAAGTTCACCTCGTTCAGCACCAGGTTGCCGTCGGCGCCGAAGGAGGGGCCGATCTCGACCAGGCCCACCACATCCACGAGGCGATTGGCGACCTGCACGCGCAGGCTGCCGGCGTTCTCGCGCAGCAGCTCGGCCACCGGCCCGAACTCGGGCCGCGAGCGTGCGTCGAAGGCCACCGAATCCGCCCGCTTCAGCGCGTCCGTCAGCGCATCGAGGCCGGTGAACTGCATCGCCCGCGCCTCGACGTCGAAGCCGATCAGCTGGATCGCGCGGCGCGATCCGTCCACCGGGTTCCGCCAGGACGCCTGCGCCATGTACACCGGCACCGACTGCGTGACTTCCGGCAAGGCAAGCGCCTGGTGCGCGCGGGCGCGCGGGATCGGCTCGGGGCGGAAACTCGCGGTGGTCAGCGGGTTCATCAGGAACAGCTCGGCCCGCATCGCCGACAGCAGGGCGGTGGCGGAATCGAACAGCGCTGCGCGGAAGCCAAGCTGCATGAACACCAGCACGCAGGCGAACAGCACGCCGGCGATGGCCGAGAGCAGCCGCGCCTTCTCGAACCGCAGCTGCCGCCAGGCCAGGCGCAGCGGCAGCGCGACCCAGGTCTCGAACCAGGCGCTCGGCGCGGGCGCGGGCGTCGCCGTCACCCTGCGCAGGGGCAGCGCGTCCATCATGGCCGGATCGCCACCTGCACCTGCATGTTGGACCGCCGCCGCACCACCGCGGCACCTTCGGCATCGAGCGCCAGCCGCACCTCGACGGTGCGCGCATCCACCGCCGCCACCGGGTCGGTCGTCGCCTGCAGGCTTCGCCGCACCTGCCAGCCGATCTGCACGACGCGCGCCGCAAGCCGCCGCGCCTCGCCCGGCACCACCACTTCCGCCGCGGCGCCGAGGCGCACGCGCGGCAGGTCGGTCTCATACACCTCGGCCACCACCTGCATCTCGGAGAGGTCGGCGAGGTCGAGCACGCCGTCGCTGCCCACCTGCTGCCCGGGACGCACATGGATCGCCAGCACCGTGCCGGCGAAGGGTGCGGTCAGGCGGGCCAGCGCCGCCTCGGCGCGGGCGGCGTCGCGGGCGGCGCGGGCGGAGACGGCGCGCGCCTCGGCCACCGCCACATCCTCGGCGCGCGGCGCCAGGAGGGTGCGCAGCTGCGCCTCGGCCTCGGCGAGTTCGGCCGCAGCGGCGGCAGCCGTCGCGCGGGCGCGGTCCGCTGCCGCCACCGCCCCCGCCCCGGTCGGCAGCAGGCGTTCGGCGCGTTCCGCCTCGCGCGCCGCGAGGTCTGCCTGCGCGCGCAGCCGCTCGATCCGCGCGCGCTGCGCGGCGATCTCGCTCTCCCGCCCGGCGGCGCGCACCCGGGCGAGCTCGGCCTCGGCCTCGGCCAGCGCCGCCTCGGCGCGGGCCAGGGCGGCATCCCGCGCCGGCGCGTCGGCGAAGGCCGCCAGCACCTGGCCTTCCGCCACCTCCTCGCCTTCCGTCACGAACAGGCGGTCCAGCCGCGTCGCTCCCTGCCCGCCCGGCGGCCCGATGCGGCGGATTCGCGAGGCGGGCTCAATGCGCCCGAGCGCGCCGACGCCGACCGGCCCCGGATCGGCGGCGCGCGGCGCGGCGGCGCGCGGCTCGCCCTGCGCCCAGGCCACGAAATCGGCGGGCGCCAGCGCCACCAGCAGCAGCAGCGGCGCGGCGAGGGCAAGCCCGCCCAGCAGCCAGCGCCTCATCGCCCGGCCTCCGCAAGCCGCAGCAGCGCGGCGCGCATCGCCGCCCGTTCGCCGTCCGACAGGGCGTAGAGGCCGAACAGCCGCGCCATGAACAGCCCGTCGCAGGCGGCCCACACCACCATGCCGTGGCCCGCCGGCAGGCCGTCCGTCTCGAGGCGGGCGCGGAACCCAGCCAGCACCGCGCGGATCGGGTCGAGCAGCCGGGGGTCGTGGTGGTGCGCGGCGAGGAACACTGCCGCCGCGCGGTCGCTGCGTTCGTCGGCGCAGGCCGCGTCGTCGAACTGCCAGTGGATCGCGGCGCGGGCGATGCGGCCGGGGCCTTGCGGCTGCGCGGCGACGGTGGCGTCGAACGCCTCCTGCACGAAGCCCGCGAGCCGCTCCATCAGCGCCGACAGCAGCGCCTCTTTGGAGCCGAAATGGTGCAGCAGCCCGCCCTTCGACACCCCGGCCTCGGCGGCGGCGCGGGCGAGGGTCAGGCCGGGCACGCCTTCGGCCTGGATCAGCCGTTCGGCGGCATCCAGGATGCGGTTGGGCATGTCAGGGGCGCGCAGGTCATGGGCGCGCATGTCCGGGGTGCGCAGGTCGGGGGGTGCCGGGGTGCTCATCCCTGCCATCTCGGCCTCATGCTGCGCCGCGTCAATACCGTCCGGACGGTCGGCGGCTCGCCGGGGACCGCGGGGGCCGACACCCGCCATGGCAGGGCACCGCCGCGGCCAACCCCCGCGGCTTGACGCGCCCGCGGCGGCCCGGCACCGCTGCCGCATGACGCCCGACGCCCGGCTCTTTGCCCCCGCCGTCGCCCACAACCGCGACCCGCTGCTCGCCGTGCTGCGCCCGCGCCTGCCGCGCGCGGGGCTGGTGCTGGAGGTCGCCTGCGGCAGCGGCGAGCATCTGGCCGCGCTCGCCGCGCTGACGCCCGAGCTCGCCTTCCAGCCGACCGACCCGGACCCCGACGGCCGCGCCTCCGCCGATGCCTGGGCGCGGCATCTCGGCGCCGCCAACATGCGCCCGGCCCTGCCGCTCGACGCGGCCGCGCCGGACAGCTGGCCGGTCGCCGCCGCCGACGCCGTGCTCTGCGTCAACATGATCCACATCGCCCCCTGGGCGGCGACGCTCGGGCTCCTGCGCGGCGCGGCGCGGCTGCTGCCGCCGGGGGCGCCGCTGTTCCTCTACGGCCCGTTCCGCCGCGGCGGCGTCCACACCGCCCCCTCCAACGCCGCCTTCGACGAGAGCCTGCGCGCCCGCGACCCCGCCTGGGGCGTGCGCGACCTCGAGGCCGTCGCCGCCGCCGCCCGGGGCTTCGCCCCGCCCGAGACCATCCCGATGCCAGCGAACAACCTCGTCGTGGTGTTCCGCCGCAGCGCCCCGCCGCCTGCCTGACCGCGGCGCGGGTTGAAGGCGGGGCATCGCTGCGGCAGCCTCGGGCGCGAAGGCCGGAAGGACGCCGAAGCTTCGTGACGACTGCGCCGCAGCCCCACGCCACCGCTCCGCCCGACGGGCTGCTCGCCGCGCTCCGCGCCCATGCCGCGCGGCCGGGCGAGGCGCTCGTCACCGATGCCCGACGCCTCTCCCGCAAGGGCCTGGCGGGGCTGGTCGCGGCGTCGGCGGAGGCGCTGGCGCGCCAGGGCGTCGGCCCGGGCACCATGACCGGCCTGACGCTGCGGGACGAGACGGAACACCTCCTCGCCAGCCTGGCGCTGGCGGCCCCGCCCGGCGAGCCGGGCGAGACACGCCTGCGCGCCCCCGGCATGGCCCGCGCCTACCACGACGACCCGGAGGAGACGGCGCTGCGCGTTCGGGGCGGCTGGTTCCACCCGCGCGACCTCGCCAGCCGCCGCGCCGACGGGCAGATGATCGTCCACGGCCGGGCCGACGACATGATGATCCTGAACGGCATCAACATCCACCCGGCCGAGATCGAGGCGGCGCTGGAACGCCACCCCGCCGTCGCCAACGCCGCCGCGCTGCCCGTGCGCTCCGCGGCGCATGGCGAGATCCCTGTCGCGGCGGTGGAGCTCCTGCCCGGCGCGGCGGCCTCGGGCGCCGAGCTGCTCGCCTTCGCCCGCGCCCGCCTCGGCCTGCGCGCGCCGCGCCGGGTGCTGGTGCTGGAACGGCTGCCGCGCAGCCCGCAGGGCAAGGTGCTGACGCGGGAGATCGCCCCGCGCTTCGCCCTCGCCGCCGGGGCCGAGAGTGCATGACGCCCGCCGAATGGCGCGCCGTGCTGGCCGAAGGCGTGCGCGCCAACCCGGTCGCGCCGCCCGAACGGCCGGAGCCGCTGGCGCGCCTTGACGATCCGCAGGATCCGCTGCCCTTCGCCGATCTCCGCTTCGACAGCCTGGCCAAGCTCGAACTCTGCATCTGGCTGGAGCTGGAGCAGGGCGTCGTGGTGACGGAAGCCGACATGGCCGAGCAGCAGAGCCTCGCCGCCCTCGCCCGGCATCTCGCGGCCCATGCGGGGTGAGGCGCTGGCGCTGGTCGAGGAGCTGCGCGCCCTGCCGCAGGGCGCGCCACGGCAGCAGCGGCAGATCGCCCTCGAGAACGAGGAACCGCCGGCCCTCCTCGCCGCCCTGTTCGCCGAGCGCGACCGCCTGCCGCCCGGCCCCGCCGGCTGGATCGGCCGCATCGCGGCAGCGATGGGCCTGCCGCAGCGCCCGGTGCAGCCCTTCCGCCGCCGCGACCTTGCCGCCCATGCGCTGGTCTACGAGGGCGTGGGCGAGGGCCCGCGCCGCCTGCTCGTGCTGTTCGGCGGCCGGGCGATGCGGCCGATGATGCCGGTCGCCGCCCTGCTGCAGCACCTGCCGGCCGCGCGCTGCGACGTGCTGCTGCTGCACGACCCGGCGCGGCGAAGCTTCCTCTCCGGCGTCGAGGGCTATGCCGAAGGCTTCGCCGCCCTTGCCCCGCGCATCCTGGCAGACCTGCCGCGGGCGCGGCTGGGCGGCATCCGCTGCCTCGGCATGAGCATGGGCGGCGCCGCCGCGCTCTACGCAGCGCTGCTGCTCGAGGCGGAGCAGGCGGTGGCGGTCGGCGGCGTCCATCCTGCGCCGAGGCTCGGGCGGCTGCCGGTGCCCGGGCTGGACGGGCGGGAGATGGACCGCGCGCTCGACGCCGCGGGCCGGCGCGGCGGGCCGACGCGGCTCGTCGCCCTGCACGGCGAGGGGAATGCGCGGGATGCCGAGGCCGCGCTTGCGCTGCGGACCGCATTGCCCGCGCTCCGCATCCTCGCCGTTCCCGGCACGGCCGAGCACAATCTGGCGGCGGAGATGCTCTCCGCCGGCCGGCTGGAAGGCTTCCTGCACCGCGTGGCCTTCGGCGACTTCGCCGATGGCGGGCCGTGGTGACGGGCAAGAAGGGGACAGGCATGGCCAAGCAACGAATCTTCCTGGCCGCGCCCGCGGGCGAGGCCCGCGCCGCCTTCCGCGCCGCCGTGCTGGCGCGCGCCGCCGCCCTCGCCCCCGGGCTCGACGCGCTGTCGGTGTGCCTGGTGGACGCGACCCCTGCCGTGCCGCCCTGGCAGCGCCCGGGCGAGCCCGCCGCGCCGCCCGAACCGCCCTTCGACGCGGTGGTGGATTCCTGGGGCGAGGACGCCGCGCTGGCCGCCGCCGATGCCGCCCTCGCCGCCGCCTTCCCCGCCGCCGCCCGCGCCGTCGCGCGCGTGGAGGAGACGGTGGAGAAGGACGGCCTTCCCCGCCCCGCCGGCCGCGCGGCGGGCGTGAAGTTCCTGTCGCTCATGTGCTTCCAGGAGGATCTGCCGCCCGCCGTGGCGCGGCGGCTGTGGGCACACCACGCCGCGCTTGCGCTCCGCGTCCACATCGGCATGGCGCGCTATGTGCGGGACTGGGTGACGGCGCTCTCGGACGGCCCGCTGCCGGTGCCGTGCTTCCAGGGGGTGGCCGAACTGCATTTCCCCTCCGAGCAGGCGATGCGAGAGCAGTGGTTCGACAGCGAGGCCGGGCGGCAGGCGATCGTCCACGATGTCGGGCATTTCCTGTCGCGCGCGAGTCGCCTCTACACCACCGAGCATGTGGTCAAGCCCGGGTGAGGCGGCGGCCCACCTGTTCACGCACACCGCTGTTTCCAGCGGTGTGCGATCTGCTCTGGCCGCCCGGGCGTCAGCCGCCGCGCAGCAGCGCCGGCCAGGCCTCGCCCAGCCGCGCGACCAGACGCGCCATGTCGGCCCGCAGCACCGCGAGGCCGGCGCTGCGCTCCACCCGCGCCTCGTCCATGTAGAGGCGCCGCGCGAGTTCGATCTGCAGCGCCTGCACGCCCTCCCGCGGGCGGCCGTAGTGGCGGGTGACATAGCCGCCGGCATAGGGGTCGTTGCGCCGCACGCGATAGCCGAGATCGGCCAGGATCTGTTCGGCGGCGCGCGTCAGGCGCGGCTCCGCCGCCGTGCCGTGGGCGTCGCCGAGCACGATGTCGGGCGGCGCGGCGCCGGCCTGCGGGTGGCCCGGCATGGAATGGCAGTCGAGCAGCAGGCAGCAGCCGAAGCGCGCGCGCGTCTCTTCGATCAGCGCGGCCAGCGCCGCGTGGTAGGGCTGCCAGTAGCCGCGCACCCGCGCCTCGGCGTCGGCGAAGGTGAGGCGGCCGCGATACACCTGCTCGCCGCCCGAGGCGATGCGGGCGATGGTGCCGAGCCCGGCGCCGACGCGCGGCGAGCGGCTGTTGACGAACTCGGGCAGCGGCTCCTCGAACATCCCGGGGTCCAGTTCCCAGGGCTCGCGGTTCACGTCGCAGAACACGCGCGGGAAGGTGGCGGCCAGCAGCGGCGCGCCGAGCGCCGGCGCATCCGCGAAGATCTCCTCGACGAAGGAATCCTCGCTGCGCGCCCGCGCCAGCGGGTCGAGCCTGGTCTGGCGCAGGAACGCCGCGGGGTAGTCGCGGCCGGAATGGGGCGAGGCGAGGACGAAGGGCAGGCGCTGCTCGGCCGGGCGGATCAGGCGGAACGGGGCGGCCTGCTCCTCCGCCTGGGCAAGGCCCGGGGCGGGAAGATCCATGCCGGCAGTAAGCCACAGCGCCGCGGCGTGCGCCATCGCGGCGCTCAGGCGGCGGCGGGCTTGGCGGCGGCGATCGCGGGCAGCTCCACCTCGGCGGTCAGCGGCAGGTGGTCCGACGCCCGGCGGGCAAGCCAGGAATCATGCGCCTGCACCCGCCGCACCATGCCGTTCGGCCAGCCGAGGATGCGGTCGAGCGGCAGGAGCGGCATCCGCGCGGGGAAGGAGCGGGGCGCGTGGCGGGCCGGCCCGAAGAACCGGGACAGGGTGCGGAGCGGCGCCGAATCCTCCCGCCATTCGTTGAGGTCGCCGAGCAGAAGCGTGGGCATGTCCGGCCCCTCGGCGATGGCGTGCAGCAGCGCATCCGCCTGCCGCGCGCGAGAGGAGCGCAGCAGCCCGAGATGGGCGGCGACGATCCGCAGCCTCCCTTCCGGCAGCGTCAGGTCGGCGATCAGCGCCCCGCGCGGCTCGGCGCCCGGCAGGTTCAGGCGGCGGACGGTGGCGGCGATGTCGGGGCGCAGCAGCAGCGCGTTGCCGTGCCAGCCATGGCCGTCCGGCAGGTCGGACACCGGCAGCAGCACGAGGCCCGTCTCCCGCCCCAGAGCCTCGGCGTCCAGCCGCCCGATGCGGCGGCCGAAGCGGCGGTCCACCTCCTGCAGCGCGACGATGTCGGCCTCGATCTCGCCGATCACGGCGGCGACGCGGTCGGGGCGGTAATGCCCGTCGGTGCCCACGCATTTGTGCACGTTGTAGGACGCGACGCGCAGCGTCGCGACCGGGCGGCGGGGCTTGGACGGGAAGGCGTGCAGGCTCATCGGCGGGGCGGCATCCGGTCTTCTGGGCGGCCGGCGGCCGTCTTTCGCGGGCGCACTATAGGGGCGATCCTCCTCGGGCGGAACCCGCGATGCGCGACGCTGCCCTCACCCATGCCCGCGGCCCGCCCCTGTTGCGCCACCCTCTTGCACGCCGACGCCCGCCGCCCTAAGCACCGCGGGCCGCAAGGGCGGGCGCGTAGCTCAGCGGGAGAGCACCACCTTGACACGGTGGGGGTCACAGGTTCAATCCCTGTCGCGCCCATTCCCGACAACGGGTTATCCTTTCATCCTCATGTAACTCTCCGGAACGACCCGCCGGCCGTTGACCGCGCGCCCCACTCCGCGCAGGAAGGCGCTCCAGCCTGTCCTGTCCGGGGGAAACGAACCATGAATCGCCGTCACGTGCTGCTTGCGGGCGCCGCCCTCGCCGCGCCCGCGCTTGTCCGCCCCGCCAGCGCGCAGACCGCGACCATGCGGCTGTCGCACCAGTTCCCGCCCAGCCACCACAACGCCACCGTCATCGCCGCCTTCGCGGAGGACGTGGCGCAGCGCTCGAACGGCAGCGTGCGGGTGCAGGTGTTCCCGGCCGAACAGCTTGCGCGCGCGGGCGAGAACTTCCCGGGCGTCGCCCGCGGCGCCTTCGAGGCGGCGGCGGCGGTGAACTTCCAGTGGGGCAGCACCATCCCGGAGATGAACACCCCGACCATCCCCTACCTGTTCACCGACCTGCCGCGGATCCAGCGCTTCTTCGGCAGCCCGGCGGCGCAGTTCCTGGAGGGGCTGCTGGCGCGCCGCCAGGTGCGGAACCTGATGTGGCTCTACACCACCAGGATGAGCATCTTCACCTCCAACGCGCGGCCGATCGTCACCACGGAGGATTTCCGCGGCCTCAAGATCCGCGGCCTGAACGCGCTGACCGACCATGCGCTGTCGGCCGTCGGTGCGGCGCCCTCCGCGCTCCCCGGGCCCGAGGTGCCGCAGGCGCTGCAGTCGGGCGTGCTGGACGCCGGGCTGACGGACGTCTCCGCCGCCGTCTCCCGCCGCTATTACGAGATCCAGCGCTTCGGCACGGTGGCGCCCTACTTCACCGTGATCAGCCATGTCTACGTGAACCCGCGCTGGTGGCAGGGCCTCACCGACCAGCAGCGCGCGGCGATCGAGGGCGCGGCCCGCAAGGCCGAGCAGGACCAGATCCCGGTGACCGAGCGCACCGCCGAGGACGCCGTCCGCGTGCTGCGCGAGCGCGGCATGACGCTGCACATCCAGACGCCGGAGGAGAGCGCCGCCTGGCGCGCCGCCATGCAGCCCGCGGTGCTTGCCGCCTTCCTGCGCGCCGCACCCGAAGGCGGGCAGCGCGCGCTCGACCTGTTCCAGGCGCTGTGATGCTGGCGGCCGCGGGCCGGCTTGCGCGGATCGCGGGCGGGCTCGCGGCCCTCGCCACCTTCCTGACGCTGGTGCTGATCGGCGGCGCGGTGGTCGCGCGCTACGTCTTCGGCCTGCCGCAGCCCTGGATGGAGAAGGTGGGTGGGTGGCTCGTCATCGCGCTGGCCTGCCTCGCCGCGGCCGAGGTGCAGCGGCGCGGCGACCACATCGGCGTGGACATCTTCACCGAGCGGCTCTCGGGCCGCTGGCGGCGCGCGACCGATCTCGTCGGCATCCTGAGCGTCGCCGCCGTCGCCGCCGTGCTGGTGGCGGCAGGCTGGGAGACGATCGAGTTCAGCCTGCTGGTCGGCATGATGACGGAGGTGGCCGGCATCCCGACCTGGTGGGTGCAGGCGGCGCTGCCGGCGGGCGCCGCGCTGCTGCTGCTGATGGCGCTGGCGCAAGCCTGGACGGTGCTGCGCGGGCGGCCGCATCTGCCGCCCGGCGACCGGAACCACTGACGCCGCGATGCTGTTCTTCGTCCTGCTTCTCGCGCTGATCGCGCTGCTGTGGGTCGGCGTGCCGATGTTCGCCGCGCTGTTCCTGCTGCCGCTCGGCGTCTTGTGGTGGGTGGAAGGCGGCGTGCCGGCGCTCGGCGAGCTCGTGCTCGGCAAGCTCGATTCCTACCTGCTGATCGCGATCCCGCTGTTCCTGCTGATGGCGCAGGTGATGGTGCGCGGGCGGGTGGTGGACGACCTGTTCGCCGCCGCCTTCGCGTTGCTGCGGAAGGTCCGCGGCGGGGTGGGCATCGCGACGGTCGCCGCCTGCACGGTGTTCGCGGCGATCAGCGGGTCGAGCGTCGCCACCGCGCTCACGGTCGGCAAGATCGCCATCCCGCAGATGCTCCGCTACGGCATGAGTCGACAGGGCGCCTTCGGCGTGGTCGCGGGCGGCGGGACGCTCGGCATCCTGATCCCGCCCTCCGCGCCGATGGTGCTCTATGCCTATGTGACGGAAACCAGCGTCGCCGCGCTGTTCCTCGCCGGCCTGATCCCGGGGCTGATGATGGCGGCGATGTTCGCCCTCTGGGTGTTCCTCACCGAAGGCCGCGCGCGCGCGCCGGCGGAGGCGGCGGCGGACACACCGGCGATGGCGCTCCGGCGCGCCTCCTGGTCGCTCTCGCTGCCGGTGTTCGTGCTGGGCGGCATCTATCTCGGCGTGTTCACCGCGACGGAAGCCGCCGGCACCGGCACGCTCTACGCCATCGTCATCGCCGCGATCATCTACCGCACCCTCACCTGGCAGGCCTGGCTCGAGAGCCTGGCCGAGAGTACCCGCACCTCCGGGATGCTGCTGCTGATCATCGCGGGCGCGGCGATCTACGGCTACATGCTGACGAAGCTGAACGTGCCGCAGGACCTCGCGCGGCTGGTGACGGAGCTTGGCCTGACGCAGACGCAGTTCCTGATCGCGATGCTGCTGCTGCTGTTCCTGCTCGGCCTCGTGCTGGAATCCTTCTCGATCATCCTGCTCACCATGCCGGCCATCCTGCCGGCGCTGGCGGTGCTGCAGATCGACAAGGTGTGGTACGGCGTGTTGCTGACGCTGTCGCTCGAGATGGCGCTGATCACCCCGCCCGTCGCGCTCAACCTCGTGGTGCTGAAGGCGATCACCGGCGCGCCGATGGGCGAGGTCAGCCGCTCGATCCTGCCCTACATGGCGATGCTGGCGATCGGGGCTGCGCTCATCGTGGCGTTCCCGGACATCGCGCTGTGGCTGCCGCGCCTTGCGGGCTATGGCGGGTAGCGGGCGCTACTCCCACACCTCGCGCACCTTGTCGCTGCGGCGGACGGTCGGCGTCGCGCCCGGCAGGGGCGCCGGGCGGCCGAACAGCCAGCCCTGCCCGAACTCGACGCCAAGCGAGGCCATCAGCGCCGCCTCCTCCTCCGTCTCGATCCGCTCGGCCACCACCTTGGCGCCGGAGGCGCGCGACAGCTCGGCCACGGAAGCGACGAAGGCGCGCTCCCGCTCCTGCCGCGTGGCGGCAGAGACATAGGAGCCGTCGATCTTCACGTAGTCCGGCTTCAGCTGCCGCAGATGGCGGAAGGCGGCCGAGCCCGCGCCGAAATCGTCGATGCAGACGGGCACGCCGCGCGACTGCATGGCGTCCACGAAGGCCTGCGCCTCGTCCTCGTGCTCGATGTCCGCGGTCTCGGTGATCTCGATGAACAGGCCCCGCGGCTCGCGCCCGATCAGCGCCAGCAGCCGGTCGCGGAAGGCGGCGGACTGCACCGACAGGCCGGACACGTTCACCGCGACGGGCAGCCGGCCGCGGCTGTCCTTCAACGCCATGCGGACGACGGCGAGGTCGAGCTCCTCGGCCAGCCCCGCGGCTTCGGCCAGGCTCACGAACTCGTCGGCGCGGGGCAGCCCGCCGGTCGGGCACAGCAGCGCCTCGTAATGGTGCAGGCCGCGGTCGGCCAGCCGCAGGATCGGCTGGTATTCCAGGCGGAAGCGCGTCTCGGCGATGGCCTTGCCGATGCCCTCGGCGCGCGCCGTCAGCTCGGTCAGGAAGCCGGGCAGCCCGCCGGCCACCCCGGATTTCGCCAGCCCCTCCTGGCCCCCGCGGGCGAAGCCCGTCAGCGCGGCGCGCAGCGCCCGCACCGCCTGCATGTCGCTCATCTGCCCGGGCGCCAGCGACAGCACCGTCGCCGTCACCTGCGCACCGATGCCGAAGCGCCGGAGCGCCGCCTCCACCCGTTCCGCGGCTGCCGTCATGTCCGCCCCCTCGTCTTGAAGGACGCCCCAGCGGCCCTGCGCGAGTTCGCCCACGCAGGCGCCGCCATCCATGTTGCGCGCGAGTTCGGCGCGCAGCTGCGCCTCGATGCCCGGGCGCTCGGCCAGCGCCTGCGCGCCGGCGCCGTCGAGCTCCACGAGCCCGAGCGCCGCCGGCCGTTCCTGGTCGCGCAGCCGCGCCTCGGCGGCGCGGGCGAAACTGTCCCTGTCCGTCAGCTCGGCGGCGGCGAGGCCGTTCGGGATCGGCCCGAAGGTCAGGCAGAGCACCGGCGCGGAGCCAGGCCCGGCGGGAATGGCGAAGCCGGACAGGACAAAGGGGGTGCGCGCGGCGTCGCTCAGCCGGATGATCGTCGGCTGCAGCCGCCCGCGGCTGCCGAGCAGCGGCACGGCGGCCGCCAGCTGCGCCCGGTCCTCGCCCGAGGCGAGTTCCTCCACCAGCCGCCCCACGAACCGGTCCGGCTCGGCGCCGAGCCGGGTGCGGAAGGCGCCGGCGGCGAAGGCGATGCGCCCGCCCTCGTCCACCTCCACCAGCGGGTCGGCCGCGGCGAAGGCGAAGGCGACGAAGCGGTCGGTCATCCGCCGGGGCGGCCCGCCGTCCGGACGCATGCTCCTGCCACGATCCGCCACGCGCCCTCCTGCCCAACCCGCCTCGGCGCCACTCTGCGCGCGTGGCGCTTGCCGGGCGGTTAAGCGCGGCGGCGCGTCAGACGTTGAAGCGGAACAGCAGCACGTCGCCGTCCTTCACGACGTAGTCCTTGCCCTCGATGCGCAGCTTGCCCGCCTCGCGCGCCCCCGCCTCGCCGTTCAGCGCCACGTAGTCCTCGTAGGCGATGCATTCGGCGGCGATGAAGCCGCGCTCGAAATCGCCGTGGATCACGCCGGCGGCGGCGGGCGCCCTGGTGCCCTTCACGATGGTCCAGGCGCGGGCCTCCTTGGGGCCGACGGTGAAATAGGTGATCAGCCCGAGCAGCGCGTAGCCGGCGCGGATGATGCGGTCGAGCCCGGAATCGGCAAGCCCAAGGCTCGCCAGGAACTCCGCCCGGTCCGCCTCGGCCATCTGCGCGATCTCCGCCTCGATCGCCGCGGAGACGACGACCGACGGCGCCCCCTGCGCCGCCGCCATCTCGGCCACCCGCGCCGACAGGGCGTTCCCGGTCGCGGCCGAGGCCTCCTCGACATTCGCCACATACAGCACGGGCTTCGTCGTCATCAGCTGCAGGCGCGCGGCCGCCGCCTCCTCGCCCTTCGGCACCGCGCTGCGGGCGGGGCGGCCGGCGGAGAGCGCCTCCTTCAGCGGCGCGATCAGGTTCAGCGCCGCCTGCGCCTCCTTGTCGCCGCCGCGGGCGCGCTTGATCAGCCCCTGCTCGCGCCGCTCCAGGCTGTCGAGGTCGGCGAGCATCAGCTCGGTCTCCACCGTCTCGGCATCCCGCACCGGGTCCACGCCGCCCTCGACATGGGTCACGTCCGGGTCCTCGAAGCAGCGCAGCACATGGACGATCGCGTCCACCTCGCGGATGTTGGCCAGGAACTGGTTGCCGAGCCCCTCGCCCTTGGAGGCGCCGCGCACCAGCCCCGCGATGTCCCCGAATTCGAGGCTGGTCGGCACGATCTTCGCGCTCTTGCCGATGCGGGCCAGCGCATCGAGCCGCGGGTCGGGCACCGCGACGCGGCCGACATTCGGCTCGATGGTGCAGAACGGATAGTTCGCGGCCTGCGCCGCCGCCGTGCGGGTCAGCGCGTTGAACAGGGTGGACTTGCCGACATTCGGCAGGCCGACGATGCCGCAGGTGAAACCCATGGGGCGGAGGCTCCGGAAACCGTTGCGCGCCCGGACGCGCCAGCGCGCGATCGGCCCCGGGCGGGGCCGGCGGCGGCAGGGCGGCGTCCGGGGCCGCGCCCCTATGCGCGCGGCGGCCCCGGCTGGCAACCCGGCCGCGGCCTCGCCACCGGGCCGCACAGCCGGCGACGACGGTGAGCAGCCGCCCGGACGGCGCGCGGCGCGGCCGCGCAGCAGGACTTCGCGCGTCGCAAGGTCCACCGTCTCGACGACGGCGACGATGATGGTGCTGCTCTCGATCGCGAGCTCGGGCGCCTTGCATGCCGCCGGCAGGGGAACCAGCGGCCGCAGCAGCAGGCGCCTGTTCATGCGGCGGTCTTTCGGGACTGTCGGCCGCGTCGAGGCGACGCGACGCGCGGGGGCCCACAGAGAATGGAACGCTTCAGCTTTGATCCCGGCTGCTGCCGGATGCCTGGGCGTGGTCGGCGCGCTGCCCTAACCGCCAAGCCGCCCGATGATCGCCTGCGCCAAGGCCCCTGCCGCGATGCGCGCCGCCGCGTCATCCGTCACCGGCGACAGCGCCGCGGCGCGCAGCAGCGGCAGCAGCAGGGCGACCGGCGCGCCTGCGCGCTTCGCCGCCTCCGCGATCCGCTGCGCCGAGGCGGCAGCATCGCCGTCCAGCGCGCCGGCCGTCGAGAGCGCCAGCGCCGCGCGCAGCGCCGCCTCGTCGGCCTCGCCGCGCAGCAGCCGCGCGCGCCGGACATCCACCGTCTCGCCCGGCATCGGCTGCGCCGCTGCCCGCAGGGCGGCCGCCGCCTCGGCCCAGATGCGCGCCTCGCGCGCCAGGCCTGCGGAGAGGATGGCCGCCCCCTGCGCCCAGGTCTCGGGGCCGGGGCCGAAGCCGAACTCCGCCTCGTCATGCTCGCTCATCGCGCGCTCTCCTCCTGCGTCAGCAGCGCGACGCGGGTCATGAAGGGTTCCGCCTGGCCGTCCGCCAGCAGCGGCGCGGCCTCGGCGATCGCCTCCAGCAGCCGGGACAGCCAGGCGGCGTCCTCCTTCGCGAAGGCGCCAAGCACATGGCCGGTCACCCTGTCCCTGTGGCCGGGATGGCCGATGCCGATGCGGACGCGCTGGAAGCCGGGGCTGCCGAAGGCGCGCTGCATGTCGCGCAGGCCATTGTGGCCGGCGGTGCCGCCGCCCTGCTTCACCCGGACCTTGCCGGGCGCGAGGTCGAGCTCGTCGTGGAACGCCGTGACGCGCTCGGGCGGGATCTTGTGGAAGGCGGCGGCGGCCTGCACCGAGTCGCCCGAGGCGTTCATGTAGGTCATCGGCTTCAGCAGCAGCACCTGCTGCGAACCGACACGCCCCTCGCAGGCCTCGCCCTTGAAGCGCTTGCGCCAGGGGGGGAAGCCATGGCGGCGGGCGATCGCGTCCACCGCCATGAAGCCGATATTGTGCCGCTGCCGGGCGTGTTCGGGCCCGGGATTGCCGAGCCCGACCCAGAGCAGCACGGGCGGGCCTTACTTCTTCTTGGCGGGCGCCGCGGCCTTGGCGGGCGCGGCGGGCGCCGCGGCGGCCTTGGCGGGCGCGGCCGCCTTCCCCTTCGCGGCCTTGCCCTTCGGCGCGGCCTCGGCAGCCGGGGCCGCCACCACCTCCTCCACCTTCGGCGGGGCGATGGTCGCCACCATGAAGTCGCGGTCGGCGATCACCGGCTTCGTGCCCTTCGCGTCCTTCACGTTGGACCAGCGGAGATTGTCGCCGATCTTCGCCGTGGCGAGGTCGATCTCGAAGACCTCCGGCACCTCGTCCGGGTCGGACCAGACTTCCAGCTCGCGCCGCACCAGGTTCAGCGAGCCGCCTTCCTTCAGCCCGGGGCAGCTCGCCTCGTTCAGGAAGTGGACCGGCACCTTCACGCGGATCTTCTGGCCCGGCGCCAGGCGCTGGAAATCCACATGCAGCGGGCGGTCGGTGACGGGGTGGAACTGCACGTCGCGCATCAGGGTGCGGACGGGCTCGCCGCCTTCCACCGACACGGCGTAGAGATGCGACTGCCAGCCGCCCTTGGTGAGTTCCTTGATCACGTCGCGCGGGTCGAGCGAGATCAGCGTCGCTTCCTGCTTCGCGCCATAGATGACGGCCGGGACACGGCCATCCTTCCGGGTCGCGCGCGCCGCCCCCTTACCGGCACGCTCGCGCGACACGGCTTCGATCCGGACTGTCTGGACCATGAGCCTGCTCCTCGCGGGTGTGGGATGTGGCCCGCGCGGAGGCGGGCGCGCCGGCCTCCAGGGGTGCCGAGCGCCGCGGGGGTGTAGGGGAAAGCGGCGAGGGGCGCAAGGAAGCGGCTCAGCGCCGCCCGAACAGACGCTCCAGATCGCCCGCGCCAAGCCGCAGGAAGGTCGGCCGCCCGTGGGAGCAGGTGGCGGCGCGCGGCGTCGCCTCCATTGCCCGCAGCAGCGCCTCCATCTCCGGCAGCGTCAGCCGCCGCCCGGCGCGGATGCTGCCGTGGCAGGCCAGCCGCGCCACCGCCGCATCCAGCCGCGCCGAGAGCGCCGTCTGCTCCCCCTGCTCCGCCAGTTCCTCGGCGATGTCGCGCACGAGGCCGGCCGGGTCCGGCGCGCCGAGCAGCGCCGGCACCGCGCGGACCAGCACCGCGCCCGGGCCGAAGCCTTCCAGTTCCAGCCCGAGCGCGGCGAGATCCTCCGCCGCCGCGACGAGCCGCGCCGCGTCCCCCGCCGGCAGTTCCACCACCGCCGGCAGCAGCAGCGGCTGGGAGCGCACGCCGCCCGCCTGCAACTCGGCAGACAGGCGTTCCTGCGTGAGGCGTTCATGTGCGGCGTGCTGGTCCACCAGGATCAGCGCGCCGTCCGGCGCTTCGGCCAGGATGTAGGTGTCGAGGATCTGCGCCAGCGGCCGGCCGAGCGGGCCGTCGGCCGCGGGCGCGGGCTCGGGCGCGGCGACGCGCCCGGGCGCGAGGCCGAGGCCGGGCTGCGCCGCCTGCCAGTTTGCGGGCGGGGCGGAACCGGCCGCCCCGAGGCCGGGCCAGGACGAATGGCGTCCGGCGCCCGGCGGCCCGTCCGGGGCGGCCGTCCCGGCCTCCCCCGCCCCTCCCGCGACGGGCAGCGGCGCCTCCGCGAAGCCCGGCCGCCACGCCGGCCCTGGCGCGCGCCACGCCCCCGCCCGCCAGCCGCGCCCGAGCGCCGGGCTCGGCGACGCCGCCCCGGCGCCAGCCCCAAGCGCCTGCCGCAGCGCGCCGATCACGAGGCCCCGCACCCGCTCCGCCTCGCGGAACCGCAGCTCCGTCTTCATCGGGTGGACGTTCACGTCCACCTCTGCGGGCGCGAGGTCGAGGAACAGGGCGGCCGCCGGGTAGCGCCCCGGCACCATCACGTCGCGCGTCGCCACCCGCAGCGCCGCCGCCAGCATCGGGTCGCGCACGGGGCGGCGGTTCACCACCATGTGCTGCCCGCGCGCGGTCGCCAGGCAGTAGGACGGCAGCGCTACCAGCCCCGACAGCGCCAGCGCGCCCGACGCGGCTTCCACCGGCACCGCGGCGGCGGCGAAGTCGGGGCCGAGCAGCGCGGCGATCCGCGCGTCGCGGTCCTGCGGCGGGACGCCGAACGCCTCGCGCCCGTCCACCGACACGGTGAAGCCGGTGCCCGGCCAGGCCATCGCCAGCCGCCGCACCGCCTCCACGCAGGCGGCGGCCTCGGTCGCCGGGGTCTTGAGGAACTTGCGGCGGGCGGGGGTGGCGAAGAACAGGTCGGCGACCTCGACCCGCGTGCCGGGCGGGCCCGAGGCCGGGCGGACCTCCCCCTTCCGCCCCGCCTCCACCGTGATGGCATGCGCCGCCGCGCCGGCCACCCGGGACGTGAGGGTCAGGCGCGACACCGCGCCGATGGACGGCAGCGCCTCGCCGCGGAAGCCGAGCGTGGCGATGGCGAACAGCGTCGCCTCCTCGGGCAGTTTCGAGGTCGCGTGGCGCTCGACGGCGAGCGACAGGTCGGCGGGCTCCATCCCGCCCCCGTCATCCTCCACCACGATGCGCCCGATGCCGCCCGCTTCCAGCGCAACCCGCACCTGCCGCGCCCCGGCGTCGAGCGCGTTCTCCACCAGCTCCTTCACCGCCGCCGCCGGGCGCTCCACCACCTCGCCGGCGGCGATCCGGTCGGCGGTGGCCTGGGGGAGAAGCCGGATGGTCACAGCGCGGGCCAGTGGCGGCGGAGCGTGGCGATCGTCGCCGCCGTCGCCGCATCCGGCGCCGGCGCGGCGCCGGAAAGCGCGGGCGCGATCTCGCCCGCCAGCTGCTTGCCGAGCTCGACGCCCCATTGGTCGAACGCATCCACCCCCCACAGCGCGCCGAGGCAGGCGACCTTGTGCTCGTAGAGCGCGATGAGCGCGCCGAGATGGAAGGCATCCAGCCGCGGCAGGGTGATCAGCGTGCTCGGCCGGTCGCCGGGGAAGGCGCGATGCGGGGCGAGGCGCTCGGCCTCGGCGGCGGGCGTGCCGCGCGCCAGCATCTCGGCGCGGGCCTCCTCCGCGCTGCGGCCGCGCATCAGCGCCGCCGCCTGCGCCAGCCCGTTCGCCAGCAGCGCGCGGTGGCTGCCGGCGTGCGGGTGGTCGGGCGCCGCCACCAGGATGATGTCGGCCGGGATCGGGGTGGTGCCCTGGTGCAGCAGCTGCAGGAAGGAATGCTGCGCGTTGGTCCCCGGCTCGCCGAACACGACGGCGCCGGTGGCCTGCGCGACCGGCGCGCCCTGTTCCGTCACCCGCTTGCCGAGGCTTTCCATCTCCAGCTGCTGCAGATGCGCAGGCAGCCGCGCCAGACGCTCGTCATAAGGCAGCACGGCGCGGGCAGGATAGCGCAGCCCGTTGACGTGCCACACCTCCACCAGCGCCAGCAGCAGGGGCAGGTTGTCGGCATCCGCGGCCGACAGCGCGTGCTCGTCCATCGCCCGCGCGCCGGCGAGCAGCCCGGCGAAGGCGTCCCAGCCGCAGGCGAGCGCGATGGACAGCCCGATCGCCGACCACAGGCTGAACCGCCCGCCCACCCAGTCGCGGAAGCCGAACACGCGCTCGGGCGGGATGCCGAAGGCGGAGGTGGCGGCAAGGTTGGTGGACATCGCCGCCATCTGCGCGCCCGCCCGCTCCCCGAGCCAGGCCTTCACGAGATGGGCGTTGGCCATCGTCTCGGCGGTGGTGAAGGTCTTGGACGCGACCAGAACGAGGGTGGTGTCAGGATCCAGCGACGGCGCCAGCGCCGCCCAGGCATGGCCGTCCACGTTCGACAGGAACTGCGCCCGCATCGGCTGCCCCGGCCGCGCCAGCGCGCGGCACACCATCGCCGGCCCGAGATCCGAGCCACCGATGCCGATGTTCAGCACATCGGTGAAGTGCGCGCCGGACGCTGCGCGAATCTCGCCCGCCTGCACCGCGGCGGCGAAGCGGCGCATGGCATCCAGCGTCGCGTGCACCTCGGCCGAGGCGTCCTCCTCGCCGACCCGGAACCCGGCCGCGCGCGGGGCGCGAAGCGCCATGTGGAGCGCGGCGCGGCGTTCGGTCGCGTTCACCGCCTCGCCCCGCGCCATGGCGGCCAGCCGCGCCGCCACCCCGCGGGCGCGCGCCAGTGCCAGCAGCGAGGCGAAGATCGCCTCGTCCAGCGAAGTCCGCGACAGGTCGAGCGTGATGCCCGCCGCGCTGCGCGTGAAGCGCGCGGGCCGCTCCGGATCGGCGGCGAAGCGGGCGCGGATGGCGGCGGCGTCCGGGCGCGCCGCCTGGCGCGCAACCTCGGCCCAGGCGTCGGAGTCGGTCATGCGCCGAGCGTAGCCGAAGCGCTGCCGCCCCGGCCACCGCGCCCGGCGCTACAACCCCACCGGCTGCCCGGCGACCACCGCCGACAGCCCGTCCGGGTCCAGGACCCGCCGCGCCACCGCCGCCAGACGCTCCCGCGTGATGGCGCGCAGCCGCTCCTCGCGCCGGTCCAGCCAGTCCATCGGGCGGCCGTTCTGCTGCAGGGACAGCAGCGTGCCGGCGACCGAGCGCGTATCCGAGAGTTGCAGCGGCAGGCTGCCCGCCAGGAACGCGACCGCGTCCGCCGCTTCCGCCTCGGTCGGGCCGCCGTCGGCCATGCGGGCCCATTCGGCGCGCAGCACGGCGAGCGTCTCGCCGGCGCGGGCGTTCTCGGTGGCGACGCTGCCGGTGATCAGCCCCTCGCCCATCAGCACCGAGAACCCGGCGCCGATGCCGTAGGTGAGGCCGCGGCGCACCCGCACCTCCTCCATCAGCCGCGAGGAGAACCCGCCGCCGCCGAGCACGCGCAGCATCACCTGCGCTGCCTCCCAGTCCGGGTCGCGCACCGGAAGCCCCGCCTGGCCGAACAGCATCTGCGACTGCGGCCCGGCGAAGGGGATGACGCGCACGCCGAAACGCTGCGGCGGCGGCAGCGGCGGCAGGGCGGGGGGCGTGCCCTCGGGCAGCGCGCCGAACAGCGCGGGCAGGAGCGGCGCGAGCCGGTCGGGCGAGATGTCGCCGGCCGCCGCGATGGTCAGCCCGCCGCGGCGGAGCTGGGCGGCGCGCGCCGCGCGGATGCCCTCCACCGTGATGGCGGCGAGGCTCTCCGGCGTGCCGCCCGCCTCGCGCGCCGAGGGGTGGCCCGGGAACAGCGCCTGCCAGAACGCCCGCCCCGCGAGGCCGCGCGGCGTCTCCAGGCTGCGGCGCTGCGCCGCGGCAGCGCGGGCGCGCACGCGCTCCACCGCCTCGGCGTCGAAGCGGGGCGCCGTCATCGCCAGCGCGGCCAGCCGCACCGCCTCCGGCAGCGCGTCCGTCAGGCAGCGGAAGCCGCCGCCGAAGCCGTCGCGGTCGGCGGAGAAGGAGAGCTGGATCGCCTGGTCGCGCAGCGCATCGGCGAAGGCGGTGGCGTTCAGCTCGCCCGCCCCCTCGCTCAACAGGCCCGCCAGCAGCGAGGCGGTCCCCTCGCCGCCCTCCGGGTCGAGGCCCGTGCCGCCATCCCATGCCCAGGAGAGCGACACCACCGGAACCGAACGGTCCTGCGCCAGCCAGGCCGTGAAGGGCCCGTTGGTGACGCGCAGGATGGGAAGGCGGAAGCCGCTCATGCCGGGGCCTCCGTGCCTTCGGGCAGGTGCCAGCCGGTGGCGGAGAGCGGGTTCGCGCCCAGCGTCGCGCGCAGCGCCGCCGTCGCCTCGGCGGGGGTGACGGCGCGCACCATGGCGGGCCAGAACTCGACCCGCTCGATCGGCAGGCCGATCGCCAGCGCCGAGCCGATCAGCCGCGGCGCGGCGCCGAGGCTGTCGAGCGACAGCAGCGCGCCGGCCGTCAGGTGGCGTATGGCGCGGGCGGTCTCGGCCTCGGAGATGCCCTCCTGCACCAGCCGCGCGACGGTGTCGTTGGCCACCCGCTCGACCTCGGCGAGCGACACGCGCGGCCGCGGCGCCACCGACACGCCGAACAGCCCCGCCCCCACCGTATCCGTCCACACAGAGGCGCCGGCGGACACCGCCAGCCCGCTTTCCACCAGCGCGCGGTGCAGCCGCGAGCCCTGGCCGCCGCCCAGCACCTGGGCCGCGACGGCGAGCGGGATGGCGTGGCGCGTCTCGCCCCAGGTCAGGCTGGGCGAGACCCAGACGCGGTGGAAGGAGGCTTCGCGCAGCGCCGGGTCGTGGCGGACGAAGCGTTCGGTGTGCAGGGCCTCGGGCAGCGGGCCGCGGCTGCGGGCGGGAACGGCGCGGCGCGGGACGGCCGCGTAGGTCTCGGCCAGCACGGTGTCCAGTTCGGCGCGGGAGACGGCGCCGGCGATGACCAGCACGGCGCCCTCGGTGCCGTAATGCGTCTCATGGAAGGCGACGATGTCCTCGCGCGTGATGGCGCGGATCTCCTCCTCCCAGCCGATCAGGCTGCGGCCCTTCCAGTGCTGCGGGCCGAACATCGCGGCGTCGAACGCCTCGCGGAAGCGGGAGCGGGGGTTGCTGTCCACCACCTGCCGGCGTTCTTCCAGGATGACGCTGCGCTCGCTTTCCACCTCGGCCGCCGGGATGAGGGGCGCGGCGAAGCGGTCCGCCTCCATCATGGCGATCATCGGCAGGTGCCGCGCCGCGACCGTCTGGTGGTAGGCGGTGACGTCGCGGGAGGTGAAGGCGTTGTCCCGCCCGCCCTCGCGCGCCACACGGCGGGAGAACTCGCCGGAGGCGACGCGCGGGCTGCCCTTGAACATCATGTGTTCGAGGAAGTGGGCGGTGCCGGACTTCCCCGGCGGGTCCTCGGCGCCGCCCGCGGGGATGAACAGGAACTGCGAGACGACGGGGGCGCGCCGCTGTTCGACATGCACGACGGTCAGGCCGTTCGGCAGCCGCCAGGTCTCGGCGCCGAACAGGGGGCGGGCCCCTGGCGGCGGGGCGAAGGCCGGCTGCGCCCCGGCGGGGCCGGAGGGCAGCAGCGACAGTGCCGGAAGCGCGGCGGCGGCGGCGAGGGTCTGGCGGCGGGTCAGCGGCGGCATGCCGGCAACATGGGGCGTCGCCGACCGGTTGGGAAGCGGATCAGAACCAGCCGTCGAACAGCCCGCCGAGGATGCCCCGCCGCTGCGGCTGGACGATCGGCGTCGTGCCCTCCTCGACCGGGCGGCCGAGCGCGGCGTTCTCGCGCAGGCGCTGCGCCTCCCGCTGCGGATCCACGGCGATGCCGGGTTGCGGCGACCTGTCGCGGAACAGGATGCGGTCGGTCAGCGTCGGCGAGGTGGCGGCGAGCCGCGCGCTCTCTGCATCCACCTGGGCGCGGATGTTCTGCGGCGCAGAGCCGCCCGCCTGGGCGACGAGCGCCTGTTCGCTCGCCGTGCGCGGGCCGCCCGAGGGGGTGGCGAGCGCGGCGCCGGGGGCCAGCGCCAGCATGCCGGCGGCGCGCGGGTCCGCCTGGTCGCTGCCGCCCGGGCGCGGCTGCGGCAGCTGCCCGAGCACGGGCGGCATGGACAGCGGCGGGCGGGTGACGACGGCGAACTCGTCCGGCGCCTCCCGCGTGAAGCCGAGCGTCCGCGACGTGTCGGCGCCGCAGGCGGCGACAAGCGGCAGCAGCGCGGCGGCGAGCAGGGTCCGGGCCTTCATGCAGACTGCTTACCCCCGGCCTTTGGCGGGAACAAGGCATCCCAGGCCAGCACCGCGACGCCGAGCACGATCGCCGCATCGGCCACGTTGAACACGTACCAGTGCCAGCCGAAGGCGTGGGCGTCGAAGAAATCGGCGACCGCGCCGAAGCGGAAGCGGTCGATCATGTTGCCGACCGCGCCGCCGACGATGGCGCCGAGCGCGAGCGCGACGCGCATGTGCTCGGCCTTCGCCATCCAGCGCAGCAGGAACCCGACGATGAGCGCGGCAAGGCCGGCCAGCGCCCAGGCATGCCAGGCCTCTTCCCCCTGCAGCAGCCCGAAGGTGACGCCGCGGTTCCACACCATCGTCAGGTCGAAGCCGAAGGGCCCGAGCGCGACGAGCGGGATGTGCCGCACCACGGGCAGGTCCAGCACCTCCAGCAGGAACCACTTGCTCGCCTGGTCGGCGGCGAGCACTGCCGCCGCCAAAGCGAGGCCGGGGCGCAGGCTCATGGGGCGATGGCGGCCTCGCAGCGGCGGCAGAGGGTCGGGTGGGCCGCGGACTGGCCGACCTCCGGCAGCACCTTCCAGCAGCGGTCGCATTTCCGGCCGGGGGCCGGGGCGAAGCGCGCGGCCGGGGCCTCCGCCTCCTCCGGCACGAAGCCGGAGGTGATGCAGATCTCCGCCCAGGCGTCAGGCGAGAGCAGGCCATGCTCCGCCTCCGGCAGCGCCAGCACCGGCGCGGCTTGCAGCGAGGCGCCGATGGTGCCGGCCGCGCGGGCGCGTTCCAACTCGGCGGTGACGAGGCCGCGCAGTTCGCGGATGCGCGCCCATTTCGCCGCCAGCGCGTCGTCCCGCCAGGCGGGCGGGATCGCCGGCCAGTCGTGCAGGTGCACGGACTCCGTGTCCGACGGGAAGCGCGCCAGCCAGGATTCCTCCGCCGTGAACACCAGCACGGGCGCGAGCCACAGCGTCAGCGTCCGGTGCAGGATGTCGGCGACCGTCCGCGCCGAGCGGCGGCGGTGGCTGTCCGGCCGGTCGCAGTAGAAGGCATCCTTGCGGATGTCGAACCAGAAGGCCGAGAGGTCGGCGGCGCAGAAGGCGTGGATCTCGGGATACACGCCCGTCCAGGCGAAGCGGGAGGGCGAGGCCGGATCGGCCGCCGCGCGCAGCCTGGCGTCGACTTCCGTCAGCCGGTGCAGCACCCAGCGTTCGAGCTCGGGCAGCTCCTCGTAGGGCACGGCCTCGGCCTCGGTGAAGCCGTCGAGGTTGCCGAGCAGCCAGCGCAGCGTGTTGCGCAGCCGGCGGTAGAGTTCAGCCTGCTGGTCGAGGATGCCCTTGCCGATCCGCAGATCCTCGGTGGTGTCCGAGGTCATCACCCACAGCCGCAGGATGTCGGCGCCATGGGTCTTCAGCACGTCCTGGGGTGCCACCGTGTTGCCGAGCGACTTCGACATCTTCCGCCCCTGCTCGTCGAGCACGAAGCCGTGCGTCAGCACCGCCTTGAAGGGCGCGACGCCGTTCGTGCCGACGGATTCCAGCAGCGAGGAATGGAACCAGCCGCGATGCTGGTCGGAGCCTTCCAGATACAGATCCGCCGGGAAGGGCAGCCGGTTGCCGCCGCCTTCCCCCAGCACGAAGGCGTGGGTCGAGCCGGACTCGAACCACACGTCCACGATGTCCATCACCTGCTCGTAGTCGGCCGGGTCCCGTCCCGGCCCGAGGAAGCGCGCCGCCGCGCCGGGGCGGTACCACGCATCCGCGCCCTCGGTGGTGAAGGCCTCGACGATGCGGTCGATCACCGCCTGGTCGCGCAGCGGCTCGCCGGTGCGGCGGTCCACGAACACCGCGATCGGCACGCCCCAGGCGCGCTGGCGGCTGATGCACCAGTCAGGCCGCGCGGCGATCATCGAGGCAAGCCGCGTGCGGCCGGCTTCCGGCACGAAATGCGTCTTCGCGATCTGCTCGAGCGCGGTCGCGCGGATGGAGCGCGCGCCGTCCATCGCGATGAACCACTGCGGGGTGGCGCGGAAGATCACCGGCTTCTTGGAGCGCCAGGAATGGGGGTACTGGTGCGTCAGGAACCCCTTGCCGGCCAGCGTGCCGCAGGCTTCCAGCGCCTGCCACACCGCGTCATGCGCCTTGAACACATGCAGCCCGGCGAAGCCCGGGACGTGGTGGGTGTAGGTGCCGTCGTCGGCGACGGTTTCCGGCACCGGCAGCCCATGCGCGCGGCCGAGCTCGAAGTCGTCCTCGCCATGCGACGGCGCGATGTGGACGAAGCCGGTGCCGGCCTCGGCGGTGACGAAGGCGCCGGGGAGCAGCGGCACGGGAAAGTCGTAGCCTTTGGGCGCACCTGCCCAGCCGTGCAGCGGGTGGTTGGCGACGGCGCCTCGAAGTTCGGTGCCCTTCAGCACGCGGATCAGCGTGTGCGCGCCGATCCCGCAGGCCTTCTCCACCTCCGGCAGCAGATGCAGCGCGACGAGCAGCTTCTTGCCCGGCGTCAGCGGCGTGTCGCCTGTCACGCCTTCCACGTGGATCAGCGCGTAGTCGATCTCCTCGCCATAGGCGAGCGCGCGGTTCGCCGGGATGGTCCACGGCGTCGTGGTCCAGATGACCACGTTGGCGTTGATCAGGTCCGCCGGAACGGTGCGGTCGCCCGCGACTCCGTAGATCGGAAAGCACGCGTAGAGGAACGCGCTCTTGTGGTCGTGGTACTCGATCTCCGCCTCGGCCAGCGCCGTCTTCTCGACCGGGCTCCACATCACCGGCCGCAACCCGCGATACAGCGCGCCGTTCATCAGGAACTTGCCGATCTCGCGGGCGATCGCCGCCTCGCTCGGCAGATCCATCGTGGCGTAGCGCCCGGCCCAGTCGCCGAGCACGCCGAGGCGGGCGAACTCCTCGCGCTGGACCGCCAGCCAATGTTCGGCGAAGGCGCGGCACTCGGCGCGGAACTCCAGCACCGGCACCTCGTCCTTGTTCTTCCGCTTCGCCCGGTATTCCTCCTCGATCTTCCACTCGATCGGCAGGCCGTGGCAGTCCCAGCCCGGCACGTAATCGGCGTCCGCGCCCGCCATCTGGGCGGCGCGGTTGATCACGTCCTTCAGGATCTTGTTCAGCGCGGTGCCGATGTGGATGTTGCCGTTGGCGTAGGGCGGGCCGTCGTGCAGCACGAATTTCGGCCGCCCCGCCGACCGCTCGCGCAGCCGCCGCCACAGCCCGATCCTCTCCCAGCGGTCGAGCCAGGCGGGCTCGCGCTTCGGCAGATCGGCGCGCATCGGGAAGTCGGTGCGCGGCAGGAACACGGTGCCGCGGTAATCCTGGGTGGGGGCGGTGTCTGGCATGGGGGTCGTCCGGCCCGGCGCGGGGCCGGGCGTCCCGAAAGGTGGAAGGGTCAGCGCGTCGTCCCGGCCTTCACGCGAAGGCCGGGCCGAGAATTCGGACGGTGAGGCGCCGGATCATGGCCCGCATATGCGGAAGGCGGCGGCGGGCGGTCAAGCAGCCGCGTCGTCGCGCCGGCGGAAGGCCGACGGATCGAGCGGCTTCGGCCAGCGCGGCTTCGGCAGCAGCGCGGGCAGATCGGCCAGCGCCGCCTTCAGGCCGGCAGGGTCCAGCGCCG
>Ga0272446_1000335_pt1 | contig 74751 bp, 70 predicted proteins | sample YNPCB0061_FD_194587 | JGI IMG/M metagenome (GOLD analysis project Ga0272446, IMG submission 194587) | Hot spring microbial mat communities from Yellowstone National Park, WY, United States - YNP-CB-006-1 | ecosystem: Environmental > Aquatic > Thermal springs > Hot (42-90C) > Sediment | place... | reverse complement strand
GCCCATGGGCGCGCGCGGGCGTGTGCGGCAGAGCGGTGAATGGCCGGAGCTTCGCGGCCGCGCCGGCGTCGATCAACCCTTCCGGTCTGTTTCCGCGCCGTCTTCCGCGTCCCCGCCGACATCGATCCCTTCGAGCCCCATGCGCTGCCAGACCACCGCGGCGAGTTGCGCGCCGCGGGCCTCCAACGGGAGCGAAAGCTCGCCGATCCGCAACGAGCCCACCCGCGTCGTGAGACATAGCCCCTCCAGCCGCAGATTGCCAATCTGGAACACCACCTTCGGCTCGATGCGCACCGAAAGCCGCGTCACCAACCGCTCGATCGCCGACGGCATCGATGGAAATGTCTTGATCGTCAAGGCAGGAAGCTGCACCTCGAACCCCAGGTTCAGATCGTCACCTTCCGCCGCCGCCGCACGTCCGCCGAGGATCGTCGCGCCCCGCAAGACCACGTCCTGCGCACGGGCCTGCCCGGACAAGGCCACCCGATCGACCTGCCCGTCCGCGGCCCTGCCTGCTTCCGCCTCGACACCGTCGATCCTGGTCCGCCCGACCCGAATCCCGCCCAACGCGACTCCCCCCACAGGAGCCTCGATCCGGCGCAACTCCACGGTGTCGACCTGCACCTCACCGGCCTGCACGTCGCGGATCGGTCCCACGTCCGCGGTCACCTCGTCGGCGCGCACCGAAGACAGCACGAAGCTCGCGGCGAGCTCCTTGGCCACGGTCGACAGGTTGATGCGCGGAAGCGTGGGTGTGGCGACACGCTCGTGCACGGGACCGAGCTTGAACACCCTGGGATCTCGCGATCGTATGCTCGGCACCTGAATGCCGAGCTCCACGTCGGCGTGCAGCTCGACCCTCGACTTCTCGAACGCCACCGCTTCGGCCTTCATGTTGATCCGGATTTCCTCGCCAGCGACTGTCTTTGCCCGCCACGTTCCGGTCGCGAGGGAGTCGAGCCGCAGCAGCGACCGCAAACGCTCGATCCTCGCACGCCAGGCGCCGGCTCGATGGCTGTGCGGCGAGCGCGCGTCCTGCGGACCGGGATCTTGCGACGGGAGTTGTGCGAGCTGGTTGGGAGGGGAAGAGTCGGCCATGATGAGCGAAGCAGTCTACCAGCCAACGTATCAGGTTGCCTTGCGAGGCGCCTTGGTTGCCGAGGGCTTCGAAGGGCGCCGCCGCTTGCCGCCGGCGAGCTTTTGCTGCTCCACGAGTTCTTCGACGATGCCGTCGATCCACGCCATGATCGCCGGGGCGGACAGGTAGGTGCGGACGGCCGGCCAGGTCGCCTCCGCCCAGGCGTCGAAGTCCGGCCGGCCCGTGACGCCCAGCTCCACCAGCACATCGGCCACGGGCCGTTGCGCGTGTCTGGTTGCAAGCTTCTCGACGATCTCACGCGCGATCTGCCTGGACTCGGGCATCTCGTCGATTCTGCGTCCGATGGCCTCTGCGATAGGCTCGACATCGGCGAGCAGGTCGTCGCGCAGGGCCTGCGCGTGGAACGACGGAGACCTGGAGAGCACGAAGTCCACCATGTTGGTTCGCAGCGAAATCGACGCTCGATCGTCCAGATGCTTGATCGCGAACTCGGCGGCATGGCTCAGGGCCCGTTGGGTGCCGCCAGCCAGGAACGCCTTGATCTCGGGCTCGATCCGTTGCTCGAGCTCGTCGAGAAGACGCTTGCCGAGGGCCCCGGCGCCGCCCATCCCGGCAAGCCGGCTTCCGGGCAACAATCCCAGGAAGAGCCGCGGCATGATCGTCGAAAAGTCTCGAATCCCGCGGTACAGCGCGTCGGCCATCAACGCCTCGACGGCCTCCTGTCGGAAAAGCGCTCGCACCCACTCCGGATGCACCAGCCCCGGCCTGCTGACCATGCGGCGGATGCCGTCGCGGGCCGAATCCGGCACCCAGCGAGACAACGGCTGGTCGTCTGCGCGCATGCGCTCGACCAGGGTCGGGATCATCTCGCGAACGACGGGCCGGATCAGGTCCAGGATGCGCTCCCGGGTCAGGTGGGACTCGACGAGCGCGACGAGCTTTTCGCGAGGGACGACCTGATCGACGCGCGCGGCGAGGAGCTGTTCCCAGGCTGCTTCGATGATTGCCCGCCATTCTTGTTGCGCACGATCTCCCGTGAGCCTGTCGTGGAGCCAGACCTTGACGGGGTCCTGGGCTGGGGATGATGGCTTTTCACCTGCTCGTCTGGGCATGGGCGCCAGTGTAGTTCGACAGCGCCGGAGAACCAAGCCGGGGACGACCGCGAGGGAATCGGCGCATGGCGGGGAGCATGCCCGTTTGCGTGATGAGCCGTCCCCGGAAGCAGGGTACACTGCCGAACGGGCCACCGTGCAGCCGGACACCAAACGCCGAATCGCTCTCTCCTCCTCGGAGCCAGCGCGCCTGCGTTCCCAACTACACCGGCTGTGTCCCCGTCGCGGGTGAGTGCTCGAGCAACGACGAATGCTGCTCGGGCTCCTGCGATCCGACGTCGCATCGCTGCTTTACGCCGGTGTATTAGTGCTACCCACCCGACGCCGCTCCCGATCTGGCCCCGAGCCACGGGCTTTCACCACGGCGCCACGGCAGACTCGAACCCCCGACCCCATCGCCTTGCCCGTGCAGCGGGTCGCGATTCAAACCAATCGACCACGCCCGCGTCAGACACGCTCCAGGCAGTGCCTGCATCGAAGTACGTGAGTGGGAATCTCACCCCCGCAGTGCCTGCACCGCATCGTCTTGGGGGGAGCGGGAGTATCCCCGGCCGGCTGCTCCATCGACGTGGTGGCGGGCGTCGGCTCGGTCGCTCCGGCGCGCGGTTCCGCCGGGCCGGCTTCAACGGGCTCCGTGCTTGCCGGTCCTCCCGCAGCCCCAGCGCCCTCCACCTGCTGCTTCGGCTCGGCAGATTGCAATGTCGCCGGCGCCGCGGCATTCACCGGTGTCGGTGCCGGCGCGCCCGCCTGCTGCCTCAGCACCTGCATCATCTCCCACAGCTTGCCGTCCACCCAGCCGAATACCGTCAGAGCATGGGCCATCGCACCGTGGAACACCCCCGTGCTCCACACCAGCACGCCGATGCCGCTCACCGTGATCCCCAGCGCCATCAGCGCCAGCCCATCGTCATTCCGGTGCCCGCTCGACAGTTGCACGAGGCCGACCAGCATCAGCAACACCCCGGCAATCACGGTGACGATCCCCACCAACCGCGTCGCGGTGCTCACCCTCCCGAGATACCGCGCGAATCTTGCCAGCTTCCAGTGCGTCGCGTTGTCGTCCATGAGATCCTCGCCTGCCCAGACCATCGACCCCGACCCGTCTCCGAGGCTTGGGTCTCCCCGCCCGGTCTGGTCAGACTACACTACGCCCGAGGCTTCGCCCAGCGCCGGCGCGTGCCGGGCCGTCGCCCTCATGGTACCGTGTCCCCCCGATGCCGCGGTGTCCGCTTTTTCCCCCGCTCCTCGCCATCGTGCTCCTCGGCGCTTGCAACCCCCGCCGCGCGTCTCCGCCCCGCGCCCCGTTTGCCCCCTTCGCCGCCTCCCCCTGCCGGCAAACCCCTCCCATGGCTCAAGGGGCAGCTTCCCATGCACACCGACGCCTCCGGCGATTCCGATACCCCGGCCGAATCCGCCGTTGCCCGCCACGGCTTCGACTTCGTCGTCATCATCACCGACCACAACGTCATCACGCCCCCTCCCGCCAACCCGCCCATCCTTGTCCTTCCGGGCGTGGAAATCACGCAAAACTACTCCACGTGCGTGCCCCCCGAAGGCGACACGCCCTGCCGGATCCACGTCAATGCGCTGTTCGTCGACGCGGACGCCGGCAGCATCACCCCGCTTCTGCCCGCCGTGTCCGGGCCCCCCGACCGGGTCGCCCGCTATCAGGCAGCCATGGACCTCGCCTTTGCCATGCACGGCCTTGCCCAGATCAACCACCCCAACTTCCGCTGGTCCGCCAGCCCTCCCGTGCTCCGAGAGCTCCTCCGCCATGGTCCCGCCCTCCTCGAAATCTCCAACGAGGCCGCCGACAGCAACAATCAAGGCGATGCCGCCCACCTCGTCCACCGAGGCCACGTGGGACGAGCTCTGGTCCGACGGATTCACCGTTTGGGGAACCGCAACGGACGACGCCCACCACTACGACGACGCTGCCGCACGCGAGGCGAGCGGCGAGATGGTCTTCACGGGCAACCGCGGGTGGGTCATGGTGCATGCGGAGCGCGATCCGGCAGCGATTCGCGATGCCCTTGCGCACGGTGAGTTCTACGCATCCAGCGGCGTTCGATTGTCTCGCGTCGAGGTCGCATCCGCCAAGCTCGTGGTCGAGGTCGACCCCGCGTCGTGCGACCGCCCGGTCATCCGTTTCATCGGTGACCACGGGCGGGAGCTTGCCAGCGCAAAAGCGCTCGAAGCCTCGTTCTCCCTCGGCATCCCCGGCCTCACCTACGTGCGCGCCGTCGTCACCGACGCCACCGGCAACCAAGCCTGGACCCAGCCCGTTCGCCTCCCCAACACCAGGCAGCCCGCTGCGGACGCTCGCTCCAGCCTTGCATTCCGCCCCCTGCCGCCCTACCCAGTCCTCGTGTCCACGCCCACGACGATCCAGGTTTCCTACGCCGGCCTCCTCCGTCACGTCGTCCCCGTCGCAGACGAAACCATCGACGTGCCGCACGGATCCAATGTCCGCGATCTGCTGCTTGCCATCGCCGCCCGCCACGGTAACGACGTCCGCGAAATGCTGTTCGTCGGCGCCGACCAGCTTGTCCCGAACGCCATCGTGCTTCTGGATGGAACCGATGTGACGCACCTGGAAGGGCTGAACACGCCGCTGCCGGCCGGCGGGATCACCCAGGTGCTCGTGATGAATCCCGCGACCGGTGGGGGATGACCGGAACGACTCGATCCTCGCCGGCAAGAGGCTTGCGCTTGACGTTGCCCCCCAATACATGACGGCAAGACATGCTAGGAACCCCTGCGAGCAGCCGTATCACGACGGCCTCGATCGCAACCGGACGAGTGTTCGCGCCCCGCTCTCCGCCGGAATCGAGTACCTGCAGGGCCTGAGCGACACCGGTATCTATCGGGTCAACTCCGACGTCGGCGTCACGGCCAATCTCTGGAAGAGCCTCGGCATCTCGTTCACCTTCGGCGAGCGCTACGAGAGCAAGCCCCTGCCGGGCAAGAAGACCCGCGATACCACGACCGCCGTCTCGCTCGTGTGCACGTTGATCTGATCAAGGAAGAAAGTCGGTGCCTATCATGCTGAGTGACTTCAAGAAGTTCATGCTGCGCGGCAATGTCATCGACCTGGCGGTCGGCGTCGTGATCGGCGGGGCGTTCGGCGGAATCGTCAAGTCCCTCGTCGATGACGTCATCATGCCTCCGGTTGGATGGCTGACAGGCGGGATCGATTTTGCCAACCTGTTCGTCACGCTGAAGGACTGCGCCAAGGTTCCAGGCCCCTACGCCACGGTTGCGCTGGCGAAGGAAGCAGGCGCGATCACGCTGCGATACGGCTTGTTCCTGAACACGATCGTCAACTTCCTCATCGTCGGCACAGCCATCTACTTCCTCGTCAAGGCGATCTCCAGGGCCCTTCCCCCTGCACCGCCTCCCCCTCCCGCAGCCACCAAGGAATGCCCTCACTGCGCCATGGCCATCCCGGTCAAGGCCATCCGGTGCCCGCACTGCACCTCGGCCGTCGCCGAGTCCGCGCCGTTGCCGTAGCGCCGCAGGCCCCCTGCCAGCTCGGGCTCCACCCCAACACGTGTTGGGGTCGAGGCCAACACGTGTTGGGGTCGCCGGACTCGCGACGCGAGAAGGCGTCGACGCTTTCCCTCCCACGCGGTCGTTCCGTCTTCCCCAAGCAGACCGGCGCGTTCCGTGGTCGTTGGCCTCCTGCGCGCGCTGCGCCGAGCTCCGCGCCAATCCCGTGCGTGCTGGGTCCCGCCACCTGCGGGACAAGACGATCAGGGGAAGTTCAGCTTCGCCGCGTAGACGTCGGCTTCTTGCGACGGTCCCGATGGCGTATAGTTGTCCAGCCAAACGAAGATGGGGGTCGAGCCTGGAGTGGGCGCTGTCACGAACGGGGTCGTCGAGTCCGCCGCACCGGCGGTGCCCGGATCCAGCCGGATGTCCTTCGGCTGGAACGTCTGCGCTCCGTCCCAGGAGAAGTTCGCATACACGTCCGCCTGGTCGTTCGCGCCGGTTCCCCGGTACTCCTGGTAGGTCACGTACACCGTGTCGCCCGCGCCGAACGCGACGCGCGGCCTCGTGGATTTGTATGCACCCCGCGCTCCGCCGTCCGCCCGGACCGCCTGCGCCCACCAACTCGACGTCGTGCTCGACCACACGTTCACGTAAATGTCCGACAAACCCGACCGATTGTCTTCCCAAGCCGCGATCGCGCGCCCGTCTCGAGCCACCACGGTCGGCGTCGACGCATCGGCGAATGCCGGCGTGTTGATGACCACGCTTGCACCGAACGTGGCGCCCGAGTTCTTGCTCGTCGCAGCGCGAATCCGCTTCCGATCGTTGACCGGCAGGTCGGTCCACACCACATGCACGTTGCCGGCTCCGTCCGCCGCGATCGACGGCGCCTGCGTCGGGTTGCCCACCGACAGCTTCTTGTTGCCTGCCAGCGTCCCCGTTGCGAAGTCGTACACGTCCGCGTACACCTCCGGCTGGCCGCCGCGGCCGTCGCGCCACGCAATGAACACCTTGCCGTTGCCGTTGCTCGCAATCGCTGGCGTCTCCGCCTTCCCGGCCGCCCCGTTGACCCGGATGTCGTTGGCGAGCCACGTCGCCCCGCCATCGCTCGATGCCTGTAGCATCACGTCGCGGCTGGTGCCGTTGAGCCGCTGCCACACCACCGCGATGCGGTCGTTCGCCCCCGCCGTGCCGGCAAAGACCCCGCGCACCAGGAACGAATCCGAATTCGCCGTCGCGCTCTTCTCCGCCTGCACGTTCGTCCACGTTCCAGGCGCCGACGCCGTCCGGGCGACCCTCACGCGACGCACCCCGTTCGCAAAGCGCTCGTGGGCCACGTACACTCTCGTCGGCGAAGTGAACACCCAGGGCTCCACCTCGTTCGCGGCGTCGTTTGCCACGACGATGTCCGCATTCGGCCAGCTAGCCGCCGGTGACGACAGGTAGCTCATCCAGATGTCGGCGTTGCCGCTTCGCCGATCCACGTAGGCCGCATAGGTGTAGGCACCCTGCGACGCCACCGAGAGCTGGGAGGTCGAGTGCTGCCCCGCCATCGACCCTGGCTCGTCCAGGCGCACCGGCGCGCTCGACGTCGGACATCCCTCGTCCACCTCACCATCGCAATCGTTGTTGAGCCCGTCGCACAACTCGGTCGTCGGCTTGACGTCGCCCACGCACACGATCGACCCGTTGACACACTGGGTCTTGCCCTGCTTGCACTCGCCCACCGCGCTGCCGCAAGGAACTCCCACCCCGGGCAGCGTGCCGTTGTCGACAAACCCATCGCAGTCGTCGTCCACCCCGTTGCATCGCTCCGTGGGCGGGTCCGCGGGCGTGCAAGCGTACTCGCACCCGTTCAGCAGCACGCCGTCGATGTCGTAGTAGCCCGGAAGACACTGCCCGAATACGCAGACTGAACCCGAGCAGGTCGACGTCGCGTGCGGGAAGATGTCGCCGCATGCGTTGCCGCACGCCCCGCAGTTGTTCGGATCCGAGGTCGTGTCGATGCCCTCGTCGATCTCGCCGTCGCAGTCGTCGTCCACGTAGTTGCACATCTCCAAACCGATGACATTGCACTCGCACCCGTCGCTCGAACCGTCGTCAATGGACTGCTGCGTGATGTCGTGGTTCGCATCCTCGTAGCCGTCGATGCAGCGGTCGAACTGGCAGTGGCCAGCGTTGCACTTCATCACCGTGTTCGGCGGCGGCATGCATGCGTGGTTGCACGCTCCGCAGTTGCTCAAGTCCACGCTCAGATCGAACGTCTCGTCGACCAACCCGTCGCAGTCGTCGTCCTTCCCATCGCAGACCGACTCCTCCGGCAGCGGGTTTCCGTTCTGGTCGCGCAGCGGCTCGCACTCGTACTCGCAGCCGTCGCTGACCTGCCCATTGAGGTCGTAGTAGCCGGGAGCGCACTTGTCGATCACGCAGAAACGGCTGACGCACTTCGGGTATGCGTTGGGGATCTGACACACGTTGCCGCACGCACCACAGTTGAGCGGGTCGCTGTTCAAGTCCGCGTTGCAGCCGTCCAGAGGCGTCGTGTCTCCAAGACCGCCGTCGGTGATCATCGTGCCCCCCGCGCCGCCTGCTTCCATCTGCGACCCTGCGTCGGGGACCGCGCCGTTGTCTTCGCACGCGAAGCAGTACGCATCCGTGCTGCATCCCTGCGCCGTTGCGGCGAGCGCCGCCGCGAGCACGTGGCCCGCCGCCCAGAAGCGATGCCGACGGTTCATGCGCCCCTCCCTTCCGACGAGCGGCGATGCGACCGCCGCCGAAGCACCAGCGCGATCGCCCCGATCCCCGCGAGTAGCGCAGCCCCATGCGCCGGGGCCCCGCCCAGCGCGCAGCCGCCCCCACCCGTGGCAAGCCCCCAGTTGTCGTTGCCGTCCACGGATGCAGCGGAACCCGACGGCCCTCCAGCCGTGCCCGAGCCTCCGCCAACGCCACCCGCGCCGCCTGTGCCCGCCGACGCATCTCCGCCCGGCCCAGCGTCGCCGCCCCCTGCGCCGCCCCCGCCGCCGCTGCCGGCCGTGCCGTCGTCCTTCACGCAATAGCCGCCTTTGCAAACGAGGCCGCCGGGGCAGGGGAATTCGCCGGATCCACAGGGATCGGCGCACTTGCCCTCGACACACTTGCTCACGCCGGGACACAGCGCCGCCTGGTCCGCCACGCCGTCACAGTCGTTGTCCAGCCCATCGCAAATCTCGGGCGATGGCCCGCGCCCGCCGATGCAGCGAAGCTGCGCTCCGAGGCAATGCACGATGCCCGGCTGACATTGCCCCGTATGCGCCATGTCCAGGCTGATGGGATTGCCATCCTTGTCCGGCGGACCGCATTCCGCACCACCGCCAGGATCCCCCTCGTCGATGAGACCGTTGCAGTTGTCGTCCGCCCCGTTGCAGGTTTCGGCTGACCCGCTCGATCCGGGAACACACGTGATCGCCCCAGCCACGCATTGCCGCAAGCCAGGGCACGTCGACCCCGGCAGCACGCAGTTGCCCACGGCGTCGAGCGGACCCCGCGAGCACACGTTCGTCCCCAGCAGCGACGACGGCAGGCACAGCGGCGCGCTCGCATCGCAGTCCGCGTCCGTGGTGCACGTGGTCGCTGACGTCCCCGCCGTGCCGTCCACCACACCATCGCAGTCGTCGTCCACGTTGTTGCAGAACTCCGGCGAGGGCCCCACCGTGTTCAGGCACGTGGGCACGCCGGCAACGCATTCGGTCTTGCCCAGCTCGCACGCGCCCTCGTCCGTCGGACCGCAGGCCTGCCCCAACGCCGGGTCGTTCAGATGGTTGTCCGGTGTCCCGTCGCAGTCATCATCGAGCTTGTTGCAAAGCTCGGTCGACGGTCCCACCTCGCCGTCGCAAACCTTGGTCTTGTCGCCCGGACCCGTGCTCGCACACACGAGCGTCCCGGCCTTGCACGGCCCCACGCCGGGATGGTTTCCCGCGATCGTGACGCAAGCCTGGCCCACGTCCACCGGATCATTGTCAATCAGGCCGTCGCAGTTGTTGTCGATGCCGTCGCAAATCTCCTGGGAAGGCTCGCAGGGCTTGACGAGGCCGGTGACCTTGATGGCCATGTCCTCGAAGTCGTTGTCGCCACCCCGCCACAGATCCTCGAATCCGAAGTAGTAGGCGAGGGGGTTCTGTTTCGACTGGTAGATGAGATAGTGAACGTAGTTGCCGTCGCCGTTGAGCTGCGATTCCGTGTACACGATGAAGGTCGTGGAGCCCGCTTGCCCCAGGTTCGCCGGGTTGCCACATCCGCCGTCCGTGCCTGGCGATACCAGGAAGAATCCCACGTAGCCACCCAGATAGTGCCCGGCGGTGAACTCGGTCTGGAAGTTCACGTTCACTTTCTGCGGCGGCTCGTAGTTCGTCGGCGTGCACGTCAGCACCGGGTACAGCTTCGTCGGGTCCGCCACGTTGTACCAGCCAAACGTGTTCTCATAGCTGGCCCCCTCCTTGATGTCGAAGAACTCCACCGTGCGGTAGTTGCCGTTTCCGTCCTTCGGGATCAGGAACACCTCGGGCACCACCGCCGCGTCGAACACCGCGCTGATCAGGCCGGCAGTGCCTTCTCCGCCAAGATTGACGGGCTGGTCCAGCGCGTCCTGTAGACGGTTGCTCTGCGGCACCACCGCGCCGTCGACCTGGGTCACCACCGCGCCGGCGCGCGATGACAGGAGAAGCGAGAGCGCGACCGTGGCAGCCCCCGCGAGCATGGGATAGCAGGACAAGGTACGCATGGTTGGGAGTATACGGGCCGTCGGAGCCACGCGCTACCCGCTTCGCAGCACGGGAGCATCGCGCTGACGGTTCTGTCAGGGGGTATCGTGTTCGGACGGATGGCAGCCAGTGCTGCTGCGGCAGCCGAGCGTTTGTACCGCCAAGCCATGCAACGCCCACCACGTCGCCACAGACCGGGTCCGCCCAAGCGGCCGGGCTCGTCCGAAATCGGGGGTCCAGAGACGCCATGGTCGAACGTCACGCGCCATTCTTGCAGCACAAAAGGAACGCGGCCGCCCCATGCGAGGCAGCCGCGCCGTCAGTGCCTCAGCTCCTCAATCAATAGTCGTGGGAGTGGCCGTGGCCTGCTTCCTGCTTCTCCTCCTTGGGCTTCTCCGCAACGAGAGCCTCGGTCGTCAGCAGGAGCCCGGACACGCTGGCCGCGTTCTCCAGCGCCGTGCGCACCACCTTCAACGGGTCGATGACACCCATCTCCATCAGGTCGCCGTAGGTGTTCGTGGCTGCGTTGTAACCGAACGCGCCCTTGCCGTCCTTGACCTTCTGCACCACAATCGAGCCTTCCTCGCCAGCGTTTGCAGCGATCTGGCGCAGCGGCTCCTCGATGGCGCGACGAATGATCTGCACGCCCACCTTCTGCTCGGGGGTGACCGTCAGGTTGTCAAGGACCGGCTGCGCGCGCAGGAATGCCACGCCGCCGCCAGGGACGATGCCCTCCTCGACCGCCGCGCGCGTCGCGTGAAGAGCGTCTTCCACGCGCGCCTTCTTCTCCTTCATCTCGGTCTCGGTCGCGGCGCCCACCTTCACCACAGCCACGCCGCCTACCAGCTTCGCAAGACGCTCCTGCAGCTTCTCGCGGTCGTAGTCGCTCGTCGTGTTCTCGATCTGGGTCCGGATTTCCGCGATGCGACCCTTGATCTTGTCCTTGGACCCGGCGCCGCCCACGATCGTGGTGTCGTCCTTGTCAATCGAGATGCGCTTGGCCTTGCCCAGATCGCTGATGGTCACGTTCTCCAGCTTGAGCCCCAGCTCCTCCGCGATGACCTGACCGCCCGTCAGCACCGCGATGTCCTTGAGCATCTCCTTGCGACGATCCCCGAAGCCCGGCGCCTTCACAGCCGCACACTGCAGCGTGCCTCGCAGCTTGTTCACCACCAGCGTCGCGAGCGCCTCGCCCTCCACGTCCTCCGCGATGATGAGCAGCGGCTTCTGCTGCTTCGCAATCGCCTCGAGCACCGGAAGCAGATCCTTCATGTTCGAGATCTTCTTCTCGCTGATAAGCAGGTACGCATCCTCCAGCACCGCCTCCATCCGCTCCGGATCCGTCACGAAGTACGGGCTGAGGTAGCCACGGTCGAACTGCATGCCCTCGACCACGTCCAGCGTCGTCTCGGCACTCTTGTTCTCCTCGACCGTGATCACGCCTTCCTTGCCCACCTTCTCCATCGCGTCGGCCAGCAGCTTGCCGATGGTCTCGTCGCCATTGGCGCTGATCGTGCCAACCTGCGCGATCTCCTTCGGATCCTTCGTCGGCTTCGTCGTCTTCTTCAACTCCTCGACGATCGCCGCCACCGCCTTGTCGATGCCCCGCTTGATCTCCATCGGGTTGTGGCCCGCAGCCACCAGCTTCGAACCCTCACGGAAGATCGCCTGCGCCAGCACCGTCGCCGTCGTCGTGCCGTCGCCCGCGACGTCGGACGTCTTCGATGCCACCTCGCGCACCATCTGTGCGCCCATGTTCTCGAACTTGTTCTCGAGCTCGATCTCCTTCGCCACCGTGACACCGTCCTTCGTCACGGTCGGGGCGCCGAAGCTCTTCTCAATCACGACGTTCCGCCCCTTGGGGCCGAGCGTCACCTTCACGGCATCGGCAAGCTGGTTGACGCCGCTCAATACGTGGTTGCGTGCGATCTCGGTGTAGACGATTTCCTTGGCGCTCATCGGATGACTCCGTTTCGTTCTCTGGGTTGTTCGATTCGCTCAGCCCTGCTCTCGACCGTGGCTCAACGCTCCACCACGCAGAGGATGTCGTCCTCTCGCATGATCAATCGCTCCTCGCCGTCGATCTTCACCTCGGTGCCGGAGTACTTGCCGTACAACACCCGGTCGCCGACCTTCACTTCCAGCTTCCGCGTCGTGCCGTCGTCCAGGACTTTGCCCGGGCCCACCGCGATGACCTCGCCCTCGATCGGCTTCTCCTTCGCCGTGTCGGGGATGATGATCCCTCCCTTGGTCTTCTCCTCCTCCTGAACTCGCTTGATGATGATGCGGTCATGCAGCGGACGAATGTTCATGGTTTGCCTCCATGCAACGGCTCTTCTTGTTCGGTACCGACAGTCCACCAGCCCGCGCCAGGCAGGCGGCCCCACCTTCCGGCGGGGTCGTTAGCACTCCCTTGAGATGAGTGCTAACAGGACGCGCCGGAAAGTAGTACCGCTTCCCGCCGTGTCAAGGGCCCCTCCCAACTTGAACCCGTTCGGCCGGCCCGGCTTCCCAACCCAGCCGACGCCGGTCGTGCCGGTTGACCATCTCGCGTCCACGAGCCATCACCCACCGCCAACGGCGTGCCCGTGCGGAGGAGGGGAGCGGCGTGCCTCATGGTGCGGCGGAAACTCCCGCTGCCCCGCCTACCGAAGCGACGGAATCTCCACCCCCACCTCTGCCAGTCCGCTCCTCATCGCTTCGCACGAGATCGGCATCGGCTCTTCCTTGTACGCGCGCTTCACCGCCTCCTGCACCTTCGACGCAGCACGCGCGCAGCTCCGCTTCGATTCGCCCCGCTGGCATCCGCTGCAGCGCTCCCGAAACTGCTGCGACTCGACGTCCCGCGCGATCTCGACCCGCTCGCGCGCCTCCGCGCAACAGGCCAGCACTATCCCGCTCGCACGGTCGTCTTCCAGGGGCTCCGACCTGCACGCGACCAGCGCCATCGCCAGCCCCAGTCCCAGCTTCGCCGCCGCCTTCAACGCCCCCCCTCCACTCCGCCGTCGCTAGGCAGGCAACCCGACGCCTCCACCAGCAAGTACATGTCCGAGCAGGTGTCGTTCTTGACCTGGATGTACTGCTCGGTCACCGCCTCCACGATCGACATGTTCCCCGCCGACGGCGCCATGCTCGATCCCTCCCCCGCGCCATTCTCGCTGAATGACACCCACACGGCTACATGCATCGGCACGCAGCCCAACCCGTGGTAGAGCGCGTACCTCTTGCCCGCTGGAAAGCTCAAGAAGGGTCCGCTCCACGCGCTCGACAGATAGTAGCCGTCTGCCGTGATTCCCCCCTTGTACGCCACGGGTTCGTCATCCGACGCCTCGCACGCGTTGAGCGTGGAACATCCGCTGCTCATCGACGCCAGCATGAGCCCGGCCGCCAGCCAGCACATCGCGCCGCCAGGTGTCTTCATCGCCGCGCATCATAGTGGTCGCGGTTCGCCCTCACAATAGCCGCCCCACGGCCCGGCGATCCGGCGCGTGTCCCTGCCGCGTCTTGACCCCCGCGGCCCCTGATGCGGCCTTTGCCCTTGAGCAGCCAGGATCCGTTTTCTAGACTGTATCATTGGCGTAGGGCCTCGCCCCCGCGCTGGCTTCGCCCTCCAGCGCTTCTTCCCGTCGAGCAGCTTGCATGAAGATCTCGAACGTCGCACTCGTTCCCTGTTTCCTTGCCCTCTCCGCCCTTCCAGCTCCGGGCTGCGGCTCCTCCAGTCCGGATGGATCCCCGGGCGCCGGCGGTTCCTCCCCGTCCGAAACTGGTGGAGCTTCCGCCACCGGCGGTACCGCCGGTTCCGGAGGCCACGTCGGCGGCGGCGCCGGCTTCGGCGGCTCCAGCGGCCAAACCGGCGGCTCCAGCGGCCAGACCGGCGGCTCCGGCGGCCAGACCGGCGGCTTCAGCGGCGGCCCTCTCGATTGCTCCGAAACCCTCGAGATCTCCCTCGCGCACGGCTCCCTGATCTTCGCCGACGGAACCACGACCGTCTACACGAGCGCGCCGGTTCCCCCCCTGGGCGACGCCGGTCTCCAAGACGAAGTGCAGCTCCAGTTCTACGCCGACGCGACCGGGACTTTCGACCTCGCGGAGGCCCCGAATGCCAGCTACCAGACATGCGAGCAGTGCATCCTCGCGTTCGAAGACGAAGACCCCGCCACCCATGCACCCGCCCGCATCTTCTTCCAGGTGCAGGGCACCATCCACGTCGATACCGCGACACCCCCGCTCTCCACCTCCACCATCCGGGCAACGCTTACCGACATCACGCTCCACGAAGCCGAAATCGACTGGCAGACCTACGGGTCCACCCTCCTGCCCAACGGCAAGTGCCTCCACCTCGACCACGTCGTCTTCGACGCAGGATGCGGCAACGGCCACATAGACGGTGACGAGCCGTGCGACGGAACCGATCTCGGCGGCGCCGACTGCCAGAGCGTCGGATTCACCGCCGGCGACCTGGCATGCACGTCGAGCTGCCAGCTCGATTACAGCGCATGCACCGGCTGGATTTGCGACGTCGCCGACCTCGGAACCTTCGATGGCACCGACATCGTGCGCCATGGCGACTCCTGCACCGGTCACGACCGCTACGACGCAAGCGGCAGCGGCCATAGCTGCACGGGCTACAACACCGCCGGCAAGGAGATCGTCTATAGCCTCACCCTCCCTCCCCATTCGTCTGCTCAGATCGTTCGATCTGGGCCCGTCGACAACGCCTTGTGGGTCACCACCGCCTGTGACGACCTCCACGGCGCCGCTTGCATCGCGGGATCCGACGCCTTCTCCACGCCCGACTCCGTCGTCGTGGAGAATGCCGACTCCATCCCCGCTACGTACTACGTGGTTGTGGACGCCTACGACGACGGCAGCGGACCCTGTGGCGAGTTTGACCTGCTCGTGCACGCCGTCCCGACCGTGCCCGCGACGTGGACTTGCGGTCCGGCGTACTACGGCGCCTACGATGTTTGCGATTGTAGCTGCGGAGCCTGGGATCCCGATTGCGACGTGCCAGGCGCCAAGGTCATGGGCTGCCCGAACGACACCGACATCTGTGTGGAACCCGACGGTACGTGCCAGTCCCGGTAGCCTCGCTCCCGGCCTCCGATCCAGGGGTCAGGAGCTTCTCTTGGCGCGCTTGCCCTTTCGGAATACCGAGACCACGCCAGCCCACAGACGCCAGGTCACCGGAAGCGGGTTGTCCGCCTGCCCACGCTCGTAGAACACTTCCAGACGCTGAAGCTCCCCGTCGTCGAGCCAGACCCCGCAGCCCTCCGGACAGGTGTCGATCATGACCTGCGAGTTGTAGCCGTACTCCCGCAACTCCATCTCCGAACCACAGCGCGGGCACCTCGCCGGCCCCTGCCGCTCTTGCCGCGCCTGCTCGAACGCGGCTTGCACCGGGTCAGGCCCCGACAGCGCCAGCTTGCCGTGGTCCCGCTCGATCGTCTGCTGGATCTGCTCCAGCTCACCCTTGTCGAGCCACACCCCTCGGCATGTCGAGCACCGATCGACCTGAATATGAGCTTCCACCATGAACGGCTGCAGTGCGGTGTCGTCACGCGGGCATTTCATGTCGCTTGATGTACGCCGCCCGGTCCGCGTCGGCAAGACCTGTCAGATCCCGTTCACGATCTGCTCGAGCGTCCGACGCTCCGCCCGGCTCAGGACGCCGACCGCCACCACGCTCGCATGCTCCGGGCGGAACACCCGCTGCGCCATCTCCACCACGTCGTCGCGAGTGACCTGCGCGATCTCTCGGTCCCGCGCCTCGATCGTGTCACTGATGCCGGCCAGCGCCGTGATCGCGTGGAAGTCGCTGAGCCCCTCCGCGTCGTCGAGCAGCGACCGCATCTCCCACCGGTGCCGATCCTTGCACCGGGCGAGCTCGTCGTGCGTGGGGCCTTCTTCCGCCACCTTCTTGACCACCCCGATCATCTCCTCGAGCACACGCGGTGCACGCGCATGCTGCACGGCCGCCGCCAGGTCCAGCACACCGTCGTCCTCGAACGTCTCGTAGTCCGCCCACACGTCGTAGCACAGCCCGAGCTCGTCGCAGATACGGGCGTACAGGCGCGTCGACATGCCGTCGTCGAGCAGGCGAGTCAGCACCTCCGCCGCAGGCTCCTTCGGATCGAGCTCGCCTGGCGCGCGAAAGGCCAGGCGCAGATCGGTCTGGCTGCCCTGGTTTTCCACGTAGCGGAAGCGTGGCTGCACCTGGTCTCGCGGTGCCGGTGAGGCAGCGCAGCGCAAGCCGCGCGCCATCCCCCCGAGCCGCTCCTGCGCAAGCCGCAGGCAAGCCTCGACATCGATCGCACCCGCAAAGCTCACGACGACGTTCTCGCCGGTGTAGTGCAGCCCATGGTGACGCCGCAGGTCGTCGAGCCGGAACGACGAAAGCGTCTCGAGCGTGCCCGTGATGGGGAACCCGAGCGGGTGGCTTCCGAACATCAGCGCACGCGACAGGTTGTCCGGATCCACCTGCTCGTTGTCCTCGTTGAGCGATTCGAGGACCTCCTCGCGGATGATCCCGCGCTCGATCTCGAAGTCGGAGAACCGCGGAGCGGTCGTGACCTCCGCAAGGACGCCGAACGCCTCGGCGAGGTTCTCCGACGGCACGGTCAGCCCCATCACTCCGTGGTCCGTGTGCGTCGCCGCGTACAGCGTCGCGCCAAGACGCTCCAGGGCCAGCGCTTCGTCGTGAGCCGTCGCGTAGGATGGCGAGCCCCGGTACAGCATGTGCTCGAGCAGATGCGACAGCCCGTTGGTATCGGGCGTTTCGAAGCGCGAGCCCACCCGGATGTAGATCGACACGGACGCGGTGTGCAGCAGCGGTTGGGGTACGCACACAACGCGGAGCCCATTGGCGAGCTGGCGACGTACCACCTTGAGATCGGCTGGCGTCATGGGTTGGTCATCTGGATTCGGGCCGGTAGGACGGCAAGATCGGCGCGGCTTGCGGCAGCCTACTCGTCGCTGTCCTTGTCTTTCGGCTCGCGAGCGTAGATGTCGTTGACGCGGATCTCCGAGGAAGCCTTGTCGCGGAGGCGCGCCACATAGCTGTTGAGCACATCGTGGGCCTTGGCGCGGGTGAAGCGCTCGGTGTAGGCGTCGCGCTCCTTGTCGAACTCCTCGCGCGTCGCCAGCTTCTTCTCCTTGAGCTGGGCCAGCACGTAGCCGTCCGAAACCTTGATGAGGTCCGCGAGCAGATCTCCCGGCTTCGCCGTGGCAAACGCCATCGCTGCCACGTTCGTGCCCCGCTCGACACCCTCGATGGGCGTGTCATCCGGCGTGAACGACGGCGTCGTCTGCACCTTCGGGCGGTCCACATCGGCCCGATTGCCCCCGTCGTCGTCGGTCTTGTCGCCCGGCTTCGCCTTCTCGGCTTTCGCCTTCTCCTCCGCGCGCTTGGCGTAGCCTGTCTCCCGATCGAGCGCGGCGATCACCTCCGCGGTCGCCTGATCCAGCGTCTTGCCGGCCACCACCGCATCCCGAATCCGCCCGGCTGCCGACGTCAGCAGGTTCTCGACCTCGAACGCTGACATCAGCTCCTCGGCCACCATCGCGCGGCCCGCTTGCTCGGCTTTTTTCGCGTCGTCCGGCATCACCGCCTCGAGCTTGATCACGTGCAAGCCCATCGGTGTCTCCACCACGTCGCTGATGTCGCCCGGCTTCTTCATCGCGAACTCGACGTCCTCGAGCTCCTTCGCCCATTTGCCGCGGACATTGCACCCCAGGTCGCCCCCCTTCGCCTTGCTGACCGGATCCTCGCTGATCTCCTCGGCCACCTTGCCAAAATCCTCGCCGCTCCGCACACGCTCCAGCGCCTTCTCGATGATCGACTGCGCTTCCTCGCGCGTATGCCCTCGCAGCGGCGACGTGTCCGACTTCACGGCTACCACGATGTGGCGGATGCGACGGCATCCAGGCTGGTATTCGGCCTTGCGCGCCTCCCAGGTCTTGTCGACCTCGGCCTGGTTGTTCTTGGTCCACTGTTCGAGCTTCTTCGCCGACGTGTCGAGGTACCTGCCGCGGAACCACGCGCGGCTCAACGTGACGTAGTCCAGCGTCGCGTTGGACTTCTCCCGCGCGTACGCGGCGAAGGCCTCGGCGTCGCTCACGTACGCCCGGGACGAGATCAGGGCCCGCATCCGCGCCGCCAGCAGCTCCTCCGTCTGCATCTCGATGAACTTCTCCGGACTTCGGTTCGTCGCTGAGAGGATCGTCCGCTGGAAGATCTTGTCGTCGAACTTCTTCGTCTGCGGATTCGTCACAGGCATCAAGCGCACCATCTCGTCGGACAGACCGAGATAGAACCTCAGATCCGCGCGCTTGACGGGAAGCGACACATGGAACCGGCCCCGGACCAGCTCGTACTTCACCTCTCGCTCGGTCACGGTCACCCCCAGCCTCGCCGCGTCCTGAACCAGCAACGTACGCTCGACCAGCCCCTCGATGACCTGGCGGCGTATGCCCATCGCCTTCATGCGCTGGTCGTCCATGCCACGCGGGGCGATGAGGCCGAGCGCCGCGAAAAACTCCTTCGGATCGATGCACCGGTCGCGGATGTTCGCAGCGCACTGGCGCTTGAGCGACCCCGTTTGTTCGCCGCCCTTCGGACGAAACTGGATGACGAACACCATGAGGATGGCGAAGACGATCGCGCCGTACACGATCGACATCACGCCTTTCTGACCTGAGCCACCAAACATGGGTATCCCTTATCTTCGAACCGCGCGACCTCGACGGCCACGCCGCCGGCCCGGAGCGCGCACGGAACGCCGGCACCACGATGAACCTTGCGGAGCCCCGCGCCATAGCACGCGCCACCGTGCGGGTCTATGCGGCGGTGCCTCGCCGCTCCGGACCGGTCCCGTTGCCGCCTTCTGCCGATGGCGGATGGGCCCGCATCCAGCGTCAACGCGCGACGACCTTCTCCACCGCCATCGCCTCGCGCACGATGCCCGCCAGCTCGGCCAGGTCGCCCGCCACGCGGTCGAACAGCACCATGTACCAGGTGTCCAGCACCCGGTCCGCGTCCGACGGGTCGGTGAGCCGCACGACCTCCGTGCCCGCTTCCACGAAGCCACCCACGCGCCTGCCCAACGTCCGTGCCCGCTCGAACAACACCTCCGCCGTCTCGTGCGAAGACGGAAAGTCGCAGCGTTGCGCGCGCGTGGCGAACCGCACCCGGAGGTCGCTGCCCACCAGCACGCTCACGTTGGCTTCCATCAGCAGGTTGTCGCGAACCCGTTCCGCCAGATCGACGCGATTGTCCACGGTCTGGTAGACCTCGAAGCCGGCGGTGGCTAGCAGCCTGGCGATGTCGTCTGCCTTCAAAACCATGCTCGTCGAGCGTCAGAAACGCAGCGTACTCTGGCAAACGCGCACCGTGACGTCAACGCCCCGCTTGCCCGCACCTCGCTTGCAATCCCGCATGCTGGCAGGGCAATGCACGGAGGCACTTGCTGCTCTCTCGCGCGGCTTGACGACGAACGTGGCTGATGTAAAGCCACAGGTGTTGCGGAGGGTCCGCCGCCCGCACGCGAATTTCGCCCCCTGTGCCTTCACGGAGACCGCCCTTGACCGTCCACCGACGCAGCCTCACGCCCCCCACCGGCCTGCAGGGAGTCCTCGCCCAGCGTCGTGGCTCGGGTGGCGCCCGACGTGAGATCTCGGCACACGTCACGCTCCGCATGGGCGATGCGGAATACGACGGCTGGGCCCTGAACATCAGTCGAGGCGGTATCCGCGTCGTGATCGAGGGCCACGTCACCCTCGGCCAAGCGTGTCAGGTGCTCGGCTACAACCCTGAGGATCCAGACGCCCCTGCGCGTCCTGCCCGGGTCGTGTGGATGCAAGACGAGCGTGATGGAGCGGTGCTCGGCCTCTCGTTCCTCGACGAGCCCCTGGGCGCTGCGCCTTCGGTGCCGCCGTCTTCGTCGCCTTCTTCCCCGCCCGGTTCCTCCGCGTCCACCCCGAGCACTTTCCCGCCTCCCCCTCCCTCCGAACCGCCATCCAAGCCCTGACCGATGGCCGCCGACCTCAAGTCACGCCTTCCCCCCTGCGGGTTGTTCCGCACCACGCAGGCGTTGCCCGCGCATGAGCAGCGTGTCCCCGCAGGCGTTCTCGTGTATTTCCACAACCACTCCGACGCGGGGTTGCCCCAGGTCGTGTTGCCGGACCATTGCGTTCGCCACCGTTGGCACTTCCACGGCCCAGGAATCGCGTTTCGCGCCTTGTCTTGGGCCGGCACGTTGATCCGTCTCCCCGATCAGGGCTTGTACGTGCTTCGGTCCGACCTCGCCTTCCGCGGCGGCAAGTGGCCTCGCCGCACGTTGGTTCAGCTCGGCTATACCCGCGCTGGCGCGCCGGTCGCGTTCCTCGCCCATCAGCGCTCCACGTCGGTCGACGGCGACATCTACTTCCCGGAGCGAGGCCTGTCGCTGCAAGCCGACCAGCTCGCCCTGCTCCACGGCCCTTTGCATGTACTTTCCGACCCCGGCTCCGATTGCGGCAGTCCCGAAGACCTCGCCCATCCCGTCCTGCCACACGACGCCGATGACATGGACGATCCGGGCCGCTGATGCGAATCCTCCCTGCGGCTGACGGCTCCTACCGCTCGGAAACCGAGCTAGCATGTTTCAAGGACCAGCCATGGACCAGCGCACCACCACCATCGAATGTGATGCTTGCGGCGCAAGCAACCGTGTCCCTCTCTCCCGGCTCAAGGACCGCCCCAAGTGCGGTAAGTGCAAAGCTCCTCTGCCGCTGGGCGGTGGCCCCATCACGGTCACCGACGCCAACTTCGACGAGACGATCGCCACGTCACCCGTGCCGGTGATCGTCGACTTTTGGGCGCCTTGGTGCGGTCCGTGCCGCATGATCGGCCCGACCCTCGAGAGCCTCGCCGGCAAGATGGCCCACGATGTCCTCATCGCGAAGCTCAACGTCGACGAGAACCCGCGCGTCGCCTCCAAGTTCCAGGTGCGCAGCATCCCCATGCTCCTGGGCTTCGTCGACGGTGAAGCGGTCGACTCCCAGATCGGCGCCTTGCCGCCCTCCGCCCTCGAGAGCTGGGTGCGGCGCGTGGTGGACAAGGGGCGGTTGATGCGTGACTGACCCCCGGGGGCCAAACCCCCAAGCCGCCGTTCGTCCCGCGAACGGCCGTCCTTCCCCCCATGTGGATCCTCCATGCACTCCCCCAGGGGAGATGGTAAAAACACCTGTTCGTGTTTTCCCGGAGGCTGCCCATGTCCTTGCGTCTTTCCACCATCCTGACCGGCTTGTCCCTGTCGTCGATCGCCGTGATCGCGGCCTGCAGCGCAACCTCGAGCGACAGCAATGCGTTCAACAATGGATCGGGCGGAAGCGCCACCGCAGGCGGATCCGGCGGACAGCAGGCCGACGCTTCCCAGACAACCGGAGGCTCTGCCGGGTCGGGCGGTTTGATCGTCGACGCTCCTCTGGGCGAAAGCAGCATGGACCCCGACTCTGCCTGCGTTGCGGAGCACGCTCAGGCCGAGAAGCTGCCCTTGGATCTGTACATCATGGTGGACCGGTCGGGCAGCATGCAAGGATCGAAGTGGGCGAACCAATCTCAGGCGCTCAAGACGTTCTTTCAGGACCCGCAGTCCGACGGTTTGTACATCGCGATGAAGTTCTTCCCCCTGAAGGACGAGTGCAGTCCTGTTGACCCTTCCTGCTCGGGTTCAGCGTATGTCAAGCCGCTCGTCGATTGGGGCGTGCTCCCAGGTCATGCGAGCAACCTCGTGTCCGCCATCGACGGTACGGGGCCTGACGGCTGCTTCACCCCGACCCAGGATGCCTTGACCGGGTTGCTCGAAGGCGCGAAGCAGCGGCAGATCTCCGAGCCGCTTCATGTCGTCGCCGCCGTGTTCGCCAGCGACGGCGAGCCTTGCTGCGGCGACTGCCCGTGCGAAGAGAACAGTTGCATTGGCGCCATCGCCGGCCAGTACGCCAACGGTTCCCCGCCCATCAAGACCTTCGCCATCGCCGCGGATCCCGCCGCCATGGGCGTGTTGACATCGATCGCGCAGCAGGGCGGCACCACCGCACCGTTCGACGCCACGGGCAGCGCCCAGCAGTTCATCGATGCGCTCAACGCGATCCGCGGTTCGATGGTCGCGTGCGAGTACAAGATGCCCGTGCCCGAGGCCGGCACCATCAACCCCAAGCTCGTGCAGATCGAGTTCACGCCCAGCACCAGCAACGATCCGGTCGAGATCCCGAAGAAGAACGGCGCCAGCGACTGCGGCAACGACCCGGGCTGGTACTACGATAACGACACCAACCCCACGAAGATCATCCTCTGCCCGTCGACCTGCTCGCTGGTGCAGGGCGACGACAAAGGCAAGCTCGACATCTTGTTTGGTTGCTCCGGCAGCCAGACCTGAGCGCGCACCGACGTGCACCCGCTGCCTCCACCCCCCCGACAGCCCGAACGTCCTCCTCCCCGTCTACTCGCCGGTGAGTCTTCGTGTACGTTGCGTACGCGAGACGGCGTGCGTCTCGAAGCGCTGGCCAGGATGCCCGCGACCGCATCACGCGCCGTCATCCTGCTGCATCCCCACCCGCTGTACGGCGGCACCATGCACAACGCCGTGATCCTTACGTTGGCGCGCATGGTCGCCGAGCAAGGGGAAGCGGAAACGGCGAGCCTGCGCTTCAACTTCCGGGGCGTCGAGGGCTCCGAAGGCACGCACGACCGCGGCGCCGGAGAGCTGCTCGACGTGGAAGCCGCGGTAGGTCACGTTCGCCACGTCCTGCCGCGGGCGCGGATCACCCTGGTGGGCTACTCGTTCGGTTCCTGGGTGGGGTTGCGTGCCGCGTGGAAAGATCCCGACATCGAGCGCATCGCCCTGATCGCGCCGGCCACGCGGCTGCTCGACTACGATGGCCTGGCGTCGGAGTGGCGTCCCCTCCACGCCGAGATCGCCGTCGGCGACCGTGACCAGCTCGTCGAGCTTGCCGATGCCCGGCGCCTGGCGGAGCGCATCGGCGCGGCGCTTCATGTCATCGAGGGGGCGGACCACTTCTTCGTGGCGCACCGCCGTCGGCTCGCCCAAACCCTCATCCGCTTCGTCGTGCCCGAGGGGTGACGGTCATCTCGCCTGGGCGAACTGCGCCACCTTCTGCTCGAGCCACGCGATCACGTCGTCTTCCGGGGTGGTGCCGGTCAGGCGCCCCAGCTCCTGGATACCCGTCGGGCTCGTGACGTTGATCTCGGTGACCTTCCCGCCGATCACGTCGAGCCCGACGAAGTACAGGCCGGCCGCCCGCAGGCGTGGTCCCATGTGCGCCACGATCTCCTCTTCGCTCGCATTCAACGACGTGGCCCGGACGCGTCCGCCCACGTGGATGTTCGCGCGCAGGTCGTCGCTGCGTGGGACACGCAAGATTGCGCCCAGTGCCTTGCCATCGAGCAGCAGGATCCGCTTGTCGCCCTCGCTCACCGCAGGCAAGAACTCCTGCACGATCACCGTGCGCGTTCCCTCGATCGTCAGCAGGTCGATGATCGACGGTGTGTTCAGATCCTCTGATCGCAGCATCATGACGCCGATGCCGCCTGCATGATCCAGCGGCTTGATCACGGCCTTGCCACCCACAGCATCCACGAAGGCCCGGATTCTGGTCCGATTCGCGGTCGCATACGTTCGGGGTGTGACCTCAGGGAACTGGAGCGTGTAAAGCTTCTCGTTGGCGTCGCGCAACGACCGTGGGTCGTTCATGATGAACGTCGTGTCTCTCGCCAGGTCGAGAAGCTGCGTGGCGTGGTGGTACGCGCTGTCGAAGGGCGGATCCTTGCGAATCAGGATGGCGTCGACCTCGTCGAGCGCCACCTCCTGCACATGCCCGTACTGTGCGCCTCCGTCCTGCATGATCGTCGCATGGCGAGCCGTCGCGTAGGGACGGCCGTCCTCGGCCGACAAATCGCTGAGCAGGCAGTGCAGGTTATCGTGGCCCCGTCGCTGCGACGCGCGCATGAACGCGAGCGTCGTGTCCTTGTCAGGGAGCATCTTTTCGAGCGGATCCATCACGTACAGGAAGCGCATCACGCAGCCCTCGCGTTGCGGTCGCCAGCACCTCGGCGCCACGGTAGGTGGCGAAGCGAACCATAGCATGGGATCGGCGTGCTCCAGACCCGGGCGGGTCCCGGTGGGGTGTGGATCCATGGTCAGGGATCGCATCCGCAGGCGGCCATCGACGCTCTGGAGGCGCCGCTACGAGGTAAGCCGCAGGCGGCCCGCACGGAGCTGGACGGGGTCGTGCCCGTCACGCGCGAAGAGCGTGGTGACGACGGGCTCGCCGACCAGGACAAGCACAGGTTCGAGCAGGCCAAGCAGGACAAGGCCCGAGCAGGCGAGGGCCGTCGATATCGGAGAGTCGGGCGCGAGGTGAAGAACGCCGTGCTGTGCGACGGCAAGGATTGCGTCCAAGAGAGTGTCGAACGTGCGAGTATCTTGAACGAGAAGCACGTGTCGTATCTGGGGGCGTGGATGCCGTTTGCTTTGCTCCTGTGGACACCGGGAGCAAGAAGCGCATCGTCGTTCCTCGAACTCACGCAGTATCGTAGTCGTCTTCCTTGACCTTGACGTGCTCGTGGACCTCGACGGCGACGAGGACAGGGATGACCCATCCTTGACGATCCGATCATCTCCGACAGCGTGTGGTGTTGTCAGCTTCCGACCAGCGCCCCGCGCCTTCGGCAAGGTTGCCCACGACGGATTGCGCGGCGCGAACGAGTTGGTCGGCGCGAGCGCCATGGCCTTTGGGAAGCTGGTCGACGAGGTCGTAGTCGAGGGCGAGGAACTCGATTGCGCGTTGATGGACGTCAAGGCGTTGGAATCTCAGCATGTCATCCTATCGGCGGCCGCCGGGCAGCCCTTGCGCACAAGGCGCGCGCTCGTCAAAGTAGGTCGCCGCAGTCCACGTCGCCGTTGCAGTCAAGGTCCACGCCCACGCCCACGTCGAGGTCAACGTCGACCGCAGCCAGCGCGGGCGGGAGGGCATGGAAGCGAACCGGTGCGGCCGGGGCGATCGCCAGCGACCCGTCGAGATCCATGTCGCTGGAACTGCGCGCATCCCGGTGCGGCTTCGGTGCGGTCACCTCAGCGCCTCAGAAACGCCGACCGACGCGACCAGCGAGTCCATGCGAACACGGCGATAGATCCGAGGAACGCGACCAGCAGGCCGATCCACAGCGGCTCTCCGACCTCGCCCAGGGTATTCCACGGTACCAGCACGCCCAGTACCACGAACGCGCTCATGAACAGGACCAGCCCGATGATCGCGTGGGTACGGTCTGCCCATCCCTGCTCCTCTGCCCGGAACTTCTCCTCACACTTGCGGCACCACATGTCGGCTGGCGGCTCGTGCTTCGGGCACAGTGGCATGCCACATCTGCGGCACGTCAGCCCGAACGTCTCCTCGCCGCAAATGCCGCAGAGCTGATCATCGGACGGGGCGCCGGGGCGCAGCGATGCGCTGGTCGACGGACGTGTCGACGTGCCTGGCGAGCCGGGCGCCGCGGACGTCTTGGCCGCGCTGTCTGGCAGCGGTGATCGCAGCGACGGGCGTGTGGACGCACGAAGGGCTGCGCGCGCCGATGGGCGGATGGAAATGTGTTGGCGGGCTCGCAGCGATACCCGCCGAGGCGGAGCGTGCGACGGTGCGAAGGAAACGCGGACGCTCGGTGGCACGGACAGCGAGTCGAGCAGAAGCGGATCATCGGAGGCGAGGTCCTGCAGGGCCTCCTGGAGCGCTTGCGGTGCGAGGTCGCCGCGCACGATGCAACGAAGCCGCTCCCACATGCCTTGCAACAGCGCGGCGCTGAACCCCAACACGACAGCGTCGTGGCCCTCGGCCAGACGCTCGAAGAACGCGGCGTCCTCCTGCCGATCTTCTCCCAGCATCCGTGTCAGGCTGTCGGCGAAGTGCACCAGGTGGATCATGGCGCGCACGCCGTGGTCGCGGTCCGCTGCCCGGCCCAGGTCGTGATGCCAGCCGACCACCAGCGGAATCGGGTCGGGGACGCGCCAGTCCGCCAGCACCTGACCGCCCAGGATTCCGTGGTCGAACCCGTACAGCTCGCACTCCTTGACGCGAAGCGTATCGCCCTCCAAGCCTTCGTCGAGCAGTGCCGCGTAGCGGTCGTCGTGCGCCTGCAGCAACATGAGCTTGCCTGCGTCGTGCAGAAGGCCGCACAGATAGGCATCCTCGGCCGGCAGACGAGCCTTGTTCGCCAGATCGCGGCACAGCGCTGCGACGACGTTCGAGTGGTCCAGGATGGCCGCGCTGCGTGCGTCGTTCGTGCCGAATCCCGCTAGCACGCTCGCCGAAAGCGCGCTCTGGCGGAGGTTGCGTTGACCCAGCAGCGTGACCGCCGAGCGAACCGACCGGCACGGTCGCTTCAGCCCGGCCAACGCGGAGTTGACGATGCGCAGAAGGCGGGACGCCAGCGCTGGGTCGGATTCGATGACCTCCGTGACCTCCGCGACGCGGTAGTCGGGCGACGACGTCAGCTCCAGGAGGCGCTGGGCCGCCACCGGGAACGGACAGAGCCCCCGCAAGCGTGCGGTTCGAGCCGCCAGGCTCGCCGACGCAGCCCGGCGCGCGTCCTCGTCCTTGAGGTTGCCGAACCATATTTCGTCGAGCACGTCGAACTGCATGGGATTGCCTGCGGGTTGGCGGATCGCTGGATGCGCGGGGCCGCATGCGTAGGAACGGTCACCTTGGTCGAAGATTGAGCCCAACCGCGAAAGCCGGTGATTTTGTCGTCGCGACTGCATTGATCTCCGCTGTCCGCCGCGCCATGCCCACCGCATGCGCCGCTGGCTCGCCTGGGTCGTCCTTGCCGCCGCCTGGTTGTTCGTCCTTTCCGCACCGGGCGCCGGAGCGGCCACGCCCAGCTCCGCCGGTTCGTTCGCCGTCGCTTCGGAGAACGCCGCGGCGACCCGCGCGGCCATCGACACCCTTCGCGCCGGCGGCAACGCGGTCGACGCTGCCATCGCGGCGTGCCTCGTCAGCGGCGTCGCGAACCCCACGTCCAGCGGAATCGGCGGCGGAGGCTTCGCGCTGGTCTGGGACGCGGCGACTTCGCGCATGACCGCCCTAGACTTCCGCGAGGCGGCACCCCGGCACATCCGCGCCCAGGATCTGGACCACCGCCCGGTGGACGACATGCGTCGCGGGCTGCTCGTCGGGGTGCCGGGCGAGGTCGCGGGACTTGCCGAGATGCACCGGCGATGGGGGCGCCGAACGTTTCAGCAAGACGCCGAAGCGGCGATTCGATCCGCGGAGCGCGGCTTCGTCATCGAGGGGCACATGGCCCGCGCAGTGCGCAACCACCGCGCCGGGCTTCAACTCAGCCTGGCGCTCACCGACCGCTTCCTTCGACGCGGCATGCCCATCGGCGCCGGCGAGCGCGTCACCAACCCCGCCTTGGCCGGAACCCTGCGCGCCATCGCAACCTCCGGTCCGTCGGCCTTCTACCACGGCCCTATCGCCGCCGACATCGCGCGTGTCGTGCGAGACTACGGCGGCTGCCTCGACGAATCCGATCTCGCTGCGTACCGCGTGATCGAACGTGAGCCCTTGCATGTGTTCCGCGACGGCTTCGACGTGTACACGATGCCTCCACCTTCGGCGGGCGGGCTGCTACTGGCCCAGACGATGCTGCTGCACGACAGGGGGGAGATGACGCGCGTGGGGCGAGCATCCGCTGCGTATGTACACCTTCTTGCAGAAGGATTCCGCGGCGCCATCGCGGACCGCATGCGCTACGTGGGCGATCCCGACTATACCCTTGTGCCGACCGACCTGCTCCTGTCCGATGCGCACCTCGACGCACGACGGGCGATCATCTCCAGCGGTGGGTCGCACCTGCTGCCGGCCTTCGCCCTGCCCGAACACGGGACCATGCACCTGGTCGTCGTCGATCGCGATCGAAACGTGGTCAGCCTCACGTCGACGGTGAACAACGCCTTTGGATCCAGGCTCGTTGCCCCGCGGTCCGGCGTGTTGCTCAATGATGAGCTGGACGACTTCACGCCGCGGGATGTTGCGCGCCTGTTCGGGATGAGCGACGGCGGTCCGAATGCGCCGCGGGGCGGTGCCCGACCCACTTCGAGCATGACGCCCACGGTGGTGTTGAAGCACGGCGTTCCGGTGGTCGCGCTGGGCGGCTCCGGCGGCACGTTGATCCCCACGAGCGTCACGCAGGCGCTGCTCGGCATGCTGTGGTTCGAAATGCCCGCGCAGGCAGCCGTGTCTGCCCCTCGATTCGGTGTCCGTACGGTCGACGGCGCCCTGATGACGGAACCGTCGCTGCTACCGGAGGCTGCCATCGCGGAGCTGAGAGGGCAGGGGGAGATGGTTGTTCCGCTCGCCGTTCCGGCGGCCGTGCAGGCCGTGCGCCTCGGCGACCGCGGACAGGTCCAGGCCGGCGCCGACCCGCGCAAGCTCGGTAGCGCCAGGGTCGACCGATGACCGTCACGCCGGCTCACGCCATGCCCCGAAGCGAATCCCGCCCCGAAGGGTTTCGTATCGCGCTATCCACCCGACGCAGAACATGACGACCCCTCGACCCCACTACGAGCGGCGCAAGGAGCAACTCACCAGGCAGCTTGCCGCGACCAACCGGCGCTTCGACCTCGTTTCCTGGGCGAGGCTCGTCACGCTGCTCACGGCCGTCGCCCTCGTCGTCGCCAGAACGTGGCTTCCCCTCGGTATTGCCGGATGGCTGGCCGCAGCGACAGCAAGCTGCGCTTTCGTCGGGCTCGTTGCGGTTCATGCTCGTCTGGCCGCCCGGCGCCATCGCGTTCAGACGTCGCTCGATTTCATCCAGCGGGCACTGTCGCGCATGGACGGCAAGTGGGCGTCGTTTCCGGAAGACGGCAAGGATCTGCACCGTGACGACCACCCGTACGCCCTCGACCTCGACGTGTTCGGGCCGGGGTCGCTGTATCAGCTCCTGAACGACACGCGGACTCATCCTGGCAGGCGACGGCTGGGCCTGTGGTTGTCCGAGCCCGCCGACGCCACCGTCGTGGCGGAGCGTCAGCAGGCTGTCCGCGAGCTGTCCGGCCTCCACGAGCTGAGAGAAGGTCTCGCGGTCGCAGGCGTATCCCTCGTCGAGACGAATCCTGACCCCGAGCCGTTCCTCGTGTGGGCGTCGGGCGAGCCCCATCTGCGCGTCAGCCCGGGTTTGAAAGCCCTGATGTGGGCGCTTCCGACCGCCAACATCGCCTTGCTGGTCGCAGCCCCTCGCGCGTCGGTTGCGGTGTGGGCGTTCGCGATCGCGTTCGGTGCCTCCATGCTCGTGCTGGCGCGCCTCGGACCCCGGCTGCGGCCGGCCATCCAGGCTGCGTCCCAGCGGTCGGCTGACTTCGAGCGATTCGCTCGCCTTCTCGTCATCGTTGAATCCGGGCGCTTCGAGGCGCCCTTGCTTCGGAGGGTCCAGGCTCGACTGCAGGCGTCAGGGTTCAAGGCTTCCGTCGAACTCGGCCGGCTGGCTCGGATCGTGTCCACGCTGGAGGCCAGAGAGAACGGGGCCTTTCGCGCCATCTTCGGCCCGCTGCTGCTGTGGGATCTGCACGGCGTGGCGGCACTGGAGCGGTGGCAGCGGCGTGTAGGGCCTCATGTTCGCGATTGGCTCGATGCTCTCGCGGACTTCGAGGCCATGGCTTCCCTCGCGACCTTCGCCTTCGAACATCCCTCCTATGCCTGGCCCGAGGTCGACTCCGGACCGCTGCACTTCGAGGCGGTTGGGCTCGGCCACCCGCTGCTCGATCCCTCGCGCCTGGTCGTCAACGATGTGGCCTTGCCCGAGCCGGGATCCGCGTTGCTGGTGACCGGCTCCAACATGTCGGGCAAGAGCACGCTTTTGCGGTCGATGGGCGTGGCGGCGGTGCTGGCCCTGGCCGGCGCTCCGGTCTGCGCCCGGAGCTTGCGTGTGTCCGTTTGCGCCGTGCGCACGAGCATGCGCATCAGCGATTCCGTGCGCGACGGGGTCTCCCGGTTCTATGCCGAGATCCTCAAGATCAAGGGGGTCGTCGACACGGCCACGCAGGGCCAGCCGGTGCTTTTCCTGCTCGACGAAGTGCTGCACGGCACCAACTCGCGCGAGCGCCATCTTGGGGCCCGCGCCGTGCTCCGTGCGTTGCTGCAAGCCGGTGCGATCGGAGCGATTTCCACCCACGATCTCGCGCTGGCCGACCTGTCCGACCTCACCCAGGGCAGCGTCCGCACGGTCCACTTCCAGGAGCAGGTCGACGGCGACAAGATGACGTTCGATTACCGCCTTCGCGACGGCCTCGTGCGGAGCGGAAATGCCCTGCGATGGATGAGGATCGTCGGTCTGCCGGTTCCCGAGGACGTCGCTCAGGAAAACCACGCATCGCCGTGACTCGGGGCTGCAGGGGCCCGGCCTCGTCTCGTCATCGTCCCGACTCCGGCCGGGTGGAGTTGACGGTTTCAGCCAAATCTTCGAGCATCGCGCGAACGCATGGTCCAGGCCGATTGGGGCGAGCGCCTTCCCGCCGTCGCCGGCATGTCGCGCTAGTCTTCCTCGAGGATGCCGGCGCGCAGCGCCCACCGCGTTGGTACCGGCAAGGGGCCCTCTTTGCCCGTCACCGGGTTGCGCGAGTGGCGGTAGGTGGAGCAGCGCATCCCGTTGCGCCGGCACCACTGTCTGCCGCGCGTGAAGTACGGGCAGTCGTCGTTGAAGCAGACATGCAGCAGCTCGACCCCGTAGTCCATCTCCCAGGGCGTCTCCGGCGGCTGCCACAGCTTCATGCGCTGGCCGCACCATGGGCATTCGCGATCGTTTCGGGTGGCGAGCCGTTCGAGCGGCGCCATACGCGGGGTGGTCACCTGCGACGCGGGAGGGCGATATCCCCAGACCACCGAGAGGATCTCGTCGCCGAAGGTCGCGCCTGGGCCGTGAATCACGCAACCCGGCGTCTTGAGCTCCTCGACCTCGACCATGGGGCGCAGGAACGACCCCGAGAAGGAGAAGTACGACGTGGCCAGGACGATGCGGCCCTCGTTGTCGTTGTCCCGCCAGGCGTGGATACACTTGGGCTGGATCATCCTGTCGGTGAAGGTCACGACGAGCACGCCTCCCGGAACGAGAATCCGGGCGATGTCCCGCATCAGCTCCAGCGGTTGCGTCACGAGGTCGATCGAGCCCGCGCACACCACGGCGTCGAATGACGCGTCGTCGAAGGGCAGACACGGGTTGCGATTGACATCGTGGATCACCGCGTCGCTGAGCTCCGGGTTCCGCGCCATTTCTTCCGCGTTCAGGCCGAGACCGATTACCTCGCGGCCTCCCACCGGGTCGAGATGGGATTGAAGGCTCGACATCAAGTCGAGCACATGCTTCGCCGTCGACGGGACCAACCTGGCGTGATGGGCCCGTATCGCCCGGTCCGTCGTCTCCCCGAAGAACGGTCGCTTGTGCACACCTCGGTAGAACTTCGGGTCGTCGTCTTCGTCGTCGCGACGGATGTCGTCGCGCGACAATAGGTCGGTTGACGACCATGTTCTGCGCCGGACTTCGGGCTCGAGGGAGATGGAGAATGCGGAGCTCATGGGCCTGGTCGTTTCGGGTGCGGCCTTACCTTGGTGCCCGCGACGGGATCGTCAACACCCGGCGGTGGTCGGGTGGCGGGCGCCGAAATCGGGTGGCGGATCGCCACTAGCGGGGCAATCTCCGGGGGATTTGCGGTGTCGACCTCGTGCAGTGGCGCGGTGGAGGTGGCGGCCGCCACGCGGGCGTCGACGCATCGCCCGGCTTTTTCGCGGCATGCGGCATGGCGCGGGCTTTGCTGAACGAGTGGGCATGCCGCACCGCGAACGCAGTTGCCGTGAATCGCCGCCCGTGATCCCTGCAAGTCTTTCCGACGAGGACCTGCTCGCCTGGATCATCCAGCGGGCCGGCAAGGATCCGGACCCGCAAGCCTGCGCACAGCGGATCTTCGCCGTGTTTGATCGATGGCAAGGCCTGGCGCGGGCGTCGTCCCCGGACCTCCAAGCCCTCGCCGGTGTCCAACCATCGCTGGCGGACATCCTCGCCGCCGCAGTCGAAATCGGTGTTCGATGCTGTGAGCGCACCACGCCCCCCGTGCCATCCATCCGCTGCTCGAAGGATGTGCTGCGGGTCATCGGGCCGCGCTTGCGCCTGCTCGACCACGAACAGCTCTGGATCGTCGGCGTGGATGGCGGAAACCACCCGGTCGGCGCGCGGCGTCTCGCCGAAGGAGGCCGACACGGTTGCGCCGTGCTCGCGCGCGATGTCCTGCGTGCGGCGCTCTCGATGGGGGCCGTCTCCTTCATCCTCGCCCACAACCACCCTGGAGGCGACCCTACCCCCAGCCGCCACGACCTGCACCTCACTCGCACGATCGCGCGCGCGGCGTCGATGATCGGCCTGCCTTTGCTCGATCACGTCATCGTCGCGCCCTCCGCGCACGTCTCGATGCTCGATGTTGGCCTCTTCGAGCCGACGGAGCAAGGCGACCGCGCGGCGGCGATCCTCGATGGCCGTGCAGGCGGTTGACGGGTGTTTCGTCGAAGCCCGTGCACGGCGCCGGACGGGCGCGCAGGACGGGCAGCCGCGGAGGCGAGAGCGATCGACCGCTGGCTCGATGGTCCGGACCGAACCTCCTTCCCAGCAGCACGCGGCCTGCTACAAGCATGGAGCCATGAAGGGAGTTCTCACCATCGACCCGCTGTACGCCACCCCCAAACGGCAGAAGAACCTGGCTGCGGCGCTTACCGAGCAGGGCTTTCGGTGCGAGCTGCGCATGCGCTTCGACCGGCTCCACATCGTGGCCTTCGAGAAGGACGATGTCGTGGGAGACCCCGCCGAGGTGGTGTACCGCATCGTACGAGAATCTCCTTCGTGGCACGAGAAAGACTGCCACATCAAGATTCTCGGCTGACGGATTAGCGCTTCTGACACGCGACGAATCGTCGCACGGATCGATCGTAGGTGCGTTCGACCTCGGGTGGGAAGAAGCAGCCCGGAAGCTCGCCAGCGTCGCGGTGGTAGGCCACGCACTCGCAGCAGCGGCCCTTGCGGGGGCATGGCTCGTAGGTGCAAGTGCAGGCCTGCAAGTTCGTCTTGAGGTGTGTGCAGTCGGCCATCGTGTCCGCTCCTGCGTTCGCACCCTATCACGCCCGTGGTATCTTGCACTCGGCCATGGTGGGCAAGGAAGGTGCTGATGAGCGTGCGACTGTGTTGGGCTGCGTGGGCTGCGATGCTCGCGCTGGTTTCGGGGTGCGGGTCGTCGGACGGCGGTTCCAGCGCGGGCGGGGGAGCGAGCGCGACGGGCGGGGGAGGTGGAGATACGGGCGGGAGCGGCGGAAGCACGGGGGGCAGCGGCGGCGCCACGGGTGGTGACGGGGGCGCCACGAGCGGAGGCAGCGGCGGGTCGTCGTTCGATCCGGAGCGCCCAGGGATCAGCATGTCCTTCACGGTGGGCGCGGCGCTGCTCATGGGGCAACCGACGACCTTCGCGGCAGGCGCATTCATGGCTACGGCGCGCGAAGATCTCGAGCCGCCACCGTCGAAACCTCTGGTACCCCTAGAGACATGCGAGGTTTCGGAGACTACGTACACGCCGAGTTGCAAGGGGCCGCAAGATTGTGCGCCCGAACAGCAGTGCGTTCCCGAGACCGACATGAACGGGGCCGCGATCCCCAACAGCGAGCATTGCGCCACGCCGCGATCGCCCATCGATGTCGGCCCCTTCACCGTGAGCGGGTTCGCGTCCGGGCCCAAGACGATGGCCTACAACGCCCAGCAGAACGGGGCCTACACCACTCCCGGAGGCGACGGCACCGTGCCGCACGCCGACGTTGCGTTCGACACGACGTACACGTTCGAAGGGGAGGGTGACAGCGCGCAAGGTCTCGGGCCATTCAGCGGATCGGTGCGTCTGGCACCCGAGCTCGTGCTCACGTCTCCCCCGCAGGTGCAGACCCAGATGGGCGTGCCGGCCATCGAAGCGAGCGTCACGCAGGATCTGACGCTCGTCTGGTCGGGCTCGGACCCGGGCGCGGAAGTCACCATCACGCTCGCGGGAGGCAGCTTCAACGGGGAGAGCCACAGCGTCGTGTGCCGTACGGCCGACGCTGGCGGGTTCACCATACCGGCCGCGATGGTGCAAGCGGCACAGCTCGGGGACATGGCTTTCCTGAACATGCTCACCATCGAACGTCCCACCTCCGGCAGCGTCACGGGCGACGGCATCACCCACCACGATATCGGGACCATTCAGACCGCCGTGATCAACGTCGCCAAGAAGCCATGATCAGGTGCGGTAGATCTCGACGCGGTTGCGGCCTTTGCGCTTGGCTTCGTACGCTGCGCGGTCCGCCGCATCAAACAAAGCCGTGGGGTCATGCAAGCCCGGCAGAGAGCAGGCCACGCCGGCGGAGGCGGTTACGGCGGGCCCGGGTGTCCCCGGGCAAGCGGTACGCACCGCCGCGATGAGCTTCTCCGCGACCGCCTGGGCCTGATCGAGCGTGGTGTCTGGCAGCACCACGACGAACTCCTCGCCGCCGTAGCGCGCAATCAGGTCCGAACTCCTCGCGTTGCGCCGCAGTGCTGCCCCCACCGCCTTCAAGATATCGTCGCCCGCGAGGTGACCGTACCGGTCGTTGTACTGCTTGAAGTGGTCCACGTCGATGACCACGAGGGAAACCGGACGTCCGGTGCGGTTGGCGGCCTGTAGCGCGCGCGAGAGCTCCTGGTCGTAGACGCGGCGGTTTGCAAGGCCGGTGAGACCGTCGACCTCTGCGAATCGGCGCATCTGGCTGAACAGGTGGCCTTTCTCGACGGCGATGGCTGCCAGATTCGCGAGCGCAAACAGCAGGTGCCTGTCCGCCGCTGACACCTCTCGGTCGATGAAAGCGTCGTCCGCCACCAGCATGCCCACGACCCGGTCCGGGGTGAGCAGCGGAACCATCCACCAGTTCCTGAGCCGGAATGCCTCATCCTGGGCCCCCGGCTTGCGCCAGGTCAGCTCCAACGTCCGCGAGGACAGCGGGGAGCGCTCCAGCAGGCAATGCGCGAGCATCGGCTCGAGCGGCGCCTCGCCCTTCATGTCGACGGGCACATGCGACGCCGCGAGGTCGTCCAGCCGGTCGAGGGGCACGGACAGGTCGGCGAGGCGACGGGTCAGGTGGTGGGCGTTGGGATCGCTTTTCTCCGAGTCATAGTCGGCCAGCAGGGCGCTCAAGGTCAGATCCTTGGCCTTCATGTCCTCCCAGATCCGGTGCGCGTCCTGCTCGTCGGTGGGGCCGATGCCCATACTTACCCGCAGAAGTCGTTGCCCTTCGTCGGCAAGCAGGAACAGCCCGCGGTTGAACCCCAGGCCGTCGCCTGCCGTGATGCCCGACAGCACCACGTACAGGATCTGATCGACGTCGAGCGATCGGAGAATGGCCTTCGTGACGTTCAGCTCGAACTCGAGGTCGTGGGGCGAGAAGACGATCTTCTCGCCAGGCTCGGAAGCCCGATCGCGCAGCGGAGGTGGCGTGCTATTGGGCATGCGTCGGCGTCCGTGGTCACGTCTCCGTGAGCTGGATGTGCAGCTCGGCGAGTTGCTCGGCCGCCACGTGCGACGGCGCGTCCGTCATCGGGTCGCCCCCTTTCTGCGTCTTGGGGAAGGGGATGACGTCGCGCAAGCTCTCGACGTTTGAGAGCAGCATCGCGATGCGGTCCCAACCCAGCGCGATGCCGCCATGGGGAGGGGCGCCGTGGCGAAGCGCGTCGAGCAGGAAGCCGAACTTCTGGCTGGCCTCCTGTTCCCCGATCCCGAGGGTCTTGAAGACCTTTTTCTGAACCTCCGGGTCGTGGAGGCGGATCGAGCCGCCACCGATCTCGAAGCCGTTGAGCACCAAGTCATACCGATAGCAAAGCACCCGCGCCGGATCGGTTTCCAGATACTGCACGTGATCGTCGTGCGGCCGCGTGAAGGCATGGTGCGCTGCCACCCATCGTTTCGATTCGTCGTCGTACTCGAACAGGGGGGGATCCACGACCCAGAGGAACTCCAACTCCCCCTTGTGCCCGAACTCCGGGATCAGCCCCAGCTTCTTGCCCAGGTGCACCCGCAGGTTCGCAAGGACCGTGTGCACCTGCGACGCCTTACCGAACTGGAACAGCAACAGGTCGCCTTCTTGCGCCCCCAACGACGCATTGATCGCTTGTCTGAGCTCCGCCGTGATCGTCTTGGCGAAGGGCGACTGCGTCCATCCGCCGTCCGCGGTGACCTTCGCCCGCGCCAGCCCCTTGGCTCCCATCGACTTCGCCACGGATTCGAGCTTGTCCGCTTCCGTGCGCGACAGCCCCGCATTCGCCGGCACCCGCATCCCCTTGACGATCTCCGGCTTGATGTCCCTGCGGAGCGTGCCGTCTGCGTACCGCCCGGCCAGATCCACGAACAACGGCACCGCGCCGCCGCTGTGCTCGATCACCAGGTCCGTCAGGTCTACATGCTCCATGCCGAAGCGCAGATCGGGTTTGTCATTGCCGAACCGCGTCATCGCCTCGTCGAACCGCATGCGCGGGAAGCGCCCGTCTGGATACCTGGCCTTGAGGTCCACCCCTACGACCTCTTCGGCAAGACGGAACATCAAGCCTTCCACGACCGCGAAGATGTCGTCCTGGTTGACGAACGACATCTCGATGTCCATCTGCGTGAACTCGGGCTGGCGGTCGAGGCGGAAGTCCTCGTCGCGGAAGCACTTGACGATCTGGAAGTACCGATCGAAGCCGGCCACCATGAAGAGCTGTTTGAAGAGCTGCGGGCTTTCGGCCAGGGCGTAGAACTTGCCGGGCAGGTGCCGCGACGGCACCAGGAAATTGCGCGCGCCACCGGGGGTATACTTGACCAGGAACGGCGTTTCGAGCTCCAGGCATCCCTGTTGAGCCAGATGGGTGCGCCCGACCTGGTTCATCTTGTGACGCATGCGGAAGGTGCGCTGCATGCAGGCGCGCCGCAGATCCAGGTAACGGTATTGCAGACGCAGCTCCTCGCGGGTGTCGAGATCATCGCGAATCTCGAACGGTGGCGTCTCCGATCGGTTGAATACCTCGGCTTGCAAGACGTGGACCTCGACCTCGCCGGTGGGGATCTTCGTGTTGATGTTGTCGCCGCGGGAAACCACGATGCCGCGAATCGCCAGCGCCCACTCCGGCCGGACTTGCTCGGCGAGCGTGTGAGCCTGCTTGACCTCGTCGGCGAACCAGTCGCAGCCGTCGTCCGGTCGGTACGACGGATCGAACACCACCTGTGCCACGCCCTCGCGATCCCGCAGGTCGATGAACACGCAGCCGCCGTGATCTCGACGGTTGTCCACCCACCCGAACAGCACGACTTGCTGACCGATGTGCGAACGGCGCAGGTCGCCGCAGTAGTGGGAACGCTTCCAGTGGTCGATGAACTTGCGTGTGGACAAGACCCAATCCTCCGTTGGAACGGACCCCGGAGCCTAGTACAGCAGCGTGCAACAAGGTACCTGATCGAAGCCTGGCCCCACGAGACGACGGAACCGGATCCGGAACCCCCGCTGATTGTGGACGCGACCCCGGACGAGGCGCAAGCCGTGTCGGCTTACGTTTGGTCGGAGGTGCGGTCGACCGACTGGCCGACTGCTCGATCCGAGGGGAGCCCGCGTTGCCGTCCGGGGGCGCCAATGAACCGGCGCCACGGCGCTCGCGCCGGCCATCCGCGGGCGTTCACCGAGGTGCCTGCTCCGGGGCTGGACCGACGGTGGCGGCGTTCCCGGCGTACGCGATCCACTCTGCCTCCGATTCCTTGACCAAGCTGCTCCAGCGCGACTACGACGCATTCAACGGATCGAGGAGCGGATGGATGACCTGCCGCTGCCAGCGACGCACTTCCTTCCCGTGCTCGCCGTCGAGCCGCGGTCGAGGTGGACGAAACCGGTTGCGCCATTGGCAGGCGCAGGCGTGCTGGGGGGGGAAGCGTCATCGTGCCGTGGCCGGCCGGACCGGGGGGAGCCGTCGGCAAGCGCCGCTGCGGCAGTCGAAGGATCGCGGGGCTGCTCGGTTGGAATCCTGGGCATCGTCTGGCGCTCCAACCGGCAACCACGACAAGTCGGCCGCACCAACGGCCTTTTACGGAGTGAAGAGAAGCATGGATATGACGATTACCTTTCCCGGCGGCAAGCGGGTAGACGCCCAATTCGGGGGCCACACCATTCGGACCGACCAGTCCAAGGAAGGGGGTGGGGAGGGGTCCGCGCCGGAGCCCTACGTGACGTTTCTGGCGTCGTTGGGGACCTGTGCGGGAATCTACGTGCTGGGCTTCTGCCAGGCCCGCAACATCCCGACCGACGGAATCCGGCTCGTGCAGAAGCACGAGTTCAACCCGGTCACGCACAGGCTGGAGAAGATCCGGATCGAGGTGCAGGTGCCGCCCAGCTTCCCGGAGAAGTACCGTCCGGCGGTGCAACGCGCGGCGGACTTGTGCGCGGTCAAGCGAACCATCCTCGACCCGCCCCAATTCGAGGTGGTGACGACCGTCGCCGGTTCTTGAGCCCTCGGCGCAACCCGTCAGCCGAGCAACGCGGCCGATGCGACCCGCCAGGTGAGACGTGCCTGGTCGCCCCCGAGGGCGATGGCGGCAATGTCGTCGCGTACGGCGCGAGACCGGAGACCTGCCCGAAACATGCGATCGAGCAGCCACGGCACGGTGAACGCCCACCTGAGCCAACCGTTGAGACGCAGCACCGCGCCAAAGCGCTGCTTGCACATGCGCGCATAGGGCAAGAGGCCCGCCACGCTGAAGTCCCCCCGCGAGGCGGCCGCTGCGGCGATTTCCCCCGCCAGTTCACCCGATTCGAGCGCATACTCGATCCCCTCGCCGGTCAGCGGATTGACGAAGCCTGCTGCGTCACCCGCTAGGATGGCGCGGTCGAACACCACACGTCCCCAGCGGGACGTCATCGGCAGACCATGGCCCTTCGCACGGCCATTGATGCGGGCGTGTCGCAGCATCGTGCGGAGTCGCGGGCTGTCGAGGAAACGATCGAAGATCGCCGGAAGACCCGCGTCGTGCTCGCGGAGCTTGTCGGTGCGTAGGCCGATGCCGACGTTGGCGCGTCCGCCCGGCAGGGGGAACACCCAGCCATAGGCGGGAAGCACACGCCTGTCCCATACGATGGTGAGAGCCTCGGGGTGGCGCAGGTCGACGTTTTCGAAAATCCCTCGCATGGCGAAGGCGTGCTGGCGCGGCGAGAAGGCAGCGGCTCCCAGCGACTTTCTGACTACCGACGGCATGCCGTCACAGCCGATGACGACGTCCGCGTCGATCGGCTCGTGCCCTCGGCACAGGACGCGGATCCCGCGGTCGTGCGACTGAACGCTTTCAACCCGAACCTGCTCGCGAAGCTCCGCGCCTGACCGGACCGCGCGATCGACGAGCCGTGCATCGAGGGCAGCGCGCGGGACGACCAGCGCCTTGCCGCCGTGGACGCGGGCGGGCAGGGGGGTGTGCAGCTCGATTCCGCCCGGGGAGACGAGGAAGGCATGGCTTACCTGGGCGCCCTGGCTTTCGAGCGACCCGAGCAAGCCCATGCGTTCGAGGTTACGCACGGCGCGAGGGGTGCACCCTTCGCCACAGACCTTCTCCCGGGGATGACGCGCACGTTCGAGCAGGATCGTCCGGATTCCCCTGCTAGCGGTTGCGTGGGCTGCCGCCGCGCCGGCGGGACCGGCGCCGACGACCACGACCAAGGGAGATGTGTTGGCGGCCGGCATGGCGCACTCATGTACCTTTTCTCCGGTCGACGCAATGCCGAGAGGAATCGTTCACGTTGCAGGAAGCCGCTGTCGCGATGGTCGCGTACGATCCGTTCGGTCCGCAGCGCGGCAAGAACGCGAGCGGTGAGGCGACCGCGGACCGTCGATCACGGGCCGCTCACTCCGACCTGGCCGGGCTGCACGAGGCGGCGGGGGCACGCGAGACGAATTCGCTGTCTACCGCGCCGACGCGCGTCAAGACCATGGTGTAGGGGCCGTTCCGATCCGCCCGGCACGCTAGCACCCACCGATGGGTTGGTGCGCCGGCCGTGCCGGCAGCGTAGCCCGTGAGGAACTGTGGAGGGGCGGCGCGCTCGAGGGCGGTCCACGGCTCCCGGCCGCCCAGGCTGGACGGCTGCGCAATGTGGTTATGCGCTCCCCACGGCTCCGCACGCTCGGTCATGGCGCTGCGCCGGGCGTCCACTCCGGTCGTCACGATGCTCCTTCGCTTTCTCGCATGCTCGTCGGCCGAAGGCAAGGGGGTGTTGCGTGGATTCGGACGGGTACGGTCGAAGAGGGCTGCGCGTCACCCCAATACGATAATCCCGACTGGCGTCGCGTAGTGCCATGAGACGTCGGACAGGACACTGGGCTCGATAGGCAAGGACGCGAGCCAAAAAGGCAGTCAGGCCCGCTGAAAGATGGCGGCTCGATCCGCTGCTCCCGCAGACTGGTTGATGTCGCGCAGGAAGTCGATGGCGCTGCGCTGGTCTTCCTCCGCGCTCTTCGCTTCGTCGCGCAGGTCTTCAAGCCGACGACGCGCAGCCGCCGCGGTGTTGTCCGCAGCCGTCGCCTCCGCCTCATGCATCTTTGCCGACTTTTCGTAGCCGGAAGCAATGACCTTCCCTCCTCCCTCCGCGACAGATGCGGCTCCGTTTGCCATGGTGGCCCCGCCTTTCCAAACCTCGGCGGCTTCACCGGCCTTGATGGAGGCGGCTTCATCGGTCACGGCGAGGGCGGCTTGATCGGCCTGGAGGGTGGCGCCTTTGATCTGCGCTGCGCCAGCCCCGATTGTCAGGGCACCACCAACGATTGTGCCCAAACCTTCCCAGAGCCCAGCCGATCGGATGTCCTCTGCCTGTTGCCGCATCTCGTGCACCTGTTGATCCTCCATCGATTGGATCAAGCGCTCCTCGGCTCGACGCGACTGTTGGATCTGTGCGCGTTTCTCTCGCCCTGCGATCATGACCATCGCGGCGACCTGCGCGTTGATGTCACCGCCCAGCTCCGATGCCAGGGCGTCCGTATTCATACCGATGAGACCAAGCGTGCTGGACCGGGTGGAATTGATTGCACTGGGATCCATCTGACATTCTCCTTCATGCTCGCAGGATGGCTGCAGCCTGCATCGCTGACTGCGTCTGAACCAGCGAAACGCCAAGCTCCGCGGTCGTCTTGTGCGATTCGTTTTTCTCCTCGAGTGTTTGGATCAAGTCTTCCATCAGCCGCTGCAGCCTGTGCATGCGGTTGAGTGTCGATTGTATGTCGGCCTGACGCTCGAGGTCGTCGGCCCTTCGATCGGAGTCCGTGATGGCTCGGTAGCCTGCGTAGATGGCGCCTGCACCTTGAACTACGCTGGCGGTTCCCTGGACAATGGACAAGATGTCCGGTAGTTCCGCCTGCAAGGACGCCCAACCAGCGAGCGCTCCGCCGCCGATTTCGCAGGCGATGACCGTCCACTTGGAAGCAGCCTCGCCGAATACGTCCTTGACGATCCCGTAACGCTTCTCGGCCTCGGCCGCGACGAGAAGACCAATCGCCACCACGGCCATCGGCCCGCCCGCTACCGCTGCACCCGCAATGAGCGCAGCCTTTGCGACCGCGCCAGCGACTTCCCAGAAGGCTTCGTTCTGCAGGATGTGCGTCTCAAACGAGGACCACAACCGCTCCACCCCTTGCTTGAGGCTGTTCCGAAGCGACGCAGGGTTCAGAACACCCTGCTCGAGCGCTAGCGCCATGTCGACGGCGAAGTCGGCGATTGCTCCGCAGAAAGCACCCACGCCCTGGACGAAGCCATGCACGGCATGAGCAACCTCGCCGTTCGACACGAGCTGCGACATTTCCGTCTGGAGCGCGTCCAGGAATGCCTGGGGATTCGTCGGGTTCTTCAAGACCGCGACGGCTAGATCGATGGGCTGGGTCACAACATCTACCCCCAGGTCGACAACCGTCCCGACGACCTCCCCGACCGCATCGCACACGGATCCCACCACCGAACCGAAGAAGCCGTCGTCGTCATCCTTTTTCTTTGCGGCCTCGATCGCCTCGCGCAGCTTCTTGAGGTACTCGGTGAGCTGTTCGCGAATCTCCTGGCGAGTGTGGGCGATACGTGTTTGCGTTTCGGTCATGCTGTCCTGGCTCATGCGTTCCAGGCTCATGAGCATCATCTCCAGAGCATCCTGGGGCGCGGTCCCCCCGATCAGGGGCGGAGGCAACCCCTGCACCGGGGCCGCAGCCTGGGGCTGCGCGTTCGTTGGAGCCAGGACAACGGTTGTGGGGGCATTCATCGAGACGGGGGTCACGACACACCTCTTTCCTGCGCGATGGCGTTCAACAACAGGGGGTCGTCCGAGGCCATCTCGGCGGCATCGAACGACAGATTCGCCATCCGAGTCTTGCCCAGGAGGGCAAGGTTGCGCGCGCGGCCCAGGTGGCACCAGGCGGGGTGGCGCGCGAGCGTTGCCCCGATGCCGTACAGTCCGGCGGCGGCCGGGACTTCGCCGCGTCGCTCGCGAACGACGGCCATGCCTATCCACGCTCGTTCGTCCCGAGGCGCCATGAGCGCCATCGCCATGAAGAGCCGATTGGCGGCGTCGTCGTTGCCGCTCATCAGAGCGTCGTACGCGCTGGCGTAGCAGCGCTCGATCACGACGGATCGGTCTTGTTGGGTGGGCAGGAAGGGAGACATGACGTCACCGGATGTTGCCGACGATGGACTTCGCGCCTTCGTGCAGGTTGTTGATCAGATTGGTCGAGAGCTGGATAGCGGTCTGACGGCTGGACATCATGGACTGGAGGCGAATCATGTTCATCTGCGCGGAAGCTTCGATGTCCTTGAGCATACTGTTCACGTAGTCCTTGCTCGCCGACACCTCCTTGGACCAGTACAAGCCGTCCTCGACCCAGAGGATCTGGCCTTCGCTGCGCATGTCGGTGCGCATCTGATCGGCGAGATGAGGGTCCAGCTCGGCGATCTGGTCGAGCAGGCCCTCGATCTTTGCTTCGAAGCCTTGGGGATCACCGCCATGCTGCGTGCGATTCACTTGGGACATCGCGTAGGCGTAAAGAGCCTGCGGGTCGAGCGCGTTGAGTGGCAGATTACCGCCATGCTGCGTGCCCTGCAGTTGGTCTTGATCGGCCTTGTCGTTGAGCTTGTTCAGCTCGTCCTGGATCTTGTTGAGCAGGCTACGGATTTTCTCCATCTTCTGCTGTTGGTCAAAGATCTGGTTAATCTGGTTATCGACGCTCTCCAACCTGGTCTGCAGGTAGATCATCAGGGCGTCGGGGGTCAGGGCCCCAGGATACGAACCGACGGTGTCGGCGTTCAGGATGTTTGCTGCATTGGCAGCGGAGGTGTTGATCCCATTGCAGCTCGGCATGGTCATGTGCTCCTTGTGTTTGTTGTTGTTGGGGGGGCTACGCTCGAATCGAACCGAAAGGCGTTGGCTTGGACGAAGGGGCGACGGGGCGGCATGCGTCGTCGATGGTGTCGAGGAGGTCCGGACTGACGGCGAGGAGGGTCGCTGGGTCAATCGACTCGAGCGACCGAACGGCCTGTCGCCAGTGTTCGCTTTGGCGCAAAATATCGGAAGCGATTTGATCGAGGATTTGCTCGCGGGATGACATGGTGGGGCTCCTTTCCGGGAGGCATCGGAAGCCTCCTTCGTTCGTCCCTCGGTTCGGCCACCCGCGCGGTCCTGTTGCGTACAAAACGACACCGGGCCGAGAATGTCGTCCCGGCCCCGGTTTCTGCTGTGCTTGGATGGATCTAGGTGCGAAGCGCGGCCAGGGCCTGGCTGGCGAGGGTTGCAACGTCGGTGCGCACCAGCTCGCCGGCCTGATAAAGCTCGGCGGGCGCTGCGTCTTGCAACAGTGCTTGGACGTGGGGCGACGCTTCCTTTGCGCGGATGCGCCCGAGCGCCCAGGCCGCCAACCCGCGCGTCGTGGCGTTCGGGTCCGCGAGGAGGGACTGGAGCGCGGGAACCGCCGGTCGCACGATGTCTGCGTCGCGCTCGGCCGCACGACCGATCGCATGAACGACACCATGCACGAGCACGTCGGTGCCGACGGCGACGTCTTCATCTTGAAGGTACGCGACCAGCATGGGTGCGAACTCACGGGCGAGCGCCGAGTCCCGGCAGATGATCTCGCCGATGGCCTGGGGTACGCCCCAGCCGGTTGTGCCTGACTCATCGTTTAGGGCCCACACGAGGCGCTGGAGGACTTGCCTGACCTTGTCCGGCGCTCGTTGCGCGAGGATCGCGCAAGCGCGCCCCATGGCGTCGGCTGCTCGCCAGCGCGCGACCGCGTTCGCATCGTACAGGCGGGACATGAGAATGGTGGGCACGGACGACGACCGCTCGGCGAGCGAGGCGATTTCATCGAGTCGACCGGCTTCGATCAGCGTGGCGATGTCTTTTCGGAGGCTCACATGGACTTGTGATGCCTGAGCGGATCCGGAGGTCGCGTCACGGCTCCTGATTCACCGAGGTTGCGGTCAGCACTGGGAAACGGCTGTGCTCGCGGAGTGCGGAGGCAGCGGATTCAGTCGGAACGAGCACGATTGCGTCGGTCGTGCGGAGCGGCCGAAGGTCGAGGTCGCCTGGGATGCGCCACTCGCGCTCGTGAAGCCAGTTGGAACGCTGGCTGCAGCCCTGATGCCAGAGGGCGTCGGTCGGGCGACCAGAGCGGACGGCACCCTGGTCATAGACGACGGGGCGGGCGCCAAGCTGGCGTGCGACGTCGGTCGAGATGGCGATTGCGAAGGGTTCGAAGGCGGGGCGGGCGTAGCGGGTTCGCCAGCGGAATAGGGGCGAGGTTTGGTGGGGAGGCAGGGCGGTCCAGCACGTGGCTTGGGCTCCACCGCGTATTCTGGTCGGAGAGCCACGAACGAGTTGCTCGTCGAGGATGCGGGTGAGGGTGGCGAGGGCACTGCGTGGATCACCACTTTGTGAGCGTGCGAGGGCAGCATAGTACGAAGCGGCCGACTCGCCGGGCCAGGGTCCGGCGCTGGCTCTGGTGAAGTGAATGAGCATGTCCCCGCGGGGGCTGATGCCTGCGGGCCATGGGGGGAACGTCACGTGGTCCCACCGCAGGGCGGGTGTCCGCCTTCTCCACGAGGTGCGCCAACGCGCGTCGATCACCTTGCAGTGCTCGGAGCGCAGCTTCCGATCCCAGACGCCGGCGGGGCGGATGGAGATGGGCACGACGACGTCCGCCATGGCCCAGGCGAGGTCATCGCGCGTGGGCCAGGTGTCTTTGCAGCGTCCGGAAGGCTGGCGGCTGGGGAGGATGGTTGAGGAGAGGAGATCAGGCGGAATATCGAAGTGGTCAACGAGCGTGGACAAGGCGCGACCCGGGTGGGCGTGGAGAGGGAGCGGGAGGATGACGTGAAGAGGGCTTCGATTCAAGGCTGCGCGCCAGAGCACGAGCTCCCATGGTGCGGAGCCTACCGAGGCGATGACCTGGTAGCCGCGGGATGCGAGCTGGTCGGCTGCCTGCAGGGTCGGGCGCAGCCAGGGGTCGTCGGCGTGGACGGGACGTGACTGGACGGAGTTGAGGATGATGGCGCGCACAACCTGGTATCGGCCCGGTGGGGGAGGGGGTTGCGAGAAAGGTCCACGAAACGGTGCGCGGTCGTACCTGGTTTGGGTCGCCGACAGATCGCCGGCGTCTGACGCCATGCCTTCCCTGTTGGATGGCGCCGCAGCGACTTGCCGGTCGGCGGAGCGGGTCCATCGCTGCCAGTCAGGCACGCCAAGCGGGCGTATCGGTGTCGTGTTCTTGCAGGTTGCACGGCGTGATGTCTGCGAGGACGAAGGATCGAGCCGTTGGTGCTCAGGAATGCGCCGCCCGTGGGCGGGGAATCCAGGTGGCGGAACCGCCGCAAAACTGGCGGCCGCCACCCGGATGCCGGATTGCAGCACGCAATTCTTCGGGAGATCGAAGAATGGTGCGTTGGCACGCAAACTGCTCCAGCAGGAGACATGGCCCAGCCCAGGATCATTGTACCCGGAGCCTCCTATCTGCTGACACGGCGCACGCATCAGCGAGTGCTCCGTCTTCGCCCCGATTCTCTGACGAACCAGATTGCGCGGTATTGCATAGCCTGGGCAGCGATGAAGACGGGTGTGCTGATTCACTCGCTGGTCATCATGAGTAACCACGAGCACCTGACCGTTACGGACCCCAATGCCTTGCTTCCGGACTTCATTCGGGAAGCGCACCGGGCGATGGCCAAAGCAATGAATGCCGCGCAGGGGCAGTGGGAAAACCTCTGGGCAGTGAAGCCTACCGGGGTGACGCTTCTTCCGACCGTCGATGACGTGGTGGACAAGATCGCTTACACGGCAGCCAACCCAGTCGAAGCCGGGCTGGTGGAAGTGCCGGAGCAGTGGCCCGGCGTGAACGATTGGGAGCCGGGCAAGGTGCTCGTTGTGGAACGTCCAAGTTTGTACTTCGATCCGAAAGGTGGTTCGCCCGAGGCGGTGAAGCTTGAGATCGTTGCTCCCCCGCAAGTGCAAGGAGATCTGTCCGACTGGAAGGAGAGGATTCACGAGGCGGTTGAGACGAAGGTGAAGGAAGCGCAAGCCAAGATCCGGAGCGAGGGGAGGGCGTTTGCGGGCGAAAGCGCGGTCAGGCGCAGGTCCATAAGGGAATGCGCGGCGAGCTTTGAGCGGAAGCGCGAACTCTGTCCCGCGGTGTCTGCGCGCGACGGCTCGGTGAGAAAGCGTCGGCTCGCAGAACTCAAGGAGTTTCGACGGAGCTATCGTGCCGCGAAGCTCGAATGGACGCAGGGGAACAGGCACGTCGCATTTCCCTACGGCACGTGGTGGATGCGTGTGCATCACAAGGCAAATGTCTTGTCCGCGCCTCCTTGACTCGACGCGCTTGACAGATGACCGGGCACTCTGAGGACAGGGTGCAAGGGATGGGTCTGCCCTGCGGTGCGCCAAGGCGCCGGCGGGGATACGTGTGTCAGCACGACTGGGGGATTTTCGCGGCAGGATCGCGTTCGTGAAGGCCGGGAACGGCGATGGCGAGCCCGCCGGGGCGCCGGGTGGAGCGCCCAAGCGCCCTAACGTGGTTCGGCGGCGGCGGCGCCCCAACCTGGTTCGGTGCCCCACCAGCGGCGGCGAGCGCCCCAACCTGGTTCGGAGGTGCGCTGCGCTACTTGATGTGCTCCTACCCCTCCCCTCTCTCCTCCTGTCCCAACCGGTATGTCTCAACCTGGTTCCGGCTTGTGCCCGAGCCTCAGCAGTTCCGCCCGATACGCACCAAACCCCCCGCCCGCACGTGCCGCCGCCAGCACCGCACGTCCCTCCGCCTCCCCTCCCTGCGACAACACATGCTCCACCCACGCCCATCGAACGCTCGTCGCCCTTACCTCCGCCGCACCAGCCAGCCGCTTTCGAAGCCGTTCGAGCCGCCTATCGACCGTCGATACGCCAGCAAACGGAACCCCGTCCAACGGCGTGTTCCGCTTCGCACAAAACGGCGAGATGCCAAGCGATATCGGTACCAACCGCGAGAGATCCTTCACGAGCCCCGCGCATTCGTCAATGTCCTCCTCCGTCTCCGTCGGCAGCCCCACCATCAGGTACAGCTTCAAACGCTCCATCCCCACCCCGCGGCACAGCTTCGCTGCCTCGCGAAGATGCGCTCCCGTCGTCCTGCGCTCCACCCGCTCGCGCAGTCGTTCGCTCGCCCCATCCATGGCCGTCGTCAGCGTCTTGTATCCACCCTTCCGCAGCGCGTCGACCAGCGCCGCATTGAGCCGGTCCGCACGCAGGCTTGACAGCCCCACCGAGATCCCACGCGCCACGATCTCCCGAACCAATCCCTCGATCTCCGGATGGTCGGTAACCGACGCACCCACCAGCCCTACACGCCTCGCACCTTCCGGAATCGCCTCCAAGATCCGAGCCGACGGCACCACGCGCATCCCGCCGCCCGAACTCCTGCGCATCACACAGTAGTGGCACGCGCGAGAACACCCGCGCACAGCCTCGACTAGAAACATGTCGCGCAGCTCCGCATGCGGCGTCCGAATCGGACCCCACGCCGGCAACTGCGAAGCGTCGCATCGACTCGGTGTCCCGTCTCCTATCGATCGTGCCGACGGCACCATGACGTGCGGCATCGTGGAAACCGCTTCCAGCGCGCCATCCCGCGAGTCATCTTCGAACAGCCGCTCCAACACCGCCCCGGCGAGCGTGTCCGCTTCCCCAACAACCACGACGTCCACGAACGGCAGCAGCAGCCTCGGGTTCGAAAATGTCAACGGACCACCCGCGACCACGATCGGATGCCGGTCGTCTCGTTCCTCGCGCAAAGGAGGGATGCCGGCCCAATGCAGCATCCGCAACAAATCAATCAGCTCCAGCTCCCACGCAATCGAGAACGCCACGACCGGGAACGCTCCAAGCCTTGCCCCGGTCTCCACCGAGCAGGGCGCCTCCCCCCTATCCCAGCCGGCTGCTCCCTCCGGCAGGAACACCCGCTCACAACACATGGTCCCGCTCGTCTGGATCAACCGGTAGATCGTCTGCAGTCCGAGCGAGCTCATCCCCACGCGGTACGACGCAGGGTACGCGAGTGCAATCCGACGAGCGCACGATCGGTCGATCCGCCCCGTCTCGTCACGCATCAGCTCGCGCCGACCCGGGCCTGTGCTCGGCTTGTGGCGCAACGGACTACTTCACCACGCTCGCGCCCGACTGCGCAGGCGCGGCACCGCTGCCCGCCGACGCCGGTGGAGCCTTCTTGACCTCGAGCGTGAAGTCGACCTTCGTGGTCTTCCCTTCCTCCACCGTGACCTCCACCGTCTTGTCGATGGCAGGCACAATCCACGGTACGTCCGCCGACACGTTTACCTTGCCGACCGGTATGCCCTCGATCCGGAACGCCCCATCCAGCCCCGTCACCGCGAAGGTTGCGTACTTGAGAACGTACACGTCCGCCTTCATCCACGGTCGGTTCATCTCGTCGGCCAACAGATAGTGCCCAACCCGGGTCGGATACAGCTTGACCGGATCCCCATGGGGTACCGCAACCATGTGCGCCGGCGCGCTCTCCCCCACCAGCATCGGTATGTAGCTATTCTTTGAGTCGTCGTTGAGCAACTCGATGCGTTGACCAAACGTGAGCGCGACCGTGCGACGATTGAACGCGCAGTCGTTCATCACCACACGCACGTTCGGACCTGGGGCTGGCACATACCCCTGATACCCGGTGACCGCGACGAGCACGTCTGCCGCTGTCCGACCAGACCCCTCGCGGAACGACTTGCCGTACGTCGCTGCTGCCCCCCGGCACGCATCCGGAAGCGAAAGCGACACCTCCACAGGCTTCTCGCCCTTGAACTTCACCACCCCTTCCACCACACCCGTCGGGCCCGCGTAGGGCGGCAGCTTGTTCGGGTTCACCGAGTCGTCGACGCTCGCCGCCGGGATCGGGATCGCCGATGCCAGCGGAAGCGGCCTAGGCCGTTGCTTGAGGCCCGGCAACAGACGTAGCTGTCCCCCATCTCCCCGCATCGGAACGGCCGACCCCGGCGGGTCCGCCGTCGCCGCGGGCTTCGGGTCGGATTTGCACGTGAGAACTGCGAACGGTATCGCACAGGCAGCGACGACCACCATGCATGAACGGTTCGGCGACTTCATGGCGTCGTGTATACCAAAACCGCGGGCGTCGGCCACCATCGATCGCCCCGCCCGCACCAGCTCCACGCCAACGCAGCCGCCCGCCCCTTGCGCATCTGGATGCCGCGTAGCAAGGTGCCTCCCGATGAGCAGCAAGGGGAAGCCGTTCCGAACCTTGACCGTGGACGGATACGAGATCCTCGTCGGCCGGGCGGATGCCGACAACGATTTCCTGACCTTTCAGGTCGCCGAACCGCACGACCTCTGGCTGCACGTGGGCGGCGGCACGCCCGGTAGCCACGTGGTCGTCCGCAACCCCGACGGCGGCGAAGTGCCGAACACCGTCGTCTCCAAGGCCGCGCAGCTTGCCGCCTGGTACTCCAAGGCGCGCAACGCCAACAGGGTCGAGGTCCATGTCTGCCGCGTGGCCGACGTCTCCAAACCCCGCACCGCGCCTGCCGGCCAGGTCGAAATCCGCCGCTTCACACGCCTCCGAGTGGTGCCCTCGAAGCTCGACGATCAAGAGGAGTGATTCACCGGCGACATCCTCTCCCGACATCGGCGATCCGTGCACACCCGTTTGAAGCACGCCCAGCGCGGTGCCGCCCCTCACGCTCCGTCGACCCATCCAACGAACCACCCCCTCACCGACCGAAATGCGACCCCGCAGACCTACCGGAGTACAGCGTATGTACCTGATACGCCAGCCTGGCAGCACGACTCGCCTGCCTGCCTGGTCGCGGACCCGGGCCCCAGGTCTGCCTGCCGGCTCTCATCGGCTCGTCCACGCCGGTTCTCCGGAATCCCCGGCCCCCCTTGCGCTGGCGCTTGATTGTCCCATGAACCATTCATGACCATGCTACGACGCTGACGAGAGCTGTTCGACCTCGTCTATCCACCATCCGCGTTCACCCGCCTGAACGAGGAAGATGACGCTCGTTTCTACGAAACGGACCGCTTCGTTCCGCACCTCGACGCCCTCGCCACCGACGTCGTGCAGAGAATCATCGGGACGCTCATGATTGAGCAGAACCCGTCGGTGCTGGACCTGATGGCAAGCTGGGATTCGCACCTCCCGCAAGATGCTTGTTGTCGATCGGTTGTCGGCCTCGGCCTCAATCGAAACGAGCTGGCTGCCAACAAGGCTTTGTCCACGTTCATTGTGCAGGATATCAACCGGGTGCCGCTGCTCCCTTTCGATTCCGAAAGCTTCGACGTCGTGCTCAATACGGTCTCCGTCGACTACCTCGTCCATCCCTTCGAGGTCTTCCGCGAGATCGGCCGGGTTCTGCGCCCCGGTGGCTTGCTCCTCGTCGTTTTTTCCAATCGCATGTTCCCTGGCAAGGCAGTGCGCGTCTGGCGTGAGGCCAGTGACGCCGAGCGTCTCATGATCGTCGAAGACTACTTCGCCTCCGCGGAGTGCTTCGAGTCTCCCAGGCGGTTCATCACCCAGGGACGTCCCCGGCCGAGCGGGGACCGCTACCGTCGGCTTGCAATTCCCAGCGACCCTGTCTTTGCGGTATTTGCCGACAAGGAAGGGAGGCCCGCTGGCCGGGCGTCACGTCCGACCCCCACGGTGACCTGGGAAGCTCGGCCTGATGGTCGAGTTGTCGCCGCTCGCATGAAGCGTACCCGTCATGAGCTTTGCTGCCCGTACTGTGGCAATCCTTTGAGCAAGTGGCAGGTTCCGCTCACCCCTTTCTCCGAGTGGGACCAGGAGTATCTGTACGTATGCTTCCGCGATGACTGTCCCTACCTGTTGGGCGGCTGGGATGCCATGGCCCGCCAGGGCAACATCGGTTCATCGTACCGTCTCGCCTATGCCAGAGAACGATTGCGTCGCGACGCCTGCGCGATGGAGGCTCCCCGCGCCGCCGGCCGCCGTGCTCTGCTGGAAACCATGAAGGCTGATGTGCATCTGTTTCCGGTGGGCAACGGCGCGACGCTACCGCAGGTTGCCGAGCGCCTCCTCGACGCCGTTGACAAGCCGAACGCGCCGCTGAGCCGGCGGGGCGACGTACCGAACGCGGATCGCCGCAGGGCTGCGGTGCTTCGCTCGCGGGCCGTCGGGCTGCTGAACCGGCTGCGGTCGGACCTTCGTGAGGGGACTGAGCGACGCCATCGTTGCCTCGCGACCTGGAGCAGCGATTGTTCGGGTGTCTGGACACGCTGTCGGCGACGACGAAGAATCCGGGGCCGGGCAAGCAAGGGCTGGCCGCGCCCCCGGCCGGTCCGACCGACGGCGGGGAAGCTGTCCGCAGGGCGCTGACGTCATGCCCGGGCGCATGGCCACGTCCGACTTTTGACGCTCCGGCCGTGCCTGCGTCGGAATCATGGCGCCCCCTCGCCCCGCCGGCCTCCGTTGTGCTCCCAAAAACGCGTCATGGTGCGCGAACGCCGACCTCTTCGCACGCGCCGCAGGCAGGGCACGCGCCGTGCAGTGCCTTTCGGCGGAGTCCAACGTCTACGCCCCTCCCAGGCGGCGGACTCCAAACGTTGCACAAGAGGTTGGATCATGCTCGAAACCGCCGTCATTGAGTTCCTGTCCGTCATGCAGGGCGACACCGCAACCCAGGCTGCGGATGCAGTCCTGCTTCCTCCGGAGCAGTCGCTCGCGTTTCTCGCGTTCGTCGCCGCCTTCACCCGATGGCGTGCCCCGGTCGTGGAGGATTCGAACTGAGCCGGACACGGAGAGCAGGAACCTCGAGCACACGTTGACGCGGCAGTCAGCAGCCGTCACCAGCGGCCGGGGAGAGACGCCGGTGCCGCCCCGGTCCAAGGCAAGCCTGCTGCGCCGCGGTGACGCAGCCGCGGCGCCGACTGGCGCTGGGAAGCGTTGGCATGTGTGTCGTCCTGCCCGCCGGCACGGAGGGGCGGCGGACGGTTCAGCGGATCTCGTCGGGAGCTTCCTGCGTGCCGTCCAGCAATGCCTCGCGTTTTGCCTTCAGGTCTTCATCGAGGCGCGCAACGATGTGGGGCAGCTTGTCCATCAGGCGCTTGGGTGCCCGACGGACGCCGGCCTGAAACAGCGCGTGCACGAGCCAGGGGAACACCGCGGTCACGTCGGCATGCACGTACATCGACGAGGTTGCGACGCATTCGGCGCTCACCTTCCCCCATGTGTGCCCTTCGCCAGCAGGGCAGGATGACAGCGCGCCGTTGTCCACCGGGTCCACGCAGAACTGCAGGTCGATATCGAAGCCGCGGGCGTCGAGCTCGAAGATCTGCGAAAGCGTGGGCTCGCCCTGGAGCGTGTAGTTTTTCGGAACCCCGCCGCCCAGAATCCACACCGCGGTCTGGCCCTCGTTCTGCGCATGCCACTGCACCGCAGCCATCGTATGCACGTCCGCGGCGACATCGAGAGAGAAGCCGAACGATTCGCCCATGGCTGCCCGAAGGCGGACCGCGTTGAGGAAGATCGATCCATCTTGCGGAGCACCCACGAAGATCGGCACCCCCTGGGCCCAGGCAGTAGCCAGCAGCGAGTGCTGGTCGACACCAATCCGCGATTCGATTTCATGCAGCCGCTTGCCGAGCAGATTGTGGAACTCCACGGTCGTCATCGACCGCTGGAACTCCGGCTGCGCCATCAACCAGCCGAACAGACGATCGGTTCGCAGCAGCACATCCTCGGTGAACGCGAGGTCGTAGATCCGGATGATGCGCGCCGCGCGAAGCATCGTGTCCCCTGCATCCGGCGCTATCTCCCGGATCCGGTAGCCGAGCGTCCGATGCGCATCGTGATACAGGTTCGCCCCCGTCGTGGTGAGCACGTCGATGATGCCTCGCTCGATCAGCGGCACGATGCAGGACCGGTGCAGTCCTGCCGGCGTCATTGCGCCGGACATCGTGCAGAATACGGTGTGGTCGCCGGACGCGGACTCGCGCATCAGACGGGCCGCTTCGCGGAGCTGACGGCCGACGAAAGCGGGGAAAGCAAAGGAAAGGAGCTCGACGCCGGTTTCGTTTCCGGTGATGGCGTGGGGCCGGACCTCCGGCGACGACTCGAATGCTTGCACGACTTCGGACGCAGGAAGGTCGGGGCGCATGGCAGGATTCCTCGGTGTTGGGGTTGGCGCTCGGCGGGCGCAGGCCATCGTTTGCCACGACGCAGAGCGCGCGCGCAAGACGGTTCGCCGGGGCCGGTTGACGCAGTCCCGCGATGCCCATGATGCTGCGGTGACCACGGAGGCAGGGACATGCCGGACACCGTCGTGTGCAGCATCTGCAAGATGAACGATCTCATCAGCGAGGAGTCGCGCCAGCGAGGGTACTGCGCCGAGTGCCAGCAGGCGTTCGGATTGTGGGCGCATGCAGCGCCCAGCCCCAGACCGATTCGCCCCTGCGCGAGGTGCGGCCACCCATATCTGGTGCGCTGCCTTGTCCGCGAACGCGGCTGCACCGGCGGCCAGCGTGCATCGCGCATGCTCGGACCGTTCGCCGCCACCTTCCATCGGGTGATCAAGACGAGGTTCCTCTCGAACCTGCCCCGCCCTCGCAGCGAACCCGACTTCGACCGCCCCGTGGGTATGTTCGAAGCCCACGTCTGCCGGTCCTGCGGCTTCGTCGACTGGTATGTCTCATCTCCGTCCGACATCCCCATCGGACCGGAATTCGGCACCGAGATCATCGACGCGCTCCGGACCGTCAAGGTGCGGCGCCGGTTGCAAGCACCCCGCACGAAACCAGGTCGGCGCGCAGCCGGGCGGCGTTGGTGAATTCGATGCCGTGCATGCCGATTGCCCGGGCGCTCTCGCAGTTGGCAACGCGATCGTCGACGAACACGCAGCGGACGGGATCCACGCCGAGGCTGTGTGCAGCGTTGAGGTAAGCCGCCGGGTCAGGTTTGCGCAAGCCCGTTCGGCACGACACGAACGTCCAGGGCACCCACCTCGACAGCTTCACCCGATCCTCGATCATCCGGTACCACTCCGGGTAGTTCGACAGCAAGTGCATCGGAGCTCCCCCACGCGACAGCTCGTCGAGCAGCTCCGCGACTCCGTCGATCAACGCATAGGCCCGGTGCATGGTCCGCTTGAGCCCCTCGTGGTCATACGAGCGGCCGTCGCTGAAGAACCGCGGCAAGAACTCCGCTTCACCGATCTTCCCCAGCTCGAACTCGATCCATGCCGTGGGGTGCTTCTGCGCGACCAGCTCCTCCAACGTGAGCCCGAAGAACGCAGGCACCTCCACGAAGAACGGATCGTGGACCAACGTCCCCATCACATCGAGCAGCAGGATCCGATCGCCAACCACGAGGCGATTCTAGACCACCCAGCCCGCCTGCGGACCAAAGGTACGCCGCCCCCCACCCGATTGTTCCGCGCCGGTGGTCCCTTCAGCCACGGCTGCCCACGCAAATGCCAATCCCGTCCGGCAGGCTCGTCGATCCCGCTTGACACACGCCGCTGCCGCACTCGTCGGAGTTGGCGTGACAGAGACGCAGGCACGTCATCGTGGCACGCGAGCACACGAAGCCTTCCGCGCAACGTAGCGTGCCATCGTTGCAGGTTTGACCTTCTCCGAGGGTACCGGGCGGCAGGCACGCCAGGGTGCCATCGTTGCGCACGACCGTGCACACCGTTCCTTGCGGGCACTTCTCCGCATTCGGTTGCGGCAGCAGGATGCAATCCGCACCAGGCACGCAGACCGGAATCTTGAGCTGCAAAGGCGGTGTCGCAAGCAGACCGTCGCGCGACGACTTCTCGCTGCACCAGGTTCCGGCGGCGCAAACGTCGGGCCCCGCACAACAGTACGGCCTGCACACGCCCGTCGTCTCGTCACCCACACAGGCTAGACCTGGTGCGCAATCCGCCGACGACACGCACGGATCACCGTCGACGCCCGAGCCTGCAGGCATGCATGCGGACACAGGAACCTGGGCGGCTCCCGCAACCACCTGGCACGAGGCGTGGACGGGGTCGTCCGGCCCCGGAGCCGGTGCAGGGTACGCGCCGCCCTTGTTGTAGGCGACATCGACTGCGGCATCGTGCGGGTTTGCCTCGCCTTCGGGCTCCGACGCGTCGGTCCCCATGCCGGCGTCAGGCATTGCCCCGCTGGCCCCGCACGCATGCGGATCGTCGGGCAGGCATCCGCTGCCGCACAGCAAGCTGACCGACGGTGCTTCCTGGCTCGCGTCCGCATTGCCGACGTCCGTCGACACGTCGGAGACAGCGGTGTCCTTGCCCGCGTCATTGTCGAAGCAGGAGTCGCCGCATGTGGCGCCGGGGCCCGCAGCCGCGTCCACCGACGTTGCGCCGCACGAGGATGCAGCGATTGCGAGCAGAACGAAGAGGCTGCCGGAGAGCTTCGAGCCCAGGGACGGACGGACGATCAGGCGCTGCGGTTCGGAGGAGCCGCAAAGACCAAGTTCGGACATGGCGACAAGGCGGAGCACTCTGAAGTCTACCACGCCGCTATTGTGTTCCAAGCGCCGTGCCAGGACAAAAACCCGGGCAACAGGCTCTCGCGGCGGAGCATACCCTGACAGCGCTGTCACGGCCGGCAGAATCTGGCCAACAGCCAGACGTACCTGCCGACGCGCGTGCCGGCCCCGCCTACCGCACCTCGACCGTCTTGACCACCGAGTTGCCAGCCGCGTCGAACGCCCGGACCGCCACGATGTGGGATCCCGGCGCCAGCACGGATGACAGGTCGACATCGTAGGCTTCGACTTGCTGGTCGAATACCCCATCCTGCGGGAAGAACGGCGTCCATTGCTTCGGCTGAGGATCGACCGAGAAATCGAAGCGAGCGATGGGCCCGACGCCGTCGACCGCACGCCCTCGAATGCGGCGGCCGTTGGCGGTGACCTCGAGCAGCGGCGGGGTGTTGTCGACGAGGATCGTACCCGACTCCAGAGCGTGACGGAGCACGTTGGCCGGCGGGTTGGCGAGCTCGTCGCTGGCTTCCACCCTCACGCGGTAGAGCCCTTCGGGCAGACCCGAGGTGTCCCACTCGTAGCTGGTCTTGGTCACGATCTCGTCCGCGGGAAGCATCGCGCGCCAGACGGTGGAGTTCTCGAACCGGTAGAACAGGCGGTAGCGCAATTTGTCGTTGTCGGGGTTGTCGACCTTCCACGTCAGCTTGACCTTCGAGCTGGCCGGCGGGGGCTCGTCACCGGACGACGGGATGTCGCTCGACTTGGACGATGGACCTTCCACCCCGACCGACGTGACAACCGGGCGTGCGTTGTCGGTGACGAAGAACAGCTCGATGCTGCGGATGACTGCCGCGGGATCGCGGGAGAACCGCGCGCGAACCTGCACGAAGCGTCCGGGGGGGCTGGCGATCTTGCCCGGCGCGGCCATCGCAGCGCTCCACGCGCTCCACGTGCCGTCGGGCTTCTCGGTATTGCCCGTGCGCGTCGACAGCTCCACCGCACCCGACGCTCGCCAGCTCAGCATGCCGAACGTCGCGCGAATGCCGGTGTCCAAGGGCTTGCTCGTCCACACCGCGTCCGGTCCGCCAATGGACTTGACCTCGTGAAACACCGCCGGGTCGCTGGTCGCAACGAACCGGTGGCCTCCCGCCATCACCAACGCGCCCACCTGCCGCTCGTCCGTGTCGGCCATCAGGACCGACGTGTGCGCATCGTCAACCGCATAGACCTTGCCGGTGTCGCCCGTGCCCACGTAGGGCATGCCGTCGTCTCCGATGGCAAGGGATTGGAACTGCTCCTCACGTACGTACAGCAGCTCCTCCGCCCGTCCGGTCGCGTCGATCCGGGTCAGCCGTCCCTTTCCCGGCTTGGGACGCTGCTTGCTGGTGTCCACCGGCTCCGCGGGGGTGGCCGCATTCGATCGGCGGGCCCGCGGGATCGCAGGCGGTGCGTCGTATTCGTTGGAGATGACGAACAACCGTCCGTCGCGCGCGATCGCGATGGCCTGCACGTCGGTTCCGGGGAAGTCGTGGAGCACGGAGCTTCGTCCCGGGCCTTCGATGCGGTACAGTAGCGCGTTGCCGCTGGAGCCAGCGTAGAGCACGCCGGAGGGATCGACCGCTAGCGACAGGATGTGCGCCTCGTCGCTGTCGTAGTAGACCTGCGCGCCGCCGCTCTGGTCGATGCGAAAGATCTTGCCGTCAGGGCCTGTGCCCGCGAACACCGCCTTGCTTTTGGCGTCGAGCGCCAGCGCCCATACATGCTCCGTTTGAGGCAGCGCCACCAGCAACGACGCCTTGCCTTGCTCGACCTTGTAGACCTTGCCGTTGGGAATCGTGCCCGCAAGCACGTTGCCCTTGGCGTCGACCGTCAGCGACGTCACCGCCATCTCGCCCGTGGTCGCATACTCCGATACCTGCCCCTGGGCCACGCGCAGCACCTTGCCTTCGTTTCCCGTGCCGAGCAGAACGGAGCCGTCGCGAAGCACCAGGGACGACCAGACCGTCGTGGCGTTGCCGAGCGGCAGCTTGCCAAGCAGCAGACCGGCACGCACACGGCCCAGCGAGTCGACACTGGTGCCCTCCATGTCGCCGTTCTTGAGGTCGTCAAGGCTGTCGAGCTGGAAACTGCGCGTGCCGACGGCAGCGGCACGATCCGCCGGCAGCAAGGCGGCCATGCAGGCCAGCGCAGCGAGGGACAATGAGAAGAACGTTCGCTTCATGGGTGGTAGTAGGCTCCTAGCGCATCACGTGACGGACGTGGACCTGCACGGAATCGTCACCGGTAATGAACTGCTGCACGGGGATGATGGTGCGTACGACGGAGGGGACCGCCTCGGGCGATACGCTCGACGACCGCGCTCTCAACGTGGCGAGCGCACCAGGGGGAAGATGCGTTGCGACGTTGCGACGGAAGGCGACACCCTGGCCGCCGACGGAGACGGAGGCGACGAGCACGTCGGGCGCATAGCTGAGCCTGGGTAGCGACGCGATGAGGTCGCCGACGTTCTCGGGGCTGGGCACCTCCGGAATCTCGTCGGAGCCGGCGACTAGCCTGATCTCGACGGTTTCCCCGGCGAGCTCCCTGGGGATGTCCACTTCGACGACCCGGGTCTGCTCGGGACCGGCGAAGGGCTGCAAGTGCAGACGGATTCGCGCCTTGGATCCTGCGTCGACCTCGGGTTCGAGGGCCTCAGCGCCACGCAGGACGAGCAGATCGCGCGCGAACTTCACCGTGACCTTCGTGTCGACGGCTTGCAGCTCGAGCGGCTCCCACGGGTTCGACAGCAGCGCTCCGACGGCACGAACCGCGAGCGATCGCATGAACTCCTGCCCGCCGGGCGTACCGCCGACCGCCACGCCGAAGTCCTGCACGGTCACCTTGCCGTACCGCGCAATGGTCAAGGTGGTCTGCGCCTCCCACGTCACGTCGCGTTCCTCGCGGGTGGTCGAGTCGACGGCAGTGCCTATCGCCACGGCCATGACCATGGGGGCGAGGAACCTCTCGTGCGCGACCTCGATGTTCCAGCGTGGGTGGGGTGCGCCCTCGACGCCCGCGATCTCCACATGCAGGGGGAACATCGGAGGATCGACGCTCGAGTCCACCACGATGGCGGCCTGGCGATCGTTGATCAGCGATCCGAGAGGCCGCACGGGCTCGCTGATCTTGAAGCTCCGCATCTGGGAAGCCAGCACCCAGTGAACCTTCGAGATCGTGGTCGGAAGCCTCGACACGCCACTGTTCATCATGGGGTGGCCGAACGCCAGCAGCCGGTTACCCGAGACGCGTGTGACCGTCCCGGTCCCCGTCAGCGAGATGTCCCCGCGAGCTAGCTGCACACCGATCGCACCCCCGTCGACGAAACGCGCTGGGGCGTTCGGATCCTGCACGGCCGACCCGCCACCGCCCTGCAAAGGCTCGATCCCCAGGGGGCCGAGCGTGGAGCGCAACATCGACATCGCGCTTTCTTGCACGCCGCTGACCATCAAAGGGGTGGCGATGGGGGTGAGCGCCGCGCCGCCTCCGGACGGAACAGGGGCGGCCGACGAAAGCTGGCGAGCATGCGCAACCAGGTCGTAGTCGAGCAGCGACCCCGCGTAGCGTACGCCCGACGCGTTCGCCGACGTACGTGCGCCGCGCCCTCGCGCCGGGCTCGCAGGCCCGAGCGGCTGCAGGAGGATGGCCGGGATCGGCCTGGCGAGCTCGTCGAGCATCGAGCGAATCGGCGTCACGCCAGCAACCGGCTCGGCACCGAACTGCCAGCCGTACGCGTACGCGCCGATCATCTTGCCGTCGACGAACACCGGGCTGCCGCTCATGCCCGCCACCACCTTCGCGGCTTCGAGACGCGGGTGCTGCGTCTTGACCAGGATGAGGTCCTGGTGCGGCAGGAAGTTGTGCAGCACGCTGATGATCTCGACGTCGAATCGCTCGGGCTGCGTGCCCGAGAACACCGTCAAGCCGTAGCCCTTGGTACCCGGACGCAGCGTGGTGTGGTCGAGCAGCACCGGCGCTCCCGCATCGGCAGCGTCTGCACTCGAGTTCGTCAGGGGAAGGCTCGACGCGGCGATCAGCGCCGAGGCAACCAGAAGAGGTGAACGAATCCTGGACACGGTGCTGGAGCATAGCCGAACATCGGCCCGCCGTCGGGCGCCATTCTCGCCGCTGTCGTCGGCGGCTGTCGGATTCGAGGTTCACCATGCGCGATGTCGCTCTGGTCGTGGCGGTCACCCTGTCCTTTGCCTGGGTTGCGACTGCCCACGCGGCCATCCTTGCGGGGTTGATCCGACGGCGCTGGTACCTCCGAGCGGCTGCAGCGCTTGTCGTACCCGTGCTCGCCCCGGCCTGGGCCTGGAACCTCGGCATGCGCAAGCGTGCGCTGACCTGGGTCGCCGGAGCCTTGCTCTACGCCGCCAGCTTCATCGTCTCGTGGTCCACCGGCTGATCCGGGCTGCCCGGCGTGGACGCGCTTGCGCTATCTTGGCAGGTATGCTCACCGCTGCTTTCTCTCGCCCATGGCTTCGGCGCGCCGCATGGTGGCTCGCCACCGCCTTCACCGTCGTTTCTTGTTCGGCCAACTCCTCCAGCCCCTCCTACAGCGGTGGATCCGCCGGGGGCGGCGCGGGCGGGGCGGGCGTCGGCGGCAACGGCAACGGGGGAACGGGCGCGGTGTTCGACGCCTCGTCGGACATCAATCCGGACTCGTGCACGCTTCATTGTTCCGGCGATCATCGCAGCGTTCTCGGCTGCGGCGACTCGGTCGTGCAGCCATGCGCCCTGACGGACCTGTGTGTCGACGCGCAGTGCTTGCCGGCGTGTCAGGCTGCGGCGCAGCTTCGATCGAGCGTGGGATGCGAGTATTTCGCGGTGATGATGCAGGGCTACCTGCTGTCGTCCGGTGGATGCTTCGCCGTCATGGTCGCGAACACCTGGCCTACCGCCGCGCATGTCTCCTTCGAGTTCAAGGGCGCACAACTTGACCCGTCGCTTTTCGGCGCCTTGCCCAAGGGGTCCGGCACCGAGCTAACGTATGAACCCTACGACCCCACCGCCGGCGTCCCCGCCGACCAGGTCGCGGTCTTCTTTCTCGCGGGCCCCGACAGCACCGGCAGCGGCGTCGAATGCCCATGGAGCTCCCCGGCCATCACCGGACCCTTCGCGCAGGTCAGCGGAACCGGCAAGGGCTACGCCTTCCACATGACCAGCGACGTACCCGTCGTCGCCTACCAGATCCTTCCCTACGGCGGCGGGTCGGCCGCCGAGACGGGCGCATCGCTGCTGTTGCCGACGTCGGTCTGGGACACGAACTACGTGGCGGTGAATGCCTACGGCAAGAGCAACGTCAACACGCGACCGTCGCTCAACATCGTCGCCATGCAGGACGGCACGGAGGTGACGATGGTTCCGCGCGCGAACGTGTCCGGGGCCGTTGGGATTCCAAGCACGGACGCCAACCATGTGATGACGGTGCAGCTCGACCGCGGGCAGCATCTGCAGATCACGCAGGTGGAGGAGCTGACCGGCAGCCCGATCCAGAGCAACCATCCGGTAGCGCTCATGGCCGGGCACGAGTGCGCGCAGATCCCGAAGGACAAGCAGTACTGCGACCACGCCGAGCAGCAGATCCCAGGCGTGCACGCGCTCGGCAGCGAGTATGTCGCCGTGCCCTACCGGCAGCGATCGAGCAAGACCGAGCCATGGCTCTGGCGCATCGTGGGAGCGGTCGACGGCACCGCGCTGACGTTCGACCCGCCCTCCGCACACGCGGCGCAAACCATCGGGTTCGGCGGTGTCCTCGAGTTCCAGACGTCTGGGCCGTTCGTCGTGCGCAGCCAGGACAGCGGTCATCCGTTCCTGATCGCCGCCTACATGACCGGCTCCCAGACCGTCGATGCGGGCTACGGCGACCCGGACTTCGTTCGCATGGTCCCGCCCCAGCAGTATCTGCAGAAGTACGTGTTCTTCACCGACCCGACCTATCCCGAGACGAATCTGGTGGTCGTGCGTCGCAAAGGCCCCGGCGGATTCGCCGACGTGGACCTGGACTGCCTCGGCACGGTCAGCGGCTGGATGCCGGTGGGCACCGACGGCAGCTTCGAGTATGCCCGCGTCGATCTGGTTCGACACGACTTCGCGCCCCAGGGCGCTTGCGACAACGGACGGCACGAGATGTCGTCGGAGCAACCCTTCGGCTTGTGGGTATGGGGGTGGGGGACGCCGGAGACGAGCATCCACACGCAGAACGTGTCGTATGGCTATCCCGCCGGCGAGAGCGTGCTCCAGCTCAACGATGTGTACATTCCGCCGGTGCCGCGGTGAGATTCAGTGCTTGCAGCTACCGCATGCGCCGGAATGGCAGCCGGCGCACGACGACGCTGTCGACGACGCCGGGCGGAACGTGCTTCCGGACTTGAACGCGAACCGGCTCAGGAGCCTGGTGGTGTGGGAGCCGTTACACTTGGGGCAGGGCACTTGCTCGGAGCTCGACATGACGAGCTCCTCGAACTCGGTGCGGCAGTCGTCGCAGATGAACTCGTAGACAGGCACGGCGCAACTCCTTGAGAAGCGGCATCGGCCGCTGCGAATGCGTCTACCACCAGGGATGAACGGAGTCACGCCGCAGCGGCGAGCGCAGCGACGAGGATCGGCGCGATGAGCACGGGCGCAACAGGGGCGGCTACGAGCAGTGCCAGCACCCAGAGAAAGCCGAGCGAGTTGCCAACGAGCATGAGGGCCGTCTGCAATGCCACGAGCAAGACGAGCCACAGCAGGCCGAGCAGCACGCCACGGAAGCTCCTGCGCGTGACCCAGAAGTGGGCCACGATGCACAGGGGGGCGAAGGCGAAGATCGCGCTGGCCGTCGAGGCGCTGTTCCACGCTCGCTCGCGTTGCGCCGGGGTCAGACGCAACCGATCGCAGGCCACGACGGTGTACGTCAGGACCATGCTGAGCACTGCGGAGACAACGACGTCGACGGCGTCCATCTCGGACTCCGGGGGAGGGAACGTTCAAACGGGGGCCGGGCCGCCGAAGGCACCGAAGAACCGGGCGATCCAGACGCCGAGCATGACGAGCAGCAGCACGATGAGCGCGCGGTCGACCCACTTGCCCATGAGCAACTCGTCGACGCGGGAAGCGCCGTGGCGGATGTAGCTGACGGCGTGGGCGGCGAAGTACAGGCCGAGCATGGGCGTGAAGATCATCGCCAGGGGGTGCATGCGGAACGACTCGGCGAAGTGGCCGTGGAGCGCGGCGATGGTTGCGCGGGTCATGCCGCACCCCGGGCACGGGATGTGAAGCACCGCGGCCATGGGGCAGACCGGCACGCCGGCCAAGAGCACGCCGCCCATGGCGGCGACCACCAAGGCGACGATGGCCGTGCGTCGCAGGACGGGATGACGGACACCCGGTGCAGGCACGTCGGCAGGGACTTGGTTGGAAGGGGGAGAAGCGGGGTGGATCAACGGGCCGGAAGCATGGCCGCTGGCGCGACGCGGTTCAAGCCTGAAGCTGGCCGGTCGGGTTCCAGACCTCGTTGAGATCCTTGGGCAGGAAGTAGATGCCGAAGAGCCAGTAGAACAAGACGTTGGTGACTTCCGGGTTGGGTACGCCTGCCCGGCGCTTGGCTTCGAGCACCCAGCCGGGGAGCTTGAAGATCATGAGGATGTTGAGGATAGGGATGAAGATGTGAATCGGGTTGATTTCGTCTGAGTTCAGGAACGCCTTCAGCTCGCCGAGCATGACGTAGTACTGGTACATTCCGTACAAGAAGCAGAACATCGAGATCAGGACGACCATCATCGGATTCCTGGTCTGGCCCTTCGGACCCGTACCGCCCATTGCCTGTCCACCAAAACCTTGAACCATGGGAGCCCCCATCGGTGCGCCAGCGGGAACCATCGCCTGCTGCGCACCAGGATTGAAACCACTACCGAAACCCTGCCCTCCCATCGGACCATCCGCGGGAGGTGGAGCTGCGAAAGGAGCGGGCGCGGGCGCGCCCGGATCTGCGAAAGCCGGAGCCGGCGCCTGGCCGCCCGGAGGCGGGAACCCTGCACCAGGGGGACCGGCCGCGAACGTGCCGGCAAGCGGATTGACGTCGCCGGGTCCGGCCGGAGGCGGGCCACCGAAGGGCGGCGGCGTGTCGGCCGGTGGTGCACCGAAGGGTGCGGGAGGAGGCGGAGCCTGACCGAACGGTGCTGCCTGGGGCGGAGCGCCGAATGCGGGAGCAGCAGCGGGGGGAGCGCCGAACGCGGGAGGCGGAGCAGCGGGGGGAGCGCCGAACGCGGGAGGCGGAGCAGCGGGAGGAGCGCCATAGGCCGGGTCTGGTGCGGCGGCCATGGGCGGCGCTGGTGCAGGCGCGGGTGCAGCCGCAACGGGCGCCGGAGGAGCGGGTGGGGGTGCGCCTACGGGAGGCGGGGGTGGGGCCGCACCGACGATCATGGTGCCTTTCATGGCGGGCTTGTGTGCTGCGGGAGCGGGCGGGGGCGGCGTGGCCGGTCCGGCTGGTGGACGAGGCGGCGCGGCGCCCTGCGGCTGGTTCATCATGAGCATGGTGCCCTTGAACTTCGGGGCCGCAGCTCCCTTCAAATTGAAACCGCACTTGGTGCATGCCGACGCGGTTTCAGGATTCTGGGTCCCACAGTTTGGACAAAACACGCCACACCTCCAGGCGAAATGACGAGTATTCGACCTCTCTTCGAAGAGGCGCGGGCAGCGTACACGCACAGGCCCACCCATCTCAAGGGGCAGTTGCTGCCGATCTCGAAACCAGGCCAAATCCAAGGGCGAAAGGTGAGGCATGGGGACGACGGAACGGCAGGGTGGGCGGTCCGGGGTGCGAGGCAAGCGGCCACGTACGGTGCCGGGCCGGGTGCGATGCGGAGGGTCCGGTGCGCGGTGCGACCGTGCTGGAGCACGCTGCGTTGACGCGACGCGCTTGACACTGGTGCGCGCGCAACACTAGCGTCGCGGCGACTTCGAGCGGCGCCGAGTGCTTGCGCACCGTCGAGGGCGCCCGGGAAAACGCCATGCCTTTCGCTCTGTCACCAGAACGTGAGCGCGAGATGGATGACATCTTCGCGAGATATCCCAACAAGCAAGCGGCCTGCATCCCTCTGCTGCACTTGTGCCAGGAGCAAAACGGCTGGGTAGACGACGCGGTCATCGAGTTCGTCGCCCAGCGTTGCGAGCTGTCGACCGCGCACGTGCAAGGAGTGGTGACGTTCTACTCGCTGTTCAACAAGGCGCCGGTGGGCAAGCATCAGGTGTGGGTCTGCCGCACGCTGTCCTGTGCGCTCGCCGGGGCGGAGAGCATTCTGCACCACTGTGAGAAGCGTCTGGGCATCCACGAAGGCGAGACCACGAAGGACGGTCTGGTCACGCTGCGCACGGCGGAGTGCCTGGCTGCGTGCGGCCAGGGGCCGATGATGCAGGTAGACAAGACCTATCACGAGCACCTGACCATCGAGAAGGTAGACCGGATCCTCGACGACCTCGTCGGAAAGTCCGGCTGATCGAGGCGACGAAAGCCTGAAGGAGCGCGCGGGACGCGATGCTGAAACAGGTCAAGATCCTGACGAAGAACTACGACGTGCCCGACAGCCACACGCTGGCGGTCTACCAGGCGAACGACGGCTACAAGGCTGCGCGCAAGGCGCTCGGGATGCCGCGCGAGGCGGTCGTCGAGGAGGTCAAGAAGGCCAACCTGCGAGGGCGTGGCGGCGCGGGCTTCCCGGCAGGCGTCAAGTGGAGCTTCATGCGTCCACACCCGACGAAGCCGGCGTATCTGGTGGTCAACGCCGACGAAGGCGAGCCTGGCACGTTCAAGGATCGCACCTTGATGGAGCGCGATCCGCACCGCGTGATCGAGGGGTGCATCATCGCCTGCTACGGGATCGGCGCGCACGTGGCCTACATCTACGTGCGTCACGAGCTGCATCTGTCCAAGGAGCGGCTGTGGAACGCGATCAAGGAGGCGCGGGCTGCTGGGATCCTCGGCCCCAAGGCGCTGGGAACGGACTACGCGGTGGACGTCTTCGTGCACACGGGCGCGGGGGCCTACATCTGCGGCGAGGAATCCGCGCTGCTCAACTCGCTCGAGGGCAAGCGGGGCGAGCCGCGCCTTCGCCCGCCCTTCCCGGCCCAGTATGGCGCGTTCGGCTGCCCCACGACCGTCAACAACCTGGAGACGGTCGCCACGTGCCCCACCATCATCGAAATGGGCGGGGAGGAGTTCTCCAAGCTGTCGGAGCTGCATGCCTTCGGCGACGGCGGCTGCCGTCTGTTCGGGGTCAGCGGGCACGTGAACAAGCCTGGGATCTACGAGGCTTGCATCGGGTTGACGCTTCGCGAGCTCATTTACGACCTCGGCGGCGGGCTCCCTGAGGGCACCAAGCTGCTCGGTGTCATCCCAGGCGGATCGTCTTGCCCGATCCTGCGTCCCGAAGAGACGGTGAACACGTCGAACCCGAAGTCGCCGCTCTATCCCTACAACGGCAAGAGCGTGCTCGACGTCCCGATCGGCGTGGACACGATGCGGGAGATGGGGACCATGGCGGGCACGACATGCGCGATCGTGCTGTCGGACAGGGTGTGTCCGGTTCGGGCGATGCACAACCTCATCCGGTTCTATCGCCACGAGTCGTGCGGGCAGTGCACGCCGTGCCGCGAGGGAATGGGCTGGATGGAGCGCATCCTCGACAAGATCATCGCGGGCAAGGGCACCATCGAGGACCTCGACCTCATCCACGAGATCGCGTCGAACGTGATGGGGAACACCATCTGCGCCTTCGGCGAAGGCGCGTCGATGCCGATGCTCGGGTTCCTTCGCAAGTTCCGCAAGGAGTTCGAGGAGTACATCCGCACGGGTGGCAAGTCGTCGACCGGGAGGCTTGCGCTATGAGCGCGTTGGGAATCGGATTGTTCTGGCTCTCTGCCCTGCTCGCGATCGCGGGCGGGCTCGGCACGGTCGCAGCGAAGAGCGCCATCCGCTCGGCGATGTCCTTGCTGGTGACCATCCTCGGCATCGCGGGGTTGTATATTACCCTGTCTGCCCAGCTCCTGGCCGCCGTGCAGATCATCGTGTACGCGGGCGCGGTCGTCGTGCTCTTCGTCTTCGTCATCATGCTGATTGGCGGCCGGGGCACGGAGCCAGGCGGCCGTGACGACACGCGGCGCACGCGCGCCGTCGCCACGGCGCTGTTCGCGCTGGTATCCGCGGGGGCGTTGGTGCTGATCGGCCGCGCGGGCATCGGCGGTCCTCACGTCTTTGAACGTCCTCGCCCGGAGTTCGGCTCGGTCTACGCGTTGGGGCGCACGCTGTTCACCGATGGTGTCTTCGCCTTCGAGCTGGTCGGCGTGCTGCTGCTGGTCGCCATCGTGGGGGTGATGGCGATCGGCCGGGCCCGCCGTGCAGCAGTCTTGCCTGCGCCCACCGCCAACCAGGAGGGGAGCGCGTCATGACGTACATCCCTCTCGAGTTCTACCTGATCGTGTCCGCGGTCCTGTTCGTCATCGGGGCCTGCGGGTTTCTGGCGCGGCGCAACGCTCTCATTGCGCTGATGAGCATCGAGCTGATGCTCAACGCGGTGAACCTGACGCTGGTGGCGTTCAACCGTTGGCTGGGCGACAACCACGTGGGGCAGATGTTCGCGTTCTTCATCATCGCGGTGGCCGCGGCGGAAGCAGCGGTCGGGCTCGCGATCGTGGTGGCGATGTTCCGCCTCAAGAAGACGGTGCTCACCGACACCGCGGACCTACTCAAGCACTGAGGCCGGGAGACACCGATGAATCTGCTGCATTCGCTGTTCCCGAACCCCGAAACGAGCTTCCCGCTCATCGCGGTGATCCTCGCGTTGCCCGCCATCGGAGCTTTTGTCAATGGCGTCTTCGGCAAGCGGCTGGGGCCCCAGGCGGTCAAGACCATGGCCCTGGCGGCGGTCTTCGGCTCCTTCGCCGCCTCGGTCGCCGCGTTCCTGCTGCTGGTCAGCCACACCAGCTCCGTGGGCGAGAGCCACGAGCACATCAAGTTCGTGTGGAACGCATGGCGCTGGCTGTCCATCGAGAACACCCCGATCGACGTGGCCTTCTCGATCGACGCGCTCAGCGGCGTGATGATGCTGGTGGTCACGGGGGTTGGCGGCCTGATCCACCTGTATGCGACGAGCTATATGGAGGGGGATCCTGGCTACCACCGGTTCTTCGCGTACCTGAACCTGTTCATCCTCGCGATGATGGTGCTGATTCTGGGCGACAGCCTGCCGATCCTGTTCGTGGGGTGGGAGGGCGTGGGCCTGTGCAGCTACCTGCTGATCGGCTTCTGGTTCGAGGAGAACAAGAACGCCGCGGCGGGCAAGAAGGCTTTCATCACCAACCGCATCGGCGACTTCGGCCTGCTGGTGGCGATGGCGATGCTGCTGAACTACACGGGATCGCTGTCCTTCAGCGGCATCGAGGCGCACGCGGGCGAGCTGATCACGCCCGTTCAGATTTGGCCCATCGGTGCCGGGCTCCCCAAGGTCCTGAGCTTCCTCAACGGGCCGGTGCATGTCAGCGGCGCCACCCTCGTGGGGTTGGCGCTGTTCCTCGGGTGTGCAGGCAAGAGCGCGCAGATCCCGCTGTACGTGTGGTTGCCGGACGCGATGGCGGGTCCCACCCCGGTCAGCGCTCTGATCCACGCCGCCACCATGGTCACCGCGGGTGTCTATCTCGTGGCGCGCATGAACTTCGTGTTCTTGCTGTCGCCCACCGCCATGATGGTCGTCGCCGGCGTCGGTGCCCTGACTGCCGTGTTTGCAGCCACCATCGGCATCGTCCAGAACGACATCAAGAAGGTGCTGGCCTATTCCACCGTGAGCCAGCTCGGGTACATGTTCATCGGGGTGGGGGTCGGCGCCTTCTCCGCCGGCATCTTCCATGTCTTCACCCATGCCTTCTTCAAGGCATGCTTGTTCCTCGGCGCCGGCTCGGTCATCCACGCGATGCACGCGCGCATCCACGACACGGACAAGATGCAGGACATGCGTCACATGGGCGGCCTGCGGAAGTACATGCCCTACACCTTCTGGACGTACGTCGCGGCCACCGCGGCCATCGTGGGCACGCCCTTCACCGCAGGCTTCTTCTCCAAGGACGAGATCATGCTGCGCGCGTGGGTGAACCGTATCCCCGCGAGCCCGCCGCTACAGGACATGGTGGCGTCGCAGGCGATACGCGACGCGGCTCGCAAGGCGACGCAGGTCCTGGCCCCGGACCAGATGGAGGCGATTCGCAAGGCGGCCATCCAGTCGCTCGAGATCCCTGGCTGGTTCTCCCAGACCATCTTCGTGCTCGCGGTGCTCGGCGCGGTGATGACGGCCTTCTACATGACGCGCACGGTCGTGCTGACCTTCATGGGCGATTTCCGTGGGTGGCGCATCGTGCCCGGCTGGAAGGATCCGCACGCGGGGCATGGGCACGACCATCACGACGACCACGGGCACGGCGACGAGCCGATGGACGGGCCGGTGCCGCACGAGTCGCCTTGGCCGATGACGTTGCCGCTGGTGGTGCTGGCATCGTTCGCGATCTTCGCGGGCTTGTTGAACGCGCCTCTGTTTAAGATCGAGGTGATGCGGCACTGGATCGACCGTGCGGTCGGCTACGAACGTATCGAGCACGCGGTCAAGACGGTGGCAGAGGAAGGAACGCCGGCATTCGCGCACCTCGAGCACATGCTCCTGATCCCCGGCGTGCTCGCGTTCCTGATCGGAGTCGGCGGTGCCTGGTACATCTACGAGGTGAAGAAGGGCGAGCCGGCGCGTCAGATGATGGCCTCGGCGGCGCCGCTGCACCGGCTGGTCTACGACAAGTGGCGCATCGACGAGCTGTACGAGGCCACGGTGATCTCGGCGCTCGACGCGCTGGCCGAGACGTCGGCGCTGTTCGACAAGTACGTGGTCGACGGCGTGCTGGCGAAGCTCACGGCGATTGTGATCCAGTCCTTCGGGCATCTGTTCCGGCTGTTCCAGACAGGGCGCGTGCAGATGTATGCAGCCACGATGGTGGTCGGCCTGCTGGCCACCGGCGCGTTCCTTGTGGTGCCGCACGCGGAGCTCGTGGTACAGGCCGAGCAGTCATCCGGGGCCTATGTTCTTCAGGCGTCGCCGGGGCTCGGCTACGAGTTCCGCTGGGATCGTGACGGCAACGGCGAGTGGGACGACGGCGGCAAGTGGACGTTGATGGAGAAGGCGCAGGTGAACCTGGCGCCCGGCAACACGCAGGTGGTTCGGCTGGAGGTCAAGAACGTGTTCGGGCTGACCGCGGTGCGGGAGCTTCATCTCACACGTCCGCTGATTGACAAGAGCGGTCCCGACGAGGTCGGCATGGTCGCTCCCGGTGGTGCGCCGAAGGAGGTGGCCCGATGAGCGCGCTGCTCGACCTGTTGCCCGCGATGCTCGCAGGAGCGGTAGGGGCTTTCGTTCCGCGCCGTCCGTCGTGGACCGAGCGCATCGGCATCGGACTCATCGCGGCGCTGCTCGTATCGTTCGTGATGTGGATGTGGCCGTCGGCCGCGACCGTGACGGAGGCGTCGGACGCGGTCGGCGAATGGCCGCACATGCTGAACCTGCTGATCGGGCTTCCGCTCGGCGGCGCGATCCTGATGCTGTTCTTGCCCCGGCAGTCGCCGCGCTTGCTGCGCGGGTTCACCATCGTGGTTCTGCTGCTCGACCTGCTCGCGTCGCTGTGGCTTCTGAAGGTGCCGATGGAGACCGGCTGGCACTTCACCTACGCGCGTGACTGGATCCCGTCGCTTGGCATCCGGTACCACGTGGCGGTGGACGGCATCAGCCTGTGGATGGTGCTGCTGACCACGTTCATCACGCCGATTGCGGCGTGGGTGACGTTCGGGTCGGTCCAGACGCGGATCAAGGATCTGTGCTTTGCGTTCCTGTTCCTGCAGGCCACGATGATCGGCGCGTTCGTGTCGCTGGATCTGTTCCTGTTCTACGTGTTCTGGGAGCTGATGCTCATCCCGATGTACATGATGATCGGCGTATGGGGCAGCACGGATCGGATCTACGCGGCGATCAAGTTCTTCCTGTACACGATGGCGGGGTCGGTGCTGATGTTGGCCGCGATCATCTACCTCGTGTACACGCACACGAAGCTGACGGGGTCACCGAGCTTCGACTATCTGGCGTTGAACAAGGTGCTGCTGCCGCGCGGAGCGCAGATGCTGTGCTTCTGGGCGTTCGCGATCGCGTTCTTTATCAAGGTGCCGATGTTCCCGGTGCACACGTGGTTGCCCGACGCCCACGTGCAGGCTCCGACCGGCGGGTCGATCATCCTGGCGGCCGTGCTGCTGAAGATGGGCACGTACGCGTACATGCGGTTTGCGATGGGATTGTTCCCCTGGGCGGCAGGCACGCAGGCGGCGAACCTCGCTGGGGTGGCCGTGCTGGGCGGCATCGTGTACGGCGCGCTCTGCTCCTGGAAGCAGGACGACATGAAGAAGCTGATTGCGTACTCGTCGGTGGCGCACCTGGGGTACGTGATGCTGGGCTTGTTTGCGGGAACCCATGCGAGCATGCAGGGCGCGCTGCTGCAGATGGTCAACCACGGTGTGTCGACCGGCGCGCTGTTCCTCCTGGTCGGGGTCATCTACGACCGGCGCCACACCCGCATGATCGAGGAGTTCGGCGGGCTGGCGAAGGTGATGCCCTGGTATGCGGCCGTGTTCCTGGTCGTGACCCTCGCGAGCGTGGGCGTGCCCGGCACCAACGGCTTCGTCGGCGAGTTCATGGTCATCATGGGCACGTACACGTCGATCAAGCTCGGCAAATTCGCCGGGGTCGACGCCATCCTGGCCGCGGCCGGCGTCATCCTGGCGGCCATCTACATGCTCGGTGTCGTGCAACGCGTGTTCTTCGGCCCCGTCAAGAACCCGAAGAACCGCAACCTGCCCGACCTCAACACCCGCGAGATCATCGCGCTGGCCCCGCTGGTGGTGATGATCTTCGTCATCGGTCTCTTCCCCTCCGCGTTCCTCAGCAGGATGAGCGATTCGGTGTCGTCGTTCGACACCCGGAACCGACAGGTGTGGATCGCATCGCAAGCGCTGGGTGATGGGCCCGCGAAGCTGCTGACCAACGAAGAGCTTGCGCGCGAAGCGGGCGGAGTGGACAAGGGGCTGCTCGAGAAGCTGGAGCGGATGGATGTGGGCGCGCCTGCCCTCACGGCACAGGAGGGTTCCAAGTGACCTGGGACATCGTTCTCGGCCTCTCGCCGCTGCTCGTCATCGCAGTGGGCTCGCTGGTGCTGATGACCATCGAGGCACTGTCTCGCATGCGATCGGATGCCTCCGAGTCGCCGTCCGCCAGCCTGTCGTCCGCGAGCACGGTCGTGCTGCTGGCTTCAGGATTCGCCGCCGTGGGCGTGTGGCTGTACGGTCCCGACAGGCTCGAAGGGCTCAGGCAGCTCGAGCCGTATCTGGTGACGGATCGATTCAGCCTGATGTTCTACGTCATCCTGACCCTGGGAGGCGCGCTGACCACGCTGCTGGCTGGCGGGTACCTGCCGGAGCACAGGCTCGATCGCGGTGAGTTTTATCCGCTCGTGATGCTGTCGACGGTGGGCGCGATGGCGTTGGCCGCCGCGGGTGACTTGCTGACGATCTTCATCGCGCTCGAGACCATGTCGCTGGGCGTGTACTCGATGGTTGCGTTCCGCCATGGATCGCCGCGAAGCGTGGAAGCGGCGCTGAAGTACTTCCTGCTCGGATCGTTCGCTGCGGCGTTGTTCTTGTACGGCGCCGCGCTGCTGTACGGCGCGACCGGACACACGGACCTGACGTCGATCAGCGACCAGCTCCTGCACACGGGCGCACGCTTCGTGCCGGCCGGCAACCCGACGAACGTGCAGGACTTGCTGCTCATCGCCTATCGGAACGCCACGCCGCTGGTGCTGGTCGGCATGTTGCTCGTGGTCGTCGGGCTGGCCTTCAAGATCAGCGCGGTGCCTTTCCACATGTGGACACCCGATGCCTACGAAGGAGCGCCGACGCCTGCCACCACGTTCATGGCGGTGGCGGTCAAGGCCGCCGCTTTCGCGATGCTGATGCGCGTGCTGCTGGTCGCGTTCGGGGATGCCAAGGCCGCGTCCTGGGGCGCCGGGTGGCCCCCCGTGATCGCTGCGATGGCGGTCGCCACCATGACCGTCGCGAACGTGGTCGCCGGGCGTCAGGAGTCCGTCAAGCGCATGCTGGCGTACTCGTCGATCGCGCACGCCGGCTACCTGCTCGTCGGCGTGGTGGCTGCCACGCGGATGCCCCACGAGGCGGAAGGATCGATCATCTTCTACCTGCTCACCTATACGGTCTCGACGGTCGGCGCGTTCGGTACGTTGATCCTGTGCGGCAGCCGCGGTGCGGAAGCGGTCAGCTACGAGGACCTGGCCGGGCTCGGGCGCCGGCATCCCGCGGTGGCCCTCGCGTTCTCGGTGTTCCTGCTGTCTCTGGCCGGAGTTCCTCCGCTGGCCGGCTTCTTCGGCAAGTTCTACCTGTTTCGGGTGGCCATCGACAGCGGCTTCATCACGCTGGCGGTGCTCGGCCTGATCAACAGCGTGGTCGCCGCCTACTACTATCTGCGTGTGCTCGTCGTGATGTACATGAAGGAGCCCGAGCCGGGCGCGCCTATCGCAACACCCATGCGGTCCGGTCATGTGGTCACGGCGTTGATTGTCGCGGCAGCGCTTGTCCTTCTCCTGGGTCTTCTGCCCAACAGCACCCTCGAAGCAGTCCTGATGGCGCACGCCATCAAGGGTTGACCTTCGCCCAACCGGTACGCGATACGCGAAGCAGCCTTCGCAGCCGCCGTGCAGGCTGCATGCGAGCCGTCGTGCCCCGGGGTCCGTCAGATCGACGGAGGTTGCCGCGTCGTCGCCACCAACGATGGCGACAGACTGGGGCAAAGGGCAGACGGTCCTGGTGCAAGGGCAGGTCGTCTCGGTCGAAGGGCAGACGGTCTCCTCCAAGAGCAGACCGTCTCCTGTCAAGGGCAGACGGTCTCCTCCAAGAGCAGACGGTCTCCTCTTAAGAGCAGACGGTCTCCTCTTAAGAGCAGACGGTCTCCTCTTAAGAGCAGACGGTCTCCTCTTAAGAGCAGATGGTCTCCTGTTAAGAGCAGACGGTCTCCTGTTAAGAGCAGACGGTCGTGGTCG